>Ga0099364_10011215_pt1 | contig 12265 bp, 10 predicted proteins | sample TergutTh196P3_FD_73070 | JGI IMG/M metagenome (GOLD analysis project Ga0099364, IMG submission 73070) | Microcerotermes parvus P3 segment gut microbial communities from Pointe-Noire, Republic of the Congo - Th196 P3 | ecosystem: Host-associated > Arthropoda: Insects > Digestive system > Gut ...
CGCCAGTCGCAGTATAGTGAGTCGTAAACCCCAAAGTTCTTCCACCCTACAAGCCGGAGAATGTCGCCGCCGAAATAGCCGCCGTCGTGGTGCCGTCGTAAACTTTAGCGGCAGCCGTCGCCCCAGAGATACTGATAGATTTCTTAGCTATCGCATACTCACCGAGGGTTATTTTGGCAGCAGCATATTCCGCACCATCCGCGATATCCGCGTAAACCGTATAACTACCGGCATTAGTTGGAGCCGTAGCAGACTCAGGATAAGTCGTACCGCCAGCACCAGCATAGCGCACCGTGATGGCGCCAAGGCCGGTCACTCCAGAGGCAGCCGTAGGCGCTGGGATAGGTTGAGCAGAAGCGTTATATACAACACCTGTTGGAATGTTGAAACTTACCTGGCTGACCGTAGGCGTAGGTTTCGGCGAATCAGAAATGACCGTAACCTTACCGCTCACGATGTCGTATTCAGAGGCCGGAATCACAGCGAGCATCAGGCTATCGTCATATATACGATTAACCGTTGTCGCCAGAGGAACGTCGCCAGCCGGCGCATCGTCCTTAATCTTCAGCCTTAATGTCACCAATGTGCCGCTTGCCTTCGTGCCCTCCTCAGAGTCAAAACTAAGTATCACATGTGAGCTTGAGAAGTTTGCCCCCTGCGGTGTCGCAGCATCAAGCATACCGCCATTAATAATTGACTCAGCAGCAGTACCGGCCCATTCAAGACGGGTATCATCAAATTGAATCCTCAAGTTATTTATTGCCCCAATCCCCCTACCGTCGAGACCATTATCCGAAAGTATAACTGGCACCTCGACAACATCTCCAGGTTCACCCGATACGCTTCCAGCCGTAATCGTCAGCATGCCATCAGCCATAAGATTGATAGAGTCTGGCATAACAACGCCACCCGATTGTGGGCCAAGCGTCAACGGCCAACCAGCGATGAATCTGCGCAAAAGCGTCACATCAGCCGCGTCTACCGAATCATCAACATTCACATCCGCAGCAGCAGCATTTATAGTTACAGCCCAGCCAGCCACGTACCTTCGCGACAACGTCACATCAGCCGCGTCTACCGACTCGTCATCATTTACATCACCGTACAATATGCCATCACCACCAATTGTCAGGTCTACACTTGCAGTTGCCGTATCCGCAGAAATACCAGAGAAGGGAACCGTCAAAGTAATTCGGTCAACCAGGCCAGCCGCCGCACTACTCGGCACCGTAACTGACACTTCAACCTCCACGGGATTACCAAAGGACAAAGCAGCATTACTTGTGTCCACAGTTGTCGCAAATCCACTCTGCGAAGCAGCCGTTATCGGACCCAAGTTAATCAGCTCACCAGACAAGTTTTCAATCTCAAATGTCAAATCCACCACAGTATCTGGCGTAACTTGCTGAGCCGCTGGCGGAGTAATTTCAATACCAGTCGTTGTCGTATTCATCAAGACTTCACGCATAGAGATTGCCCCTTGCGCACCTGCCGCAATACTATAAGTACCATCGCCCCACTGCAAATAATAGCCAGTGTCTGTCGCTTCACTCGAACCACTCACTTCATTAGTCAACCAAGCATCTTCCTTCGCATAAATTCGCCCCAAGTTGAAGTTCCCAGCAAAATATCTGTCAGCACCACTCACGTATCCAGAGAAAAACATCCGTCCCGGCGCAGAATCAGTATAAGTATACACAGCATGGCCATCCCACGCAGTGGTGTGTCCGGTGTAACCATTATCATCATTCGCAAATTGCGTATCACCACCCACAATCAAACGCACATCAGTTAGCGCCGCCCCCGTATTGTTATTAATGACAAAACTGCGAGTATATTCCAACGAGCCTTTAGGAAGACTGATGACCTCGTCAAGCACAATCCCGCTGGCCGGACCAGTTCCCGTCCATGTCCGCGAAATACTTTCTTTACCACCAGAAACAACACTGTTACCAACGGAAATATTCACATTGTCAGACTTGTCTTCAAAGTTCGCATCTTCATTGCCGCCCCAGAACATAATTTGGCCATTCGCATAAAATACGAGACCGCTACCATTTCCGGCAAAATATTGCCTGGTCCAGCAGGAGCCGGTCGCACCTGGCGCCAAGCTACAGTTACCCTGCGGGTTATAGCGTTGCAGGTTTGTCCCGCCGTCATTTGTAATGGCAATTCTCAGCAGGTCACTGCCATTTTCTAAACCACCCAAATAGGTAGTCCCCGGAGCCGCCAAGCTCGAAAATACCGCAAAAGCAGACACCGTAATAAGTGTCACCAGTGCAGTCATAATAGCAACTTTCTTGCGCATCACCGCCCCCAGCGAAAAAGTAGCAACAGTATTCTTAATCCTCATACAGAGAAACTCAACTTTCTCTCGCAATCTATTGTCCAGAATATTTGTTTTTAGTACACTCTACCCCCATCATATAGGTTTTTTCAAAAAAAGCAATAGCAAAATCACCGGCCGGACTATAAAAAGACTCCCGACTCCCTAATGGCTAAACCCGTTTTGGTATACTAAAATTAACTTATGGCCGAGCGTATCAAAAAATCAGAGATAGTTAGCGATGATTCAGGGATTCAACTCCTTTTTAACCACGGCATGGACGCAAGAATTCTAATCAGAGATTCTCCGCAATTCAAAGACCCAGCCATTAACCAAGAAACCGCCGACATCAGAACCTTCGACTATGACTCTATCTTTAGCCGTAATCAAGGAGAAAGTTTAGCTGCCCGCGCAAGATATGCCAAATTTGGCAGAGTAATCTTGAATCTAGTAAAAATGGGTATATTTGGCGATGTTGAGCAGGCCAAAAATAAACAAGGACAGATTCTTTTCGACGAACTCACCGCCATAAGAAAATTCAAGTACACGCACTTCCACAAAAAATTCAATGAAGCTATCACTCGGGCCGCAAGCGGTCATTCGTCCGAAGCAGCTAGATGGCAACGGCGAGCCATACATATGAACAGTGCCCCTAGCCCCGAAAACCAGAGAGAAATTGAGCGAGATTTTCCCGCTGGTAACTTTCTCTTCCACGGCGCAAGTACGGACGCTTGCATAAAGATTCTCACCTCGGGTAAGCTTATGGACTCAAACGCTGTCGCCGCTGTTGCCAAAACTAAAGGCGAGAGCTTCAAATCACGCGGCGGAACCGAGGGTATCTCGTGGAGCTTTAATAGCATCGACGCTCTCCCAGGCGACCGCTATCATATGGCTGGGTTCGTTACGTCGATAGGTCTAGCTTTGGAAGAGGGACAACAGCTGGCAGTCCCCGCCAACCCAGCTTTATTTGAACTCCAGCAAGTTACCGGAAACGTCGATATGAATAGAATCCGGGTTCTTGGAATTCAAGACAAAAACTTTAATTCCAAATATTCTAGAACGTACGAAATAACTAATAAAAACAGCGGAGACATTGTAAATTCGCTCCAGTTTTTCATAGAAAGTTTAAAAAACAACACCCCAGACGAATCTCCGCTCTATAAATGGCTTCAAGGTTCCCTCAAAACTTCTGGAACAGACAGGCAAGCGCTTATCGAAAAAATTCGTGGCGTGACCCTACCCAACGGCAAATTTGAGCCAAATGCGAAGATGCGCAGTGACGGGCATATTTATATGAGCAGCGCACTAGGCGAAAGGAAAAAGGACGATAATGTTCCTCGGTCCGTAGCGTATTTGCAGGCATTTCTTGACAGTATTAGTGCTCCATCCCCAGGCCAACCAAAAGATGTTATTGAGCTATTAGAGCGCATCGCCAAAAATCCAACAGGACATTCCGCCACTAAAGTCACGGCAAGGGTTAAATATGACGCCGATTTTCACAATAGCCAATTCGACAGTGAAGCCAAAAACATCGAACCCACCATCGTCGACATCGAAAACCTCTGGTTCGTGTGTTCGGACGCCGATCTCCCGCAATGGTCCAAAGTTATCGCTGGACTGCCTCACAAACCACGTGGAATTATGACCTATGATGGTGATACCGTTAGGATTTCTGACTGGCAAAATCGTTACGGAGACTATGAAGAGTTATCGCGCCAACTTAAACAAACTATCGACCCCAGAAACAAAGGCAAAGCATACGAGGAGATTTTGGGCTTAGACAGACATGCCGGCGAAGAACTCGATTATTCAAAAAGAGCATACGGCAAACACCAGGTCATCGCTAGTAAATACCTCAGAAAAGCCAAAGTTCTCAAAAAAATAAACGGCACTACAAGGCTTGTTTAAAACCTCAGTTCCGAACATCCTCATCGCTCGCTCAAAATATGGTTAGAACCAACTCCCAGCAGATAGAAACAGGTGCTTTTCAGCACCTGTTTCTAGCATGGCTCCCCGGACTGGACTCGAACCAGTAACCTCGAAGTTAACAGCTTCTTGCTCCACCATTGAGCTACCGGGGATTACGCAACTTATCTTACTATTTTCCACCCCATCCGTCAATTAACTTAGCAAGCCCAGATTTACCCTCTGTCTCCACGCGTGGCGCGTCAAGTACCGCAGCAATCGCAAACCTCTTCTCGGTGTCCCCTTGACTATGCGAAAAATATTGCTCATCCGTCGTCGTATCAATCTCTGACCTCTGGATACTGGTCTCCGCAACCCCAGCTCGCGTCAACTGTTCCACAACTGCCTCCTGCAAACTTACCCCGCCCATCTCTTGCAACGGATAATTTTCCTTCCTCGCCGACGGACTCAGCCACGCCAGCACATCCTCCGGCCTCGTTCCTGCCCACTCCGTCACATATCCCACGGCCTTGTAAGCCCCGTCTTGCAAAATAGTCTGTCGTCCACAATGCACCATCATCAACGCCTTTTTTTGCGCATCATATAGCACTACCCCCACGCAATCAGCCAGCGGCAAAAACAGTCCCACCGGCGGCGCACCCAAGTCCGCTTCATACTCTGCAAACAAAAGTCCATCCGCCCTCGGAATCGCCTCATCCTCTTGGTCCAAGGCATGGTTACCAGTCACATGCGCAAACTGACAAAAATCACTCACTCCATCGTATTGTACTCTCACAAAACGCGTCATCTCGAGCGTCAGACCCATCAACCCCAAAAACCTTGCTCGGTTCTCCACCACCTCATCCGCCTCTGTCTCGCGGTATATTTTCATATTCCCATCCGCCTTCTCCGACAGCCCAATTTTCAAAATATCATCCAGTGTAAACAGTTTCATAAAATCAGTCTAACAGCTTAAGCTATCAATTACCAGACACTCACCAAGCAGTGCTTTTGTCTGCTCATATGTTATAATATATTTACTAAAACGGAGGAAACACCATGTGTGGAATTGTGGGCTATATAGGGGACAAACGCAAAGCTCAAGACGTTTTGCTCAGTGGCTTAAAACGCCTAGAATATCGCGGCTATGACTCGTCCGGAATTGCGACGCTAGACAAAAACAACAAACCTCATCTTGCCCGCGCCGTCGGCAAAATTTCCGCGCTCGAGGACGTGCTCGGCACCAAACCCCAGACCGGGAATATCGGCATTGGCCACACTCGTTGGGCCACTCACGGCGGCGTCACCGAAAACAACGCCCACCCCCATCGCGCTGGCGATATTTACCTCGTTCACAACGGCATCATCGAAAACTACAAAGAACTCAAAGCCGAGCTCGCAAAAAACCACAAATTCACTTCCGACACCGACACGGAGGTGCTAGTTGCTCTCATCAACAAACACTACACAAAAACCACTAGCCTCAAAGACGCCGTCGCCGAAGCCCTCAAACAAGTTCGCGGCACCTACGGCATTGCTGTTTTGTCCGCCAGAGAGCCAGACACAATTATCGTCGCACGCCTCGGCTCACCCCTCATCATCGGCCTAGGCAAAAACGAAACCATTATCGCTTCTGACGCCTCAGCACTACTCGGCTATACCCGAGAAGCTATCTACTTAAGCGATGGCGAAATCGCTGTTTGCACCGCCGACCGCGTCGACGTTTTTAACCTCAATCTCAAACCTCAAAAATCTACCAAAGAGCAAATTCAGGGCAATCTCGAACAAATCCAAAAACACGGCTACCCCCACTTCCTGCTCAAAGAAATCATGGAGCAATCCCAAACCCTCCACAATACCCTCAGCGGCCGCATTGATTTGAAAGGCGGCACCATGCATCTCGGCGGCCCCAACCTCACCACCCAAGAAATGCAAAACATCCAACACATTGTCATCGTGGGCTGCGGCACCGCCTACTATGCTGGCCTGCTCGCCTCCTATTACCTAGAGCAGCTCGTTCCAAACCTCACCACCGAAGTCGTCATTGCCTCCGAGTATCGCTACCGCTCCTTCCACTTACCCAAAAACTCGGTCGCACTTATCGTCTCCCAATCTGGCGAAACTGCCGACACGCTAGCCTGTCTGCGCGAAATCAAAAAACGCGGCGTCAAAACCTTAGGCATCGTTAATGTCGTCGGTTCCACCATCGCCCGCGAGGTCGACGGCGGCACTTATGTCCACGCCGGCCCCGAAATTTCAGTTGCCTCCACCAAAGCCTTCACCGCCCAAGTCGTCGCCATGCTTCTCTTTGGCGGCATGCTCGCTCGCCACCAAGGCGGCAGTCCACAACTTATCGCCGAGTTGGTCAAAGAACTCCATCTCCTTCCCAAAGAAATCGAAAAAACCCTAGAAGCTCACTCAAAAACTATCGCCAAACTTGCTAAAAAATACCACAAATACCACCACGCCCTTTATCTCGGTCGAGATACCGCGTACCCCATCTCACTTGAAGGCGCGCTCAAACTCAAAGAAATCTCCTACATCCACGCCGAAGGCTACGCCAGCGGCGAGCTCAAACACGGTCCCATCGCTCTCGTCGACGATACCATCTTCCAAGTTTTCAACATCATCGACAATTGGCTCTACGACAAATCCATCAGCGGCCTCACCGAAGTTCGCGCCCGTGGCGGCAGAGTCATCGTGCTCACCGACAGCGACAAGGACATCGATGCCGACGATGTCGTGCGCATCAACACCCCCATCAAACACCTCGTCCCCATTCTCATCAACACCCTCCAGCAACTTTTTGCCTATCACGTTGCCGTCGCTCGCGGCAATGACGTCGACCAGCCCCGCAATCTCGCCAAAAGCGTCACCGTAGAATAACCGCCGTCCTATAGTAGCGCCGCCGCCTCTTCATCCAAAATCACAGTTACATTATGATGCAAGTTGAGTAAACTCGCAGGCACCTCCGTCGACACCAATCCCGAAAACACCTCTTTCGCAATCGCCGCCTTACTCTCGCCGCTAATCAGCAGCAAAATATGCCTTGAGTTGAAAATTCCGCCAACCCCCATCGTCAGCGCCTGTTCCGGCACATCTTCCTCATTGTCGAAAAAGCGCGCATTAGCCTCTATCGTGTCTCGCGTCAAATCCACCACACGAGTCGCCAACGGCAGTTCCTCATCTGGCTCATTAAAACCAATGTGTCCATTCCGCCCAATACCCAGTATCTGCAAATCTGTCCCGCCCATACTCTCCAACTTCTTGTCATAGTCCGCACACTCCTCACTCGGATTCGTAGTCTCTCCGTTCGGGATATTAATATTTTCCGGCAATATATTCACGTGCTCAAACAAATTTTCCTGCATAAAACGATAATAACTCGTCTCATCATCACGTTTAATCGGATAATATTCATCCAGATTAAAAGTAGTTACCCCAGAAAAATCCACCTCCCCCTCCGCATACATTTTTCGCAAAATCTCATACGTCCCCACTGGTGTTGAACCCGTAGCAAACCCCAAAACACTATCAGGCTTGTTTTTTATCTGTTCCACAATCAGCTCTGCCGCTTTTTCACTCATTTCCGCGTAATCTTTACAGACGATTTTCTTCATAGCTTCTCCTTATTTGTTGAACTATTATATAATACTCTTATGAAGAACACTCGAATTATTATATTTGCAATCACAATTATCTTGGGCCTCGCCATCCTCGTCGGTATTATCATCCAGCTCCATTCGCCAAAACCAATACTAGATGTCGCTTACGAACTTATTGCCTTTCTCGTTTCCGCTGCCGCCGTTTTCATCGCCCTCATCTCGCAAATTTCCTCTTATCGTGAGCGCAGGGAATACTCCAAAATCATTCGCGAACTCAACGAAATTATCGCTGAGACCGAGTCCGACAAAGCCATCGACATCGCAGCAGCTAAAAAACTCGATGAGCTACTAGCGCTCGAACGACGCATCTATCAAAGCGTTTCCAAAACAACCAAACGAAAGACAAAATAATGAACGATTTCCCCTATCTCAAAAAAGATGACATTTATCTCGATTCCGCCTGTCAATCACTGCGCCCTCAACCAGTCATTGATGCGCTCAACAATTACTACACCAACCACAATTCTTGCGGCGAACGCGTCAAATATCAATGGGGCCGTGTCACCGACGACAAAGTCGAAGATACCCGTGCCAAAGTTCTCAAATTCCTCAAGCTAAAATCCAAGGATTATTTTGTCAGCTTCACCCTTAATACCACCTACGGCATCAACCTTATCCTCAACCAAATCCGCCCCAGTTTCGTCCAAAAAGTCATGACCTCAGACATCGAGCACAACTCGCCATTTCTCTCCACCATGGCCTTTTCCCGCAAACATACCTCCGTCGGCAAAGTCCGCATGGACAGGGAAGTGATGGACCGCGAGCCTGACGGCTCAATTGACCTCGACAAATACGATTTCACGCGTGCCCTCGTAGTCGTCAACTGTGCTGCCAACTTTGATGGCCGCCAACTCAAAAATATCAACGAACTAATCAAAAAAGTGCACAAACAAAATGGCATCATCGTCATCGATGCCGCCCAAGCCATGGCACACTCGCCAGAAATTCTCTACAAGACCGAGGCCGACGTGATTTGTTTCTCCGCCCACAAGATGTACGCGCCTTCACTCGGCGTCATGGTGGTCAAAAAATCCATGGTCGACAAAATCGACACCACTTTTATCGGTGGCGGCATGGTCGACGATGCCGACCTCGACACCTACCAACTTTCTGCCAATTCGCCCAATCACATATACACCAAATTCGAATCTGGCCTCCAGGCTTGGGGCGAAATTATCGCCCTTGGTGCCGCTATCGATTGGCTGGAGCAACTTCCCAAGTCCGCCCATCAAAATCTCGCCAAATATTCCGAGCAGCTTTTCGATTTTCTTTCCACTCAGCCCAAAGTCCACCTTATCAATCAAGCCGCCAACCCCACCATGGCCTTCTACGTCGAAGGTTTTGACTCGCATCTCGTTGGCGAAGCCCTCAGCGACGAAAACATCATGACTCGCACCGGCTACTTCTGCGCACATTATTACCTTGACCACAAAATGCACTATCCGCCGCTCATTCGGTTCGCCCTCGGCTATCACACCAGACAGTCCGACATCGAAAAAACCATCGCCGTACTGAAAAAACTTTTAAGCTAACAAAGTGATATAATATCCCATATGGTTTGCATAGCAGCGTTTATTATCCTCTGTCTTTTATCCGTCTTTGTTGCTATTCTTTCGCTTTTCCGTCGCGACCTCGGCAAAAAATATTGGCAGACTTTCAAAAAAGCCTGGGGTTGTGTCGGCAAAAAAATCACTCTACAAAAATGCGAAACCAATTTCAAAGAAGATATCAAAAATTCCATCCTCAAAAAAGTCATCCTCAAAAAACCCAAACTCGTTAAGCCCATCTCCGTTGGCATCGAAATTACCGCCGTCCTCATCGTCCTCATTACCTTCTGGTCGCTCATCGAAGGCGCCAAAGCCGGTCTCTCCCTCTGGTCCCTCGGCACTTGCAATGTTGTCCAGCCCTCCGCCTGCCTAATTGGCGCCGAAATCTGCAGCATCGATCAAGCAGAACCTCAAAACCCCATCGAAGCCGTCGGCCGCTGGTTCACTGACTGGGGCGAAATCTTCACTGCCATCCCCGACAAATTCCGCTCTTGGGATACCGAAAATTTCCCACTACACGGCTTCTACGACATGGGAGCAACCCACAAAAGCGCTCCTTATGCCATCGACATCTTCGACCCCGGCTGCGTCGTCTGCCTCCAATCTTTCAAAAACAAACTTTCCACCGACTTTTTCGCAAATCACAAAACCCTATTTGTCCCCTATCCCATCCAAAACCCCGACGGCTCCTACAAATTCAAAAACTCCGGCATCATCACTCGCTACATACTAGCCGTCACAGAATATGGTACGCCAATGACAATTTCATATAATCAGCCTGGGTTCTACACTTTCTTTATTCTCTCCAGAATTTTCACCGAATACAACGAAGATAACGTCATCTACCAAGCCGTTTTCAACGAGCTGCTCGATGAGTCCGCGGCCGAAGAACTATTAAAAACCTGGCTTGCAGAACTCGACTTTTTAGAAGGCGAAATCTCACAAATCGCCACCATCGCTCATTCCGAAACAATCACCAACCAAATGGCCGAGAACAAAGATATTATAGAAAATCAAATCCGTGCGCGCGGCATCCCCACCATGATTTACGACGGCCGTCGACACACCGGCCTGTTCGAAGCCGAATAAAAACTATGGTATCATCATAGTAATGGAAGAAAACATTACAATTATCAAAAACTGGCTCGGCACTGGCAGCATCAATATTTTTGGCTTACCCCTATCAGGCAAAGATACCGTTGGCATCCGTCTCGCCGAAACCCTTTCGGCCAAACTCCTCTCCTCGGGCCTAATTATTCGCGAAATGGCCAAGCAAAAAACTGACGGCTATTCCGAAAACCATTATGCAACTGGCATACTTACCCCCATCGACCTGTTCCAAAAATGGGTCCTGCCATATTTTGGTCGTCCTGACTTGGCCGAGTACCCGCTCATTTTAAGTTCCGTCGGCCGCTGGTTTGGGGAAGAGCTAGCCGTTTTGGACGCCGCCGAAAACGCCAATCATCCCATCAAAGCCGTCCTCCTCCTCAATATTTCCGAGCAAGATGTCCGCAATCGCTGGGATGCCGCAAAACTTATCGGCGACCGCAAAGACCGCCTAGATGATTCCAAGCCCGAAATTTTCGAAACCCGCCTCCGCGAATTCCGCATCAAGACCATGCCCGTTATCCAGACCTATCGCAACCTCGGCCTACTGGTCTCCGTCAATGCCGACCAGAGCAAGGAAGAAGTTTTCAAGGAAGTCGTCCAAAAACTTGCCGAGTTTGCTGTTTCGCAAGAATCCCCATCATCCTAGTCACGCTTCAACATCACCGTAAACGCCTCCGCCGGAATATCTACTTTGCCAAAGCGCTTCATCCGCGCTTTGCCTTTTTTCTGTTTTGCTAGCACTTTCTTTTTGCGCGACACATCCCCACCGTACAGTCCTCCAGTCACGTCTTTGCGATACGCACCAAGTGTTTCGCGCGCAATAAATCTCGCCCCAATCGCCGCCTGCAAGGCCACTTCAAAGTTCTGACGCGGAATCACTTCCTTCAGTTTTTTCGTCACATCGCGGCCAATTGCTTCCGCTTCCGACCGATGCGCCATCACCGACAAGGCATCCACCCGTTCACTCGCTACATAAAAATCCACCCGCACCAAATCCTCCGCCCGATAATCCGTCAATTCATAATTAAATGACCCATAACCCGAAGTCAACGACTTCAACTGGTCATAAAAATCCGTCAGCAAATTTGCCATTGGCGCTTCGAAATTAATAATCGCCCGCTCATCCATATAAGATAAACTCTTTTGTCGCCCCCGCTTATTAATCACCAACTCCAAAACCGCACCCACAAAACTTTTCGGCACAATAATCTCGCCCTTCACCCATGGCTCACGAATCTCCTCAATCTTCGTCACATCCGGTAAGTTCGACGCCGATTTGATATCTAGCTCTTCGCCCGAGCTCAACTTCACATGATAATCCGTCGACGGATTCGTCACCACCAAATCCAAATCAAACTCTCGCTCCAACCGCTCGCGAATAATATCAAGATGCAGTAGTCCCAAAAACCCAATCCTAAGACCAAAACCTAAAACCGGCGAATTTTCCGGCTCAAATCGCAGCGCCGAATCACTCAGCGCCAAGCGCTCCACCGCTTCCTTCAAATCTTTGTACTGGTCATTACTAACCGGAAAAAATCCCGCATACACAAACGGCTTCACGTCCTTGTACCCCGGCAACGGTTCCACTATCACACGATTACTCATCTCCAAGTGTCCTTTTCAAATCTCGCACAAACTGATTGAAGTTCACATAAACAATCCCCCGCATCCCCACTTCCTCGGCCGCCCGCACATTGCGCTCTCGGTCATCC
>Ga0099364_10011216_pt1 | contig 12265 bp, 10 predicted proteins | sample TergutTh196P3_FD_73070 | JGI IMG/M metagenome (GOLD analysis project Ga0099364, IMG submission 73070) | Microcerotermes parvus P3 segment gut microbial communities from Pointe-Noire, Republic of the Congo - Th196 P3 | ecosystem: Host-associated > Arthropoda: Insects > Digestive system > Gut ...
CCATCAAACGCAAGAACTGGACGGGCAACGGCAAAGACCAAAAGCTGAAATGCGGAAAATTTGAGCTGGATGCCGTGACCGTGGAAGGGCCGCCCTCTGTGGTTGTCATCAAGGCGACTTCACTGCCTTTGTGTTTTAGGTTTTGGATTTTTTCATACATTTCTAGCTTCGTCACTTTCTTTCCCCCTGTCCTAAACTGTGTCTTTACAGTCTAACAGAGGTTGATGGAAAGTGGCTCATTTTTATCCGCCATAACTGGCCTATTTTAGTTTACCAGTTACAGTGGGCAAAGTTTTGGGCATGAGTAAGGCGAATGTCTACAACTGGATTAAAAAAACGGCTAAAATACTCGAATCTAATTACCGATATTTAGAGCTTTATTGGTTCGTGGATGCGTATAACAGATTTGGCCGAGAGAAATACAAGCATCGGCAAATTCGCAAAAACGGAGAAATCCCTTTTGCCCTTGTAGATTTTCTTTAGGTGTGGGTTTGTCTGCTCCCCCCCAAAAAATTATAGGTTGTCCTTCCTTTAGTGCTGTGATATAATGCCCTACCAGGGCTGACGTTTGGCGGAAAGGGCTATAAATAACGTGGCTCGCCGAGCAAAAAGCTACAGTCCCGCCTTCAGGATGTTGTTGCCTGACGTATTTGTCGAAAAATACAAATTAAAGGAGGTGCTAACGCCATGTCCGGTACAATCGCAGCTTTGTCGACCCCGCCGCTTTCGGGGGCGATTGGGATTATACGCCTTAGCGGCCCGGAGGCTTTTAGTGCAGCAGCTGCGATTTTCAGGCCTTCGGAGAATGTGCCTTTCTTATCTATGCCCCCTCGGATGCTGACAACCGGGGATGTTATATTGTCCGGAAATTTAATGGACAAGGTTTGTGCTTTGCGTCTGCCGGCACCCAATTCATATACTGGCGAGGATATGGTTGAGCTACATCTCCATGGCAGCCCCCCCTTGCTCCAGAGCGTGCTGGAGGCACTGTATGCTTCCGGGGCTAAGCCCGCCGCGCCGGGGGAGTTTACTCGTCGCGCACTTATGCACGGCAAGCTTTCGTTATCGCAGGCCGAGGCGGTAATAGATTTAATCACCGCCGAAACCCGGGATTCTGCCCGCAACGCCGCAGGACAGCTTGACGGTCGGACAGGGCGGGTTTTTCAGGCGGTATATGAACGTCTTGCAAATATGCTGTCTCATTTTTATGCTGTTATGGATTACCCGGAGGAAGGCTTGCCGGAGTCTGATTTAGAAGAGCTTGCACGGCAGTTAGAGCTTGCAAACAGGGATCTGCAAAAGCTTTTAGGAACCTACGAAATGGGAAGGGTTTTGCGCGAAGGCATCCGCTGTGCTATCATAGGCCGCCCCAATGTTGGCAAGAGCTCTCTGCTCAATGCTTTTGCCGGGGAGGGTCGGGCTATTGTTTCCGCAACACCAGGCACTACCAGGGATATTATTGAGGAAACAGTATTGCTAGGCGGGGTTAAGCTCAGATTGTGTGATTCAGCCGGAATCCGCAAAAAACCGGACTGCCCGATTGAAACCGAGGGCTTAGCGCGTGCCAGGACTCTTGCAGGAGAGGCAGAGCTGTTATTTGTGGTTCTAGATGGTTCGGCACCTTTGGGGGATGATGACAGGGCAGTTTTGGATTTGGCAAGAAACCGGAATTGTGTTATACTCATCAACAAGTCAGATTTGACAGGGGTATGGGAACGCGATTCCATAGAGGCTGCATTTTTACATATTGTTCCGGTGTCTGCCAAAAGCGGAGATGGCCTTGATGCGGTAGGGAGTACCCTGCGGCATATATACAGCTCCGGTGCGGTATACGATGGTTCGATCCTGACAAATGCCAGGCAGGCCGATGCCATACGCCGAACACAGGAGGCTATAGGTCATACGTCAGATGCCCTGAAGCAGGGCATAACGCCTGATGCAGTGCTGGCAGAGCTGGAATCGGCATTGTCAATCGTCAGTGAGTTGACCGGCAAGCGAGTTTCCGAGGATATTTTAGAGCGGATATTTTCGCAGTTTTGCGTAGGCAAATAGCATAGGGTTCCATTATCTCGTATGAATTATTGCTGAGAACAGAAAGAGGTTTGTATATGGACAACACGGCAAAGAGCATGGAAAAGCTCGTGGCTCTGTGCAAGGGCAGGGGGTTTGTCTATCCTGGTTCCGAAATATACGGAGGTCTAGCAAACTCTTGGGATTATGGGCCGCTGGGGGTGCAGCTAAAAAACAACGTAAAGGCGGCCTGGTGGAAAAAGTTTGTGCAGGAAAGCCCTCATAACGTGGGCTTAGACTCCGCCATACTGATGAACCCTGCCGTATGGCAGGCCTCGGGTCACCTGAAAAACTTCAACGACCCGCTGGTGGACTGCAAGCAATGCAAAACCCGCCACAGGGCGGATCAGCTGATAGAGCAGTCGGGAGGGAATCCGGGCGGCATGAGCTTTTCCGATATGAGTGGCTGGATAGCGGAAAGCAATGTGGTCTGTCCTGATTGTCAGAAAGCCGATTTTACGGACATCCGCCAGTTTAACATGATGTTCAAAACCTTTCAGGGCGTAACGGAGGATTCGGCATCAACCATTTACCTCAGACCCGAAACGGCGCAGGGCATATTTGTACAGTTCAAAAACGTTCAGCGCTCTTCCCGCCGCAAGCTTCCGTTTGGTATAGCGCAAATCGGTAAGAGCTTCCGGAATGAAATTACCCCTGGTAATTTCACCTTCCGCACTCGTGAGTTCGAGCAGATGGAGCTGGAGTTTTTCTGCAAACCGGGAAGTGAGATTGAATGGTTTGGCTATTGGCGGGCCTTTTGCCGGGATTGGCTCACAGGGCTTGGCTTGAAGAGTAAAAATGTCCGATTGCGTGACCATGATTCTGCCGAACTTTCGCATTATTCCAATGCCACTACCGATATCGAATTTTTGTATCCGTTCGGCTGGGGTGAATTGTGGGGCATTGCCTCACGCACGGATTTTGACTTAAAAAGCCATCAGAATGAATCCGGCGAAAATATGGAATATTTTGACCAAGAACAGGGTGAGAAATATATTCCATATGTAGTTGAGCCGTCATTGGGGGCAGACAGGGCGGCATTGGCGTTCCTGATTGATGCTTATGACGAGGAAGCTTTGCCCGATGGAGAAAACCGCACAGTTATGCGCCTTCATCCGGCTTTATCGCCAGTCAAGGCTGCCGTTCTTCCGCTGTCTAAAAAACTAGCAGAGGATGCGGAATTACTGTATCGCCGACTGCAAAAAAGCTTTATGTGCGAGTATGACATATCGGGCGCAATCGGACGCCGATACCGCCGGCAGGATGAGATAGGCACTCCTTTATGTATTACATATGATTTTGACAGCCAAACCGATCATTGCGTAACTGTGCGCGAGCGGGACAGCATGAAGCAGGAGCGTGTTTCCATAGACTTGATAGAGGCGTATATATCAGAAAAATTAGCCTATTAAAGGGAGGGACTTATGAGCAAGGAAAATCAAATTTTCGCCCAAAAAATCCGTATAGAGGCTTTGAAGATTTTCAAGCACCGCGGATTCGGGCATATCGGGGGGTCTATGAGCGTTGTAGAAACGCTTGCCGTTTTGTACAACGGCGTTATAAATGTAGATCCCCGGGATCCTAACATGGTAAGCCGCGACAGGCTTGTAATGAGTAAGGGGCATTCAGTAGTGCCGCTGTACGCAGTTTTGGCAATGAAGGGTTTTTTTCCTTTGGATGATGTCAAAACACTAAATCAGCCCGGAACTAAGTTTCCCAGCCATTGCGACATGAACCTGACCCCTGGCGTTGATATGAGTACAGGATCGTTGGGTCAAGGGGTTTCATGTGCACTGGGAATGGCTCTCGGTCAGCGCATGACCGGGATTGATGCAAAGACTTATGCAATTGTAGGTGATGGCGAGTGCAACGAAGGGCAGGTCTGGGAAACGCTTATGCTCGCATATCACCAAAAGGTATCAAATCTCATCATATTCTGCGACAGAAATGCCCAACAGCTTGACGGATACTGCAAGGATATATTAGATGTCGGTGATTTAGCCGATAAGTTCCGGGCATTCGGTTGCTTTACCCAAGTTGTAAACGGCCATTGCACAGATTCCATTGAAGAGGCGGTACAGGCAACACAGGAAAAAAACCCGGAAAAACTGCCTTCAATGATTGTACTGGATACTAAAAAAGGTTACGGTTGCTGTTTCGCCGAGGGTCAAGAGATGAACCACCACTACGCGGCCAATGCCGAAATGATGGATTCGGCAATAACTGCAGCTGAAAAACGTCTGGAGGAAATACGACATGGTTAATATCAAAACCAAGCTTGACCATGAACCTATGATGATGCGGGAAGTTCTTTGTGAAGTACTTAAGGATTTAGCCGACCGAAATGAAAAAATTGTTGTCCTAGATTCGGATTTGGCGGCATCATCCGGCATAACTCCTTTTGCCAAGGCACATCCGGGTAGGTTTATTAACTGCGGCATTGCTGAAGCAAATATGGCGGGGGTATCCGCAGGGCTGTCGGCTGTCGGCATGGTTCCATTTGCACACAGCTTTGGGTGCTTTGCATCCCGCAAAACCTGTGACCAGGTATTTCTGTCCGGATGCTACGCAAAGCTGAATTTGCGTATCATAGGCACAGATCCGGGGGTTTTGGCAAGCTATAACGGCGGTACCCATATGCCCTTTGAGGATATGTCTGTACTGCGCGGTTTGGCGGGCATTACCCTTGTAGAACCGTCTGACTCTGTTATGCTGAAGGCTCTGATTAACGATTTGGCAGACTTATACGGAGTATATTATATCCGTTTGCAAAGAAAAAACGCCTTTGGCATATATCAAGAAGGTACAAAATTTGAAATCGGCAGGGGCATGACCCTGCGCGAGGGAAAGGACGTAACTCTGATTGCATCAGGCATCATGGTTGCTCAGGCACTGATTGCCGCTGATTTGCTGCAAGATCAGGGCTTATCTGCCAGGGTGGTTGATTTGTTTACCTGGAAGCCTGCCGACAAAGATATGATTGTTTCCTGTGCCAAGGAAACCGGAGCCATAGTCACCTGCGAAAACCATAATATTTTCGGCGGATTGGGTTCCGCCGTATGTGAGGTTTTAGCCCAGCACACACCGGTGCCTGTCGAGATGGTCGGCATACATGATGAATTTGGTCAGGTAGGCTCCGAGGATTACTTGCGCGGCAGATATCGTCTCAACGCTGTAGATATAGCGGCGGCAGCTATTCGGGCAAATGGGAGGAGAAGCAACTAACACCCCGATGGTTGCTTCAAATCCTGGGCGTACAAATGGTATGAGCTGATTTTGTCTGCACAGTCGGCTTTGTCTTTTCCTCTGGCTTTGATATATACCTTAATTTTCGGCTCTGTTCCGGATGGGCGTATTATAAATTGGGTTCCATCGGCAAGGTCATAGGCTAAAACATTTGAACCCTTTATATCCAATGTACAAATACTGCCGTTTTGGATATTATAAGATTCACCACGCAGATAGTCCCGCATAACCGTAACCTCGGCACCGGATATATTTTCGGGCGGCTCGTTACGGAGATGCTCCATGAGGGCATTCATTTTTTCCAGGCCTCCGGCACCGGGCATGACAAGATTGATTGTATCCTCCATGTAGTATCCATATTCAGAATATAGGTCGTCCAATACGTCCAAAAGGGTATTGCCATTTTCGGCATGATATGCCGCCATTTCCGCTATCATAACAGATGCCGTAACGGCATCCTTGTCACGGGCATGGTTACCCATAAGGTAACCATAAGACTCTTCAAAGGCTAAAATATAATTAAATGCTCCCGTTTCTTCGAACTCCTTGATTTTTTCAGCCATAAACTTAAATCCGGTAAAGGTGTCGAAACAAGCAACGCCATTTTTTTCCGCCACGGCTTTAGCTAATTCGCTCGTAACAATCGTTTTTATCAATGCCGGGCGCAGAGGCATTGATTTGTTTTTTTTACGTCCTTTTATTATATAATCTAGTAGCAAAACGCCGGTTTGGTTACCCGTGATGGGTGTATATTCACCCTTTTGGCTTCTTACAAGAATGCCCACCCTGTCTGCATCAGGGTCTGTCCCGATAATAAGCCCGGCGTTTGTTGCTTCAGCTAGCTTTATGGCTAAACGAAAGCTCTCTTTTTCCTCGGGGTTTGGTGACTTAACGGTGGGAAAATCGCCGTTGGGTTCCATTTGCTCGGGAACCGGAACTATATGCCTGAATCCCAGCCGGCGTAAGACTTTTGGGACAAGCTCATGCCCGGCACCGTGAAATGGTGTGTAAACAATATTAAATGTATGGCTCATTTTTTCAACGGCCTGCCGTGAAATACTTTGGCAGAGAGCCATATCAAGAAAAGCTGTGTCGGTCTCCTTGCCCATCATAACAATGCGCCCTGAGCTTATCGCTGTATCGTAGTCCATATGGGCAACGCCTTTGAACATGGGCATTTTGAGGCATTCCTTTGAAATTACATCGGCGTGTTGGGGCGGAAGCTGGGCACCATCCTCCCAATATACCTTATAACCGTTGTATTGCTTGGGATTGTGTGAGGCGGTAATGTTAATCCCTGCAATACAATTGTATTCCCTAATAGCAAATGACAGCTCAGGTGTGGGACGCATGCCTTCGAACAGGCGCACAAAGATACTATTGCCCGCCAAAACGCAGGCGGCTTCTTTAGCAAACTCCCATGAATTATGGCGGCAGTCATAGCAAACGGCAACCCCTCGTTCTGCTGCCTGGCGGCCCTCAGATAAAATAAGGGAGGCAAACGCCTGGGTGGTATGGCGTACCACATGGCGGTTCATGTTATGCAGTCCTGTCGCTACAACTCCGCGCAATCCAGCGGTTCCGAATTCTAAAGGCGCGAAAAAACGGTTTTCGATTTCTATCCTCTTACCTGCCAACCCCTCAAGCTCTTCCTTTTCTTCCGTATTAAGGGCAGGACTCTGCAGCCAAGCCTGATATGTTTCTATGGCATTCATTGTAACGCCTCCTATTTATGATATTTGCCGCCCTCCAAAATGGTAAAGGCGCGGTAAATCTGCTCTAACAGCATAGCTCTGACCATGTGGTGAGGCCATGTCATTCGTGACAGTGACAGGCGGAACCCGGCATTAAGAGTAAGAGCATCGCTCAATCCCTCAGACCCACCAATTAAAAATGCTATCCGGGAAACGCCTTTATTTTGCCAGGCTAAAAAGGTCTTCGCGAACTGCTCGGAATTTAACATTTCACCTTCCGGGCAGAGAGCGGTTGCAAAAAAACCCGGTAAAGGAACCGGGTCATCAGTGTCTGCGGTTTCATGCTCAGAAACCCGGCAAAATCTGCTCAATCTTTTTTTATATTCATCGCAGGCCATAATCCAGTATCGCTCACGCAAACGCCCGGAAGCGGCAATGTGTATCCGCATCATCAGCTTATAGTAGCAGGAATGGCATCTGCCTCAGAAATCTCCTTGCGGCAAATTTTCGCGCCGACATTGGATAATTTCTCAATAATATCCTCATAGCCCCGCTCAATGTGATGTATGCCGCCTATTTTGGTTTGGCCTGAGGCACCTAACGCGGCAACAACCAAAGCGGCACCTGCACGCAAATCACAAGCTTGCACGGGTGCGCCGGTCAATCCGGTCTCAACTCCCTCTATGACCGCCAGCCGCCCATCTACTTGGATTTTTGCCCCCATGCGTTTAAGCTCGTCTATATAGCGGAAACGGTTGTCCCAAACACCTTCGGTTACCATGCTGGTTCCATGGGCGGAGCAGAGGCAAGCCGCAATCTGAGGCTGCATATCGGTTGGGAATCCTGGATATGGAAGGGCCTTCACATTAGTACGGCGCAAGGGATGGCTCCTGCTTACAATGAGAGCATCATCAAGCTCTTCAATCTCAACACCCATTTCAGTCAGCTTTGCGGTAATGCACTCTAAATGCTTGGGGATAACATTGTTGATTTTGACTCTGCCGCCTGCAGATGCTACGGCGGTCATGTATGTCCCTGCCTCAATTTGGTCGGGTATGATGGCGTACACACTGCCATTGAGGCACTTGACACCACGGATTTTAATTATATCGGTACCCGCACCCTTCACATCCGCACCCATAGAGTTAAGAAAGTTAGCTAAGTCAACAATATGCGGCTCACGAGCAGCGTTTTCAATAACAGTCACCCCATCTGCCAAGGTTGCTGCCAGCATGATGTTTATGGTAGCACCTACCGAGGCAAAGTCGAGAAATATCTGTGTTCCGGTTAACCGCCCATTGGGAACCTCCGCATGGATCAGTCCTGCCTGAACAGTTACTTTGGCACCAAGTGCCTCAAAGCCCTTTATATGCTGGTCGATCGGCCTGACACCGAAATCACAGCCGCCCGGCATTGAAACCTGAGCGCAACCAAAGCGAGACAAAAACGCCCCCATAACGTAGTAGGATGCACGCATACGGCGGACAAGCTCATAGGGAGCTTGTGAGTCTCTCTTAACATTGCTGCTATCAATCAGCAGGGTGTTTTTTTTGACAAGGCGTACCTCGGCACCCAATTCACGCATTATCTCTAAAATAAGCGTAACATCCGATACCTTAGGAATATTTTCAATCCGGCAAACTCCGGCAGCCAAAAGGGCGGCAGGCAAAATGGCTACCGCAGCATTTTTCGCCCCGCTAATATCTATCGTTCCGCTGAGAGAGTTTCCACCGCGGATGTTGTATTGAACCAAATTCCCACACCTTCTCTTTCAAGCAGCACATCTACACAAGGATCCTATGCTCCCCATAACACACTTGCACCGGGTGCTACAAAAAGCATACCATAATTGGCAGAGAAAATCAAAGCTTTTTTTTATTAAAATAATTCTTGTTTCATATTGCCCAAAACCATCAAAAACATACGTGTTTTCCGTGGTTTTGAACAAATATTTTACCCTGCGCTAGATTTTAATGGTATCTAGCGTTATAATTTTCTAGTTGACATAATATAGTATTTAAGCACTGCAAACATTGTTTTGCCATCGGATATTTCGTTTGACATAATCATTTCAACTAATTTTTTGAAATTCACACGCTCAGGCACTGTAAACTCTCCCGGATCGGGATTGGGTTCGCCTTTGGTTAGGCCGGTTGCCAAAAAAAGATGTATAATTTCCGAATTATATCCTCCCGTTGGAACCATATCGCCTAGATATTGCATGGATTGTGCTGTATAGCCGGTTTCTTCTGAAAGCTCCCGCTGGCCTGCCTCTTGGGGATTTTCCCCCGGCTCTAGCCTTCCTGCTGGTATTTCAAGCAGCTCCTTGCCCACAGCATAACGATACTGACGTACCAAAATGGCATCCTCACCATCTATCGCCAATACGCCAACCCCTCCTGGATGGCATATGACTTCACGTATCGCGGCAGTACCGTCAGGGATCAAAACCTTGTCTTTTTTTACTGAAAAAATTTTTCCGTTAAAAATAGTTTCCCCTGAAACCCTGGATTCTGTCATGTCCATCAAAAAACACCTCCTATTATTTCCTGTGGGTATGCTTTGTTGGGTGGTATCCCTCTTCGCTTTCTTTGCGCAGCTTCTGAGGGCGCGTATTCTGCGTGCTTCAGGGTTATCGCTCTAAATGTTTTAATTTTTCAAGCAATTTTTCTTTCTCCAGATTGCCGTAGACTTCTGAATCACCCAAAAAGTGTCCCTGTGATATTCCATCTACGAAACCATAGCTATATAAGACACCGATTTCATCTTCAAATTCCACATATCCTGTCCACGCGGGATAACCCAAAGACAGGCTGGCAAATGAAAATTCTACTGTCACATTTTTTATTTCGGAATCAGAATATCCTTTGCTTTCTAAATAGGCAAGCAAATCCTGTGTACGAGACACATTAATAATGTAGATGACACAATAAAGCACAATCGCAGCAGATAGCATACATATTATGATTCTCTTTTTCAATTTTTAGTCCTCACAGTCCGGCAATTCACATAATCAGCTATTTTTGAAAAAATCCAAGGGAACAGCCTTGGGGAAATCCCCAAGGCTATCAGGCAGGGCCAACTCCATCGTGGGGGATTATGGTGCCTATGGAGTTGGGAGAGGAAGGATTTGCTTCGCACTCGCTGCTTTCTTAGCCGTTGCCCCATGCCAAACCTGATCACCTGCGTTCAGCGTAAACTCCGCTTTTTTGGCGTGTGCCGTGCCGTTGACGTATGTCTTGTCAGCCTTGGCTTTGTTGGTGCCGACTTTATACTTAACCGGCTTCAGCTGGCTTGTTACACTCACCTTTTTTTGAGCCGAGCCGGGGGTAAAACCGCCGTCATTGTTTGGTGCCGCTCTGTAGAAATACACCGTTTTCACAACAGCAGGTTTGCCTTTCTTCTCACCGATTGGCTTGACACAAATGCCGCCGTCTGTGTAGAATTTGCCCCAGCCATTGGTGTCAACCGTTTTGCCGGGTTTGCCCTTGTCGTTCAGTCCGGCAATGCCGATTTGTATGTTGTTTTTCACTGCTGTTGTGCCTTTCTTTTCCGTCAAAACCCATTGCCCAAAATCCCCTCCTGATGCGGCGATTTCGTAGTTGATCGCTAGCTTAGGCTTGGGCCGGGGGTTGACAGCCGGGAAGGTTACTGTACTGCCTCCTGCATCTTTTAGGTGCAGAGTCATGCCCTTGTTGAGCAGCTTGGCGAACTTTTTGTCGCCGAATGTGTCAGATTTTACAGCTTTCCACTTCCCGCCGCCGTCAACACTGAACTCGGAGGCTGCAAACCCGGCTAGGTCTAGGGTTTCAGTGCTGAGGTTGATTTTTGGCGTACCGTTGGAGCTTACGATAATGTCAGCGGAGGGGCTGTAGTCGATGCAGCAGTCATCGGTTGTTGCGGGGGACGGCGTGGGACTAGGCGTTGACGTGCCGGGGGAGGGAGTTGGGGAAACTGTTGGTGCCGGACTCGGCGTGATAACCGGAGTTTCAGTTAAATGCGGGGGTTTTTTGCCGTTTGTGGGCGTGTACTGCCACATTTCAGACGAAACGCCAAGGGTTTTCAGGGTGTGTCCCGGCTCAATGCCGTATAGCGGGTCGGGAAGCTGATGGGTCAGGAAGTCTTTGTAATAATCCATTACGGCGCCTTGCCGACTTCCGTAATCCTTGAAAAAAAATATGTTATCAGTTGGAGCCAAATATGGTCCCGGATACCCAGCTTTTGGAACAAGCGGTCCCGTATACCCATCTCTTGGAACAAGATTGGGCGTAAGATAGGGAACCGCATATTCAGGCATAGGTTGCTCCGGGTAAAATCGATGAAAATACGTTCCGTCAGCATTTCTATCAAAAGCGATAGGAAGATGCCACCCTACGTGACGAAACCAACTTTCAAGATTGTGCATAAATTCATGAAGCAATATGTTTATCATCCTATTATACTCAGTAATATCGGCATCGTAAAGGTGAGGCCACCATGTACCAACAAAGTTTAACTGGACCGTGGCTGTACGAAAATTTGCAGTCCCCCGGACGGAAGTAGACGTAATCGGAGGTATCCCAAACATAGTGGAGTCGTAGTCATTGAGACTATATGCGGCATAGGCATCTGCGTAATTTCCATGATACACAAAGGCCGCGCTGTTATGGTCGGCATAGCCCGGGTATGCAGAATCAATTTTTGTGATTTGAATATCCACCGCACCTTCTGTTGTGTGTTCGATGTATTTTTCAAACCAGTCTGCCGCCGCAAAAAAAGCCGGTTTATCATGCTCTGGCATTGACGGCAAGTACGTTTTTTCCCCCTCTACCGTGAATTCCGGCACATAAACCCAAGCAATTGTCCAAACTGGGGTTGTATCTTTTGTTTCGGTCGCTCCAACCAGGGAAATCGGGGAAATGCGCAAGCATTGGAACAGCAAGAGGAACGTCAATGCAAGCAGCAAGGGCTGTTTTAATCTTTTAAGTTTCATTGTGTTTCGCCACCTTTTTTAGAAATTATCATCCTGCTTGATACAGGATTTCTCCCGACCTGGAGATGTCCTCAACGAGATTGATGACACAACAAACCCATCATGTTCATCAAGTATAGCACAGATTTTTTTATTTTGCAACTGATTATGAACGAAAGGAGTGGACAATAGCACTGATTACAGGAAGTCTAATACGGAGAAGGGCAGCTCGCGGGAATTAGGGTCACGATTTTGACGGAATTTCATTTTTGCTGCGCCGAAAGCATTATAAGCATCTACAAAA
>Ga0099364_10011217_pt1 | contig 12265 bp, 9 predicted proteins | sample TergutTh196P3_FD_73070 | JGI IMG/M metagenome (GOLD analysis project Ga0099364, IMG submission 73070) | Microcerotermes parvus P3 segment gut microbial communities from Pointe-Noire, Republic of the Congo - Th196 P3 | ecosystem: Host-associated > Arthropoda: Insects > Digestive system > Gut ...
TCGAACGGCAAAATCACGATGGAAGAAATTTCACGCTTTGCCAATGGCTTCATCCCTGTTGGCGACCACTTCCACTGGAATATTCTTGGGATATACAATATTCTCAAAAACAGTTTAAAAAACATTTCTCAAGAAGGTAAATACCTTCCCCAATCAATAGGTATAGATACTTGGGGCGTCGATTTTGGATTGCTTGCCGCTGATGGTTCGCTGCTGTGCGAGCCATATGCATACCGCGATCCGCACACAAATGGTATGATGGAGGAGTTTTTCAAACTTGTGCCGCGCGAAAAAGTTTATGACTTGACAGGTATACAGTTCATGCAGTTCAACAGCCTGTTTCAGTTGTTTGCTATGAAACGCAACGGCTCGTCGCTGCTTGAAGCCGCACGGGATTTGCTTTTTCTTCCCGATTTGTTGAACTTTATGTTCACAGGTGTCAAGAAAGCCGAGTTTACTATTGCTTCCACTTCACAGATTTTTAATCCTAAAACGATGAACTGGGCGAGCGAACTTTTAGATGCTTTCGAGGCGCCTGTCTCGCTGATGCAGGAAATAGTCTTGCCCGGTACTGTTGTGGGAACGCTATCCGATGCTATCGCAAAAGAAACAGGAATCGGAAAAATACCGGTTGTTGCCGTAGGTTCGCATGATACAGCCTCAGCTATTGCTGCCGTGCCAGCTCGGGGCAACAATTGGGCATACCTGAGTTCGGGAACATGGTCGCTGATGGGAATAGAAACGCGTAAACCGTTAATAAACAAGGAAACTCAAGCGATGAACTTTACCAACGAAGGCGGTATTGAAGGTACATTCAGGTTCTTGAAAAATATTACCGGCTTGTGGCTGTTGGAGCAGTGTCGTAAAGAATGGGAACACAAAAACCTGTCGTATGACCAATTAGTTAATATGGCAAAAGCCGAAGAATCTGTACTGTGTATTGTAGACCCTGACGCTCCCGATTTTATGAATCCTGAGAATATGGTAGAAGCCATCAGTGGATATTGCAGTCGTACAGGTCAAGAATCACCCGAAACTATTGGGCAGTTTGTACGTTGTATCTTCGAGAGCCTTGCCCTGAAATACAAACATACATTAGATATGCTTAAAAAAGTATCGCCTCATCCGATTGAAAAATTGCATGTTATTGGTGGCGGTTCAAAAAATTCCTATCTTTGCCAACTTACTGCCAACGCAATCGGAATACCTGTTATTTCAGGTCCTGCCGAAGGCACAGCCTTAGGCAATCTTTTGGTACAGGCAATGGCGCTGGGACATCTCAATTCTCTTGCCGAGATACGGGAAGTAGTAAGCAATTCGGTGGAAACACAGACGTATTTACCATGCAAATGAACATTTTTTTGCAATTATTTAAAAAATTATTAATTTTGCAAAAAAAATAATACATATAAATAATGAACATAAAAAAAATATTTGTTATCACAAAATCACTGTTTATCATGTATTTTCTAACGCTTTCCTCTGTGGGCGTGTTTGCGCAGCAAGGCGATGAAATATATGATATCGTCAGCATAAATGGAAAAATTGTTGACAAAAGGTCGGGTAAGGAGTTATTAGTGGGCGAAATAGTAAATTTTCAAACCGACCTCATATTTGGCAGTCTTCATGACAGGGCAATAGTACTCAACTCTGAAAAGACGAAATACTATCTGGAATTGCCCAAATCGTCATTTATGAACATGGAACTTACTATTGCTTCGACTTTGGCGTTAGCGCCTGTTCAGAATCGTTCGGCATTGGTCAACTCGACGATAAGAAGAGGCGGGATGCTCCTCACGGAAGGATTGTCTCCCAAGACCCTGCGGGAATATTTCGAGATTGACATCTTTACGATTGTCGGCTCAAGTTTTATGGTGCCTGTTCAAAGCAGTGATAAGGAAAAATTTGACCTTATGCTGCGATACGAATCGGAAAATAAAGTGGTTGACTATATATCAACTGATTTTTCTATCAATAAAAATGATTTGAAGATACAAGGCATGGGTATTGCCGAATGTTTTATCTATTTGATAAACGAAAAAGGCGAACTTCTTCCGGTGACGCAACTGTCGCTTCATTTTGTCGAAAAAGACGTCATTTTAGCAGAGTTTAACGCTCTGTTGAAAGCGTTGAATCAGGAAAAGGTGAATAATAATACAACGCGTGAAACATTACGCCATTATTGTGCAGATGTTTATGGAGTAATAGACCGCAATACGTTAGAAAAACTTATTGATGAGTTCATTGCACAATAGTTTGCGTTTTATACTTTTTATTTGCATCGCTGCGATGCTCGTCTGCTGTGAGGATTTTTTGCGTCGCGACAGTTCTTTTTCTCCGCAAGGCGCCAATTCCTTTGATACTTTCTATCAATTTGGCGTAGAATCGGAACAGGAAGGCAATTATGACCTTGCCAGCAGTTATTTTCAGGAAGCGTTAAAATATTTGGACGACAAAAATTCCCAAGATGCTATAAACGCATACAACCATATCGGTCAAATTGCCGTTCAACAAGGTAATCGTGAAATCGCTATGGAAAATTTTTCCAAAACCATGCTTATTCATGTTCGCTCAAAAGATATTGCAGGTCAGGCTTCGGCATATTGCAACATCGGTACTGCATACCATATGGATAAAGATTACGTTCAAGCACAGAAAAACTACGAAGAAAGCCTTAAACTGCACACATCTTTAAACAATGAGCTGGGACAGGCTGACTGTTACAACAACATGGGGGCGCTTGCTCTTGACCAAAATAAACCTGTTGAAGCATTAGAATATTTTTTGGAAAGCGAAAAAATTTATTTAAAAAATGATACCCATGATAAACTTTGGAATGTCTATCACAATATTGGCATGTCATATCACGAAATGAACTCAACGGAAATGGCTCGAAAATATTATAATAGAATGAAACAATTGTCGGATTCGATATCATCCATGTCCAAACTTGCGGAAACGTATTTTATCATTGGCACATTTTTTGATGATATACAACAAACTGATTCGGCAATATATTATTTGAGTAAAGCCATCGATATAGCCTATATATCAGAACTATACGAATTATTACATAATGCCTGTAATAAACGTAGCCATCTATATGCCAGGGCAGAACGTTTTAGCGAGGCATACAGAGACAGGATAATCCACGATTTTGCATATCAGGAGATGTACAACAAAGATAAAACAAGGGCTTTCGTACTGCAATCAGAGCATCACAAATTTGAAATGCAGCGTCAGGAACAATTACACAGACATCGATTACAGCGGACTTTAAACATTGGCTTGTCAATAGTGCTTATTCTTGCCGCTGTTGTGGGAATAGTATCTTATCGCGCTTATGTTCAGAAGAAAAAAGCCAATATCCTGTTGGCAAGGCAAAAAGAAGAAATAACTGACAGCATCCATTATGCAGGCGTTATACAAAAGGCTACACTACCTGCAAAAGAATATTCTGACAGCGTTCTTCCCAACTATTTTATCTATTACAAACCTCGCGACATTGTCAGCGGCGATTTCTACTGGATTGACCGCAGGAACGACCATATTATCGTTGCAGTAGCCGACTGTACCGGGCACGGTGTGCCGGGAGCTATCGTTAGCATGTTAGGCATTTCGTCGTTGAAAAAAATTGTCGGAAAAATGAAAATACCTAAAGCCGACGAAATACTAAATGAACTGCGCAACGAAATCATTCGCCTGCTCAACCCCGAAGGTAGCGCAGACAAAAGACAGGACGGAATGGATATTGCGCTGACTATCATAGACACAAAAAAACACGAAATTGAGTTTGCGGGAGCATTCAATCCTTTATATTTAGTGCGCGACGAACAACTTATAGAAAAAAAGGCAGACAGGATGCCAATAGGACTTCATATACAGACTGACATCCCCTTCACCGCCAATCGTTTCGAATATAAACCCGAAGACATTATATATATGTTTTCAGATGGTTATGCTGACCAGTTTGGTGGACCCAAAAACACAAAATTCAAAACTAAAAATTTAAAAAGCCTTTTGCTTGACATTAGTAGATATCCATTAGACAAACAAGTTGAAATAATTGACAGGAATCATTTGGAATGGAGAGGAACAACCCCGCAGTTGGATGATATATTGGTTGTAGGAATAAAACTTTAGCCCACGTAATATCATCCAATAATATTTTTTGAATATTTTGGAAGGTTGCATTTCAAATTGTCGCAAAAGAAAGTATGTTATGTTAGGGGATACACTGATTGGACGGATTAGACTGATTTTCACGGATTTTTTGAATATCTTTTTTGTCGTTTGTAAACAATCGTCTCTTGAATTGAGGAGTAACACCAAAATTAAGAACCAGACCAACTTCAATAGAAGTGGCCTTCAAATAATTCATCAATTGAAGAACATGCGCCTCATCCAACTCATAGCACGTTTTAGCCTCTATAATAATCTTATCATCAACCAACAAATCACAACGATAATTACCTACAAGTCGTCCGCGATGATAAACTTTTATAGGGCTTTCAGCCCTACAACTCAAACCTTCATCCATAAGAACATAATACAGTGCATTTTTATAAACCCTTTCCAAAAAACCATAACCCAAATCATTATAAACTTCATAAAAACATCTTATAATCTTATCAGTAAGTTCTTTATGCAAAAGATTACTTTCGCTATACTCCTTCAACAAATCTGGCATATTCTATCATTTATTTATTATATCTCTTAAAAACAACAAAGATACACATAATATTTAACTTTTATATCCTACTTCAAAAAATAAAAACAAAAAATCCGTCTAATCCGTCTAATCCGCGTATCCCTTCAGGACGCACCTGCGTCAACTTGAAATGCACCTCAAATTTCTGCCATGCAGACCCTTAAAACATTTGGTATTTCCGTATCTCTTTGCCCAATCCCATACCCTGTTTTGAGTATTGTAACTGACATTTTTTCTGTAAATTCATCTACTAATGCCGCAAGGATAGCCGCTCCGGTAGGCGTTGTCATCTCGAAGGGAACCGCCCCAAGTTTCATTGGCTTGCCCTTCATTATCTCAAGCGTTGCAGGCGCAGGAACAGGAAATCGTCCATGTGCGCAATCAACAAAACCACCGCCCATCTCGACAGGCGAAGAAATAATACGGTCAGGAGCAAGATGCTCGATACAAATAGCAGCGCCAACAATGTCTACAATAGAATCTACCGCGCCAACTTCATGAAAATGCACCTCTTCTATTGGTTTGCCGTGTATTTTGGCTTCTGCCTGAGCTATCAACCTGAAAATATCCATGCTCATTGACTTTACCTTGTCAGAAAGCGAGCTTTCGTTGACTATTTTTTCTATATCCTTAATGTTTCGGTCGCCGTCGTGATGATGATGATGTTCGCGCTCAAATTCCTCGTAATATTCAGGAATTATACGACGTTTAAGCCTCTCAAGAATAGATATGCGATGGTGGCTATGACCATGGTGGTGATGGTCATGCCCGTGTCCGTGTCCGTGTCCATGTCCATGATTATGGTCATTCTCAAGGTTATCGCCCGTCAAGGCAACCTTTACCTGCGTACCGGTTATTCCCTTGCGCTGCTGTGTTGAAACATGGATTTGGTATCCGTCCAAATTAAGTTTTTTCAACTCGCCGATAAGAAAATCAGGCGAAACGCCAATATCAATCATCGCACCAAGGTTCATGTCGCCGCTAATACCCGCAAAACAATCGTAATATAATATCTTCTTCATTATTCTTTTAACTTTATTGCACAAAGGTACGTAAAAAAAACGAAAAAAAAAAATTTTTTTCTAAAATATCTGAATAATTACATTTTTTTATTATTTTTGCAAAAATTATTGATAATCATTTAACACAAAAAATATATGGCATATTTATTTACTTCGGAGTTTGTTTCCGAAGGGCATCCAGACAAGGTTGCCGACCAGATTTCAGATGCATTGGTAGATGAGTTCTTACGAGGCGACCCCGAATCGAAAGTAGCCTGCGAAACATTGGTAACTACCGGTTTGACGGTATTAAGCGGCGAAGTTAAAACACGCGGATATGTCGATGTACAGCAGGTTGCCCGTGACGTCATCAAAGACATAGGCTACACCAAAGGCGAATACATGTTTGAAAGTAATTCGTGTGGAGTTATTTCGGCTATTCACGAGCAATCGCCAGACATTAATCAGGGCGTAGAGCGCTCAAGGGAAGAAGACCAGGGCGCCGGCGACCAGGGAATGATGTTCGGATATGCCTGTCGCGATACCGACGAGTACATGCCGTTAGCGCTTATGCTCTCGCGTCGGTTGCTGACTACATTGACAGCTATCCGCAGAGAAGGCAAACAGATGACATACCTGCGTCCAGATGCTAAATCGCAGGTCACCGTTGAATATGAAGACTCCGGACAACCTGTAAGAGTGCATACAATAGTTGTTTCAACACAGCACGACGATTTCGACGAAGACCAAAAAATGCTGGCAAAAATTCGCAAAGACGTACAGGAAATACTTATCCCGCGGGTAATCAGCGAACTTCCCGAGAGGATAAGAAAATACTTTGACGAAAAATATATCCTGCATGTAAACCCAACAGGCAAGTTCGTCATCGGCGGTCCGCATGGAGACACAGGACTTACGGGACGAAAAATAATCGTTGATACCTACGGCGGCAAAGGCGCACACGGTGGCGGTGCCTTTTCGGGAAAAGATTCATCGAAAGTTGACCGCTCGGCTGCATATGCCACGCGACATATCGCCAAAAACCTCGTGGCAGCAGGAATCGCCGACGAAGTATTAGTCCAGGTGGCATATGCTATTGGAGTGGCGCAACCGGTAGGACTGTATGTCAATACATACGGCACATCGCATGTAACACTTTCAGACAGCGAAATAGCGCAAAAAATATCTAAAATATTCGATATGCGACCATACAGCATTGTAAAACGTTTCGGTTTGAAAAATCCTATTTTTAGAGATACAGTAAAATACGGACACTTTGGAAATGAACCGTATATAAAAGAAGTGAGCATACATTATAATAATGTAGAATCGAAAAAAGAAGTCGATTTTTTTGCGTGGGAAAAACTTGATTACGTGGACGCGATTAGGAAAGAGTTTTTTGATTTTTGATTTTTGATTTTCGATTTTGGGTTTTTGATTTTTGATTGATATGAAGACATTGAAAAAAGTGTTACATTCTTGGCGGGAGCTGTTTTTTATAATTCCAATGGGAATATTGTTGATTGAAATTACAAAATCGGTAATACTTCGACAAAATATAGACAGATGGGATATTTTTACCATTAGTATTATTGTACCTTTCCTTATTTGCCTTATCGGTCAATTATTCTGGAAAAACAAATCTTTGTCAATTGTCCTGTCTGCGCTTCTGGTATTAAGTTCTACAGTTTTTGTTATGATGGCTTTATATTTTTTATGCACAACAAATACGCAATTCATTCAGGCAATTGTAATGCTTATGTTTGGGATTTCCTTTTTTGTTGCCGCTATAACGATGCCCGTAAGATATTATCCATAAAACGTGGAAGATATCGAAAAATCGCTTGAAGTTCTTAATCGTGGCGGCGTGATACTGTACCCTACCGATACGGTTTGGGGTATTGGATGCGATGCAACTTGTACGATAGCCGTAGAGCGAATTTACGCCATTAAGCGACGCTGCGAAACACGTGCTATGCTTGTATTGGTTGATGGTTTGGATATGCTTGCCCAATATGTTGAGCATATTCCTGCTATTGCCGTGCAGTTGATTAATGAAGCCACGCGTCCGTTGACTATTATCTACCCAAAGGCAAAGAATCTGGCTTCAAATATTATTGCCAGCGACGGCTCGACAGGTATCCGTATCGTCAACGAGCCGTTTTGCAACGCACTAATCAAAACATTTGGCAAACCTCTTGTTTCCACTTCTGCAAACATAAGCGGTGAATCAGCGCCTGCCACATTCGACGAAATATCCGAAGATATAAGGTCGGCAGTCGATTATATCGTCCGCTGGCGGCAAAACGACAGACTACGGGCTACGCCATCGTCAATTGTCAAGTTGAGCGAAGATGAAGGTATCTATACGGTTATCAGGTAGCATTAAGGTAAACTGGGTGAACGCAGCGTAAGTCGGGGAGTGAGACGTTACTGCCTCCTTGGGAGAATTTTGGGTCATTCAAAAATTTTTCTGGTAAGAATATTCAAATAAAATGTGAATTGATTTTTATTTTTATAATTTTGCAGCGTCAAAAATATTTATTATTACACAATGAAAGATTTTATTAAAATGTTGATAGCGTCTATTTTAGGCGTGTTTATAGCCATGTTTTTTGTATGGATTATGGTTATTGGTATGTTGGCAGTACAATTGTCAAATCTGGGTAGCGGCTCTAAAGCCATCTATTCGTTGAACGACAACACTGTTCTAAAACTTGATTTGGAAGGCGTCATTTCCGACCGCGAATCTAAGGATATTATGCCCGGATTGCTTGGAAACGTCGAAAAATCCGTCGGATTGGACAATATCCTGAAAGCCATTAAAACGGCAAAAGACAATGAAAAAATTCTCGGTATATACATCGAAATTGGCAGCATGTCGGCAGGTATTGCTACTTTGGAGCCAATCCGCAACGTGCTTGCCGATTTCAAGGAAAGCGGAAAATTTGTTGTTGCATATGGCGATTACTACACGCAAGGCGCTTATTATCTGTCGTCGGTAGCCGACAAGGTGATAATGAATCCACAAGGCATGTTCATGTTTCATGGCATGTCGACGTACTATCAGTTTGCAAAGGGTCTGTACGAAAAGTTGGGCATCAAGTTCGAAGTGTTTAGGGTTGGTACATTCAAAGCGGCAATAGAGCCTTACACAGAAAGTCAGATGAGCGATGCAAACCGCCAACAGGTAACATCATATGTGAACAGTATTTGGATGCACTTGTTGTCGGGAATTTCTAAAAGTCGGGGCATTTCTACTGACGACCTGAATATTTTTGCCGACGAATATATGGATTTTTCGGCAGCAGAAAAATCAGTAGAATACGGATTAGTGGATACTCTTATGTATGCTCCTGATATGAAGGAATATATCAGAAAATTGGCAGGTTTGGACGACGTCGGAAAATTGAAATTTGCAACGATAGCCAATATCAATTCTGTGCCGACAAAAAAAACCTTCGAAAAAGACAGAATCGCTGTATTGTATGCCGAAGGAACTATCCTTCAGGGCAAAAGCAAGGGATTGAGTCCTCTTATGGGGAGTTTGATTACCGATTATGAATATGTTAGAGAACTAAATAAACTGAAAGATGATAAGAACGTCAAGGCTGTTGTTTTTCGTATCAATTCGGGCGGGGGCAGCGCTTATGCTTCCGAGCAAATATGGCGTGCGGTTACCGAGTTGAAAAAAGAAAAACCCGTCATAGTGTCGATGGGCGCTATGGCTGCATCGGGCGGATATTACATCGCGTGTGAAGCCGACTATATTTTAGCCGAGCCTACAACACTTACAGGTTCGATAGGCGTATTCGGACTTGTACCCGAAGGCGTTGAATTGCACAAAAAAATGGGACTAACTTTCGACGGCGTAAAAACAAACAAACATTCAGACATGCTTGCCACTTCTTTGCTTTTAGGTACAAAAATAAACCCATTCAACGATGATGAACGTCAGATATTTCAGAACTATGTAGACCGTTTCTACGATGTATTTATCACCCGCTGCGCCGACGGACGCTCAAAAACAAAAGAAGAAATAGACGCTATAGGGCAAGGACGCGTTTGGACGGGTATTCAGGCATTGGAAAACGGATTAGTCGACCGACTGGGCGGTTTGGAAGACGCTATAGAAATAGCCGCCCAACGTGCCGAACTGACAAGTTATGACATAGATTCGTATCCTAAACAGAAAGATACATTTACCAGATTGATGGAAGAATTGATGGATATCGATGCAAAAGCAAGCTTAATCAGAACGTTTCTTGGAGACGATGTCTACAGACAATATGCAATAGCAAACAGAAAAATGACGCCGTTGGACGTTTTGCAATTGACTATTGATTATTGATTATTGAATATTGATTATTGGATTTTTTGGAATGAAATATAAAAGTATTTTGTTAAAATTAAGTGGGGAGGCGCTGATGGGTTCTCAAGCTGCAGGGATTGATACTGAGCGGCTGATGGAGTATGCTTTTCGGATAAAGGAGGCAGCCGAAATGGGTGTCCGTATTGGCATTGTTTTTGGAGGCGGAAACATTTTTCGTGGTCTCAAAGGCGTTGATAAGGGTTTCGACCGCGTTAAGGGCGATTATATGGGTATGCTGGCTACTGTTATCAACGGATTGGCGATACAGTCGGCTTTAGAAAGTCTGGGAGTTAAGACGCGGTTGTTCACTGCTATCCGTATGGAGCCTGTGGGCGAAGGTTACAGTAAACCGCGTATGATGGAAGCGTTAGAACGCGGTGAAATAGTCATTTTTGCAGGCGGAACAGGAAATCCGTATTTCACCACTGATACAGCCTCTGCCTTGCGAGCCGTTGAAATGGAAGCCGACGTACTGCTAAAAGGTACTCGCGTTGACGGAATATACACCGCTGACCCCGAAAAAGACCCAAGTGCCGTTAAATTTGACACTCTCACTTTCGAGGAAGCACTTAAACGAAATCTGAAAGTGATGGATTTGACTGCTTTCACAATGTGTATGGAAAATAATATGCCCATTATAGTTTTTGATATGAACAGGGAAGGTGAACTGAAACGGGTTTTAGCGGGAGAAAACGTTGGAACTGTTGTTGAGAATTGAAAATGTATTTTTAAAATGTATTTTTAAAATTAACAAAATAATGCCACGTAAAAAACAAATTTAACGCAAATGTCCCTAATATTATACAAATTTTATATTATGATGTTTTTTCTTTAAGTTTACTAAAAAAAATAATTAAAATTGTCTTAGCAAATGACCTATCTTTGCAGTCGAAAATTTTTTTAATTTATTTTAATAGTTTTATATAAATATAATGAGTACATTACGATTTGGGCTTCTACAAGAGGCTATTGGACGCAAGGTAGTTGCGACAACAGGTAATGAAAACCGTCCTGCCGACGATTTCGCTAAATACGTATTCAATCGCGAAAAGATGCAGCGGTATCTGTCAAAGTACACTTACACGACTCTTACCGATTCTATCGATAATGGTTTGCCGTTGGACCGGGCAATTGCCGACGGAGTGGCAACGGGCATGAAACATTGGGCAATGTCTATGGGTGCGACACGCTATACGCATTGGTTTCAACCCTTAACAGGCGGCACGGCAGAAAAACACGATTCTTTTATTGAGTTTAATGCCAACGGCGGCTTAATAGAATCGTTTTCCGGTAAACTGCTCGTACAGCAGGAACCCGATGCGTCATCGTTTCCCAGCGGAGGTCTTCGCAATACCTTCGAAGCGCGAGGATACTCGGCATGGGACCCGTCCTCGCCAGCATTTATAATGGGCGATACGCTTTGTATACCAACAGTATTTATTGCATACACGGGCGAAGCGCTTGATTATAAAACGCCATTACTGCGCTCTATTAACGCGGTAAACAGAACTGCAACAGCCGTATGCAAGTATTTCGACGAAAATGTTACAAAAGTTATTTCGTATCTTGGCTGGGAACAGGAGTATTTTCTTGTTGATGAGGCTCTTTGGTCGGCGCGTCACGACCTGATGATGACCGGTAGAACCCTTATGGGACACGAAAGCGCAAGAAATCAACAATTAGAAGACCATTACTTCGGCTCTATTCCTTCGCGTGTGCTTGCTTTTATGACCGACCTCGAAAATGAGGCTTTAAAACTCGGTATTCCCTATAAAACACGTCACAACGAGGTGGCGCCCAATCAGTTTGAGGTTGCTCCGATATACGAGGAAATCAATCTTGCCAACGACCATAACCTGCTTTTGATGTCGATAATGAAAAAAGTTGCCCGACGTCATAATTTCCGTGTGCTGCTTCACGAAAAACCATTCAAAGGCGTCAACGGTTCAGGAAAACACAACAATTGGAGTATTGGCACAAACACCGGCGTAAACCTGTTTGCTCCGGGCAAAAACGATGTAGAAAATCTGCAATTTATAACCTTTCTTGTCAATACAATGGCAGCGGTGCACAAGCACAACGGACTGCTGAAAGCATCTATCAGTTCGGCAAACAATGCTCATCGTCTTGGAGCTAACGAAGCGCCGCCAGCAATAGTTTCTATTTTTCTTGGAAAACAGA
>Ga0099364_10011218_pt1 | contig 12258 bp, 6 predicted proteins | sample TergutTh196P3_FD_73070 | JGI IMG/M metagenome (GOLD analysis project Ga0099364, IMG submission 73070) | Microcerotermes parvus P3 segment gut microbial communities from Pointe-Noire, Republic of the Congo - Th196 P3 | ecosystem: Host-associated > Arthropoda: Insects > Digestive system > Gut ...
CGGACTGTAATTGAAGCCGTGCAGGATAGAGTGGGTGACGCCCGACAGGTTGCTCTGGTCGCCAACGGCTTTGACCCTTTCCAAAGTCGCGTTAAACACGACGCCGGGATTGGTTATTTCTTCACAGCTAATCAACCGTTTGCCGGAAAATCTGGCAGCCGAAGCCACAAATTTATTGACATTCGTATAAGCCGGATAGGTGGATAGATTCGTTTCTTTTTGCGCGTCGCTGTGCCAGAGCCATGTTTCACATTCCGGAATATCGATGGCCAGCGATGCTTCTAACGGATGAAATTCCCGCCCGTATGGCTGTACGCGCGATTTGACCTGATGCTTGTTACACCATGCCGTATAGGGTAACAGGAAGCGGTCACGGACTATTTCCATGCAAACAATGAAGAAATCGTATCGCACCCGTTCAATTTCTTCTTTAGCTTTTCCGGTCGGTTGAGTGACGTCTGCTCCTTCTATGGCCTGTCCCATGTGCCCTACTTTATAGAGGATAAACGGCAGATAGGGGTCGATGTCATAGCCTTTGCGTTTTTTAAATTCATCCAAGAAGTCGTGACACCAGTTTGCGCCCTCCAATTCCATACTGTCGCAGAACATGGCACGGAATCCTTTCAACCCTTCGATGGCGGGAAAAAGCCGGTCGGACATCCGGTTCAGAAATTTATCGACGGCTTCGCGGTTGTAATGATTCAATACCGAGCCTGATGCGCCCGGAGCGCCATTTATAACTGCCTGAAATCCAGCTACTTTTACTAAGGCATAAAGAATAAATTCCCCTTCAGGAACATCTATCTGTAAAGATTCGGCATTTTTATCAAAAGCAATCTTTTTCGCTGGGGCAAAAGTGTCCATTTCTAACGGAGCCAACCGGATATCATACAGTTCCATCGTTTGACCTTCGTATTTGGAATGGACGTGAGGCTCCGCTTCATCTAATAATTCTTTGACGTTGAACAAGTGTGAACCGGCGCCTTTTACCTTTCTGCTTGTAAGCGTCAGGAGTTGCGTTTGTTCTTCTTTTGTCAGAAATTCGCCGCCGAAAGGCCAGCCTGAGCCAACGATGATATCGCAAATCATACCCCGTTCTTCCGCGCCTTTCAAAGCAATCTTAACCATTTCGATCCATTCCGGACTGAGCCATTGCAAAGCCGGAATGTCCATCGTGTCAGCGTCTCCGGCAAGCGCGATGGAATTTATCTCCACGCCGCCGATACCTCCGGCTTTCATCACATCCAACTGGCGGAGTATCTCCTTCTTTGACAGGCGGTTGCCATTCCACCACCACCGGACAAACGGTTTAGCCTCCGTTGGCGGATTTGTAAATAATGAAAACAAATGATCGGATGACTGTTGTTCCGTCTCCGAAAAAAACCGGCAGCTATTGACAAGCGGCAACCCTGTTGTAATCAGCATGCCTGATTTGAGAAATGTACGTCTTTTCATGAAATATATATTATTGTTAATATTTGCAGGTTGGATTGCTCCTCCCTTTCGTCTAAATAGACTGCAAATATAATTCAAATAAGGCGAATTGCCAAATATGTTTTAAAACATGTTTTATATTCGTAATTTTTTGTACCTTTGTTTCAATTTAATCACTATAAAAACGCAAAAGATTATGTATTTACTTGGATATGACGTAGGTAGTTCTTCGGTGAAAGCGAGTTTGGTTGATGCTCATACGGGCGAAGCGCTTGCATCGGATTTCTTTCCTAAAAAAGAGATGGCGATAATAGCCCCGAAAGCAGGATGGGCAGAGCAAAATCCCGCAGTATGGTGGGAAAACCTCAAACAGGCGACCCATTCGGTTCTGCAAGAAGCCGATATAAACGCCGCAGACATTGCGGCGATTGGCATTTCTTATCAGATGCACGGCCTTGTGCCGGTCGACAATGACTTAAAAGTCATTCGCGATGCAATCATCTGGTGCGACAGTCGCGCCGTACCATACGGCGAGAAGGCTTTGAGCGAAATAGGCAGCGAAAAATGCTTATCGTATCTGCTTAATTCGCCTGGCAATTTTACCCTGTCGAAACTTGCATGGGTCAAAGAGAATGAGCCGGAAAACTATGCCAAAATAAAATATTACATGCTGCCGGGCGATTATATTGCCATGCGTATGACCGGAAGGCCTTGCACGACGGCTTCCGGCCTGTCTGAAGGTATTGCCTGGGATTTTAAAGCGAATGAGCCGGCTAAGTTTCTCTATGATTATTGGGGTTTTGACATGCGCCTCATTCCTGAAATAGCGCCGACTTTCGGTATTCAGGGACGAATCACAGCTGAAATAGCCGCCGAGTTAGGATTGGCAGCGGACATACCCGTCACCTACCGCGCCGGCGACCAGCCCAACAACGCCCTCTCGCTCAACGTATTGAACCCTGGCGAGGTAGCCGCCACAGCCGGCACTTCGGGCGTAGTGTACGGAGTCAACGAGGATGCGAAGTACGACCCGCTGTCGCGCGTCAACTCTTTTGCCCATGTGAACCATACGGCCGAACAAACACGTATCGGCGTATTGCTTTGTATCAACGGGACGGCCATACTCAATGCGTGGATAAAAAATAATGTAGCTCCCGAAGGCATCAGTTATGCCGAAATGAACGAATTGGCCAAAGATATCCCCATTGGAAGCGACGGTATCAGCATCATTCCCTTTGGCAACGGGGCAGAGCGGATGTTATCAAACAATGAGCCGAACTGTTCCATCCACGGCATCAATTTTATTCGTCACGGAAAAGCGCATATCATACGCGCAGCACAGGAAGGGATAGCTTTCTCATTTAAATATGGCATGGATATCATGAACGGAATGGGCATCGAAACAAAAACGATTCGCGCCGGACATGCCAACCTGTTTCTCAGCCCGATTTTCCGCCAGACCCTATCGAACATCACCGGCGCAACAATCGAGCTTTACAATACCGACGGCTCAATTGGCGCAGCTCGAGGCGCCGGCATTGGCGTCGGCATATACGCTGATGCCGCCGAAGCATTTAGCAGCCTGAAAAAAATCACCGTCGTAACACCGGAGGAAGGGGATGTTGGCGTTAGCATGGAAGCGTATAATAAATGGAGAATGGAGAATGGAGAATGGAGAATGGAGAATGGAGAATGCAGAATGAACAATGAACAATGAACAATTAATCACTAATTATTAATAAAATATTATGGCACAAAAAATTTATTTCCCGACTGTAGGAAAAATTACATTTGAAGGTAAAGAGAGTAAGAATCCGTTAGCTTACAGGTATTATGACGCTAACAAAGTAGTTTATGGAAAACCAATGAAAGATTGGTTTAATTTTTCGATGTGCTGGTGGCATACGCTTTGTTCGGAAGGCGGCGATCAGTTTGGACCAGGCACTAAAACGTTCCCTTGGGCTGCAGGAAGCTCCGCATTGGAAATAGCCAAACAAAGGTTGGACGCCGGCTTCGAGTTTATGCAAAAAATGGGTATCTGGTATTACTGTTTCCATGACATTGATTTGATTGAAGAAGGTAATTCAATCGAAGAATATGAAGCGAACCTGAAAGCCATGGTCGCTTATGCCAAACAGAAACAGGAAGAGACAGGTATCAAGCTGTTGTGGGGTACAGCGAATATTTTCGGTCATAAACGTTTCATGAACGGAGCGGCGACAAACCCTAATTTTGATGTAGCCGCCCGCGCCGCCGTGCAGCTTAAAAATGCGCTCGACGCCACGATTGAGTTAGGCGGTCAGAGTTATGTGTTCTGGGGCGGACGCGAAGGCTATTCGTCGCTGCTCAATACCGATATGAAACGCGAAAAAGACCATTTAGCGATGATGTTAGGCAAGGCGCGTGATTATGCCCGTTCAAAAGGATTTACCGGTAAGTTTATGATCGAGCCGAAACCTATGGAGCCAACCAAGCATCAATATGATGCAGATGTTGAAACGGTTATCGGGTTCCTCCGCGCTTATGGGTTGGACGATGATTTCAGGTTAAATATTGAAACGAACCATGCCACGCTTGCCGGTCATACCTTCGAGCATGAACTACAATGCGCCGTAGATGCCGGTATGTTAGGCTCGATTGACGCCAACCGCGGCGATTATCAAAACGGATGGGATACCGACCAGTTCCCTATTGACCTGTATGATCTGACGCAAGCCATGCTCGTCATTCTCAGAAACGGCGGTTTGCCGTGTGGAGGCACCAACTTCGACGCTAAATTACGTCGTAACTCAACCGACCTGGAAGACATCTTTATTGCTCACATAGCCGGTATGGATGCTTTTGCACGCGCCTTGGAAATTGCTGCCGATATCCTTGAAAAGTCGCCTATCCCGCAGATGTTACAAGACCGTTACGCTTCGTATGATACGGGAAAAGGTAAAGAATTTGAAGAAGGGAAATTGTCATTGGAAGATTTGGTCGCTTATGCTAAACAAAATGGCGAGCCTACCCAGATCAGCGGAAAACAGGAACTCTACGAGGCTATCGTAAATATGTATATCTGATGAATAAAAATTATAATTTGCCCTATATTGTTGGTATTACGTTAGTTGCAACAATTGGGGGCTTGTTGTTCGGATATGATACGGCCGTTATTTCCGGAGCGGAAAAGTCAATTGAGTCCTTTTTAATCAAACCTTTGGAATTAAGTACATTCATTCATGGCGCAACCGTTTCGAGCGCATTGATAGGATGTATTATTGGCGGCCTTATCTCCGGATTCCTTTCAAACCGCTTAGGACGTAAGCGTTCATTATTAGTTGCCGCTATACTTTTCTTTGTTTCAGCCTTAGGTTCCGGGTATCCTGAAGCCTTGTTTTTCGAGGCCGGAAAACCGACTATCGGATTACTCTTGATGTTCAATTTTTACCGTATTATCGGCGGTATCGGCGTAGGTTTAGCTTCTGCCGTTTGCCCGATGTATATCGGCGAAATTGCGCCGGCGTCCATACGCGGACGCCTGGTTTCGTGGAATCAGTTTGCCATTATTTTCGGTATGTTAGTTGTTTATTTTGTAAACTGGGGCATCGCTAACGGACAAACGATTGAGTGGATCAACGACATCGGATGGCGTCGCATGTTTATTTCGGAAGCTATTCCGGCAGGCCTTTTCGGTTTGTTGGTGTTGTGCGTCCCCGAGACGCCGCGCTACCTTGCCCTTGTCAACAAAGATGATAAAGCCTTAGGCGTATTATCGAAAATTATGGGTAACAAGGACGTAGCGAACCGTATTCTGGCAGAGATCAAAGAGACGGTCAGTGAAAAAATCAAAACAAGCATCTTTGCGTATGGAAAAGTCGTCATTATCATCGGCATTTTACTTTCCGTCTTCCAGCAATTTGTAGGCATCAATGTCATTTTATACTTCGCGCCACGCATTTTTGAAAGCATGGGAGCTGCCAAAGATGCCTCTATGCTGCAAACGGTGGTGTTGGGTTTGGTCAATGTGATTTTCACGATAGTAGCCATCATGACAGTCGATAAATGGGGACGCAAACCGTTGCTAATAACCGGTTCCATAGGTATGGCTGTCGGTATGTTTGCCATATCCGGTCTGGCTTTCTTCAACATTATCGGTATCAGCACTTTAGTATTCATCATCATCTATACGGGATCGTTTATGATGTCGTGGGGTCCGATTTGCTGGGTTTTGATTTCGGAAATATTCCCGAATAAGATCAGGGGGCAAGCAGTGGCTATTGCTGTTGCCGCCCAATGGGCTGCCAATTATCTTATCTCGTCTACTTATCCTGCCATGATGGAGTTTAGCGGCGGCATAACCTACTGTTTCTATGGGTTGATGTCCGTCCTTTCCGCCCTGTTTGTCTGGAAGATGGTACCCGAAACCAAAGGCAAAACTTTGGAAGATATGAATAAATTGTGGAAGAAGAAATGACAATAAACATTTTTGAAACCCCGGTTGAACTTGGGCAGGCCGCAGCAAAATATAGCGCAGACATTATTAATGAAGCCATTACCCGCAAAGGCAAAGCGCGCATTGTTCTTTCTACGGGCGCTTCGCAATTTGAGACTATCAAAGCCTTGATTGAGACGAATGTGGATTGGAGCAAGGTGGAAATGTTTCATTTGGATGAGTATATCGGGCTTCCGGAAAGTCACCCCGCAAGTTTTCGTAACTATTTGAAAGCGCGTTTCTTAAGCCGTGTAGCCGTCAAACAGGCTTATTTAGTGGATGGGGAAGACGATCCGCAAAAGGTCATCGCGTATTTATCGGCTGAAATAGGCAAAGAGCCGGTCGACATCGGGTTGATAGGCATAGGCGAAAATGCGCACATCGCTTTCAACGATCCGCCAGCCGATTTTGAAACGGAAGACCCGTTTATTTGCGTAACGTTGAACGATACCTGCAAACAGCAGCAAGTCCGCGAGGGCTGGTTTGCTACGATCGACGACGTGCCGAAACAGGCTATTTCAATGTCGGTGCATCAAATCATGCAATGTCGACATATCGTTTCATGCGTTCCATATACCGTTAAAGCACAGGCAATCAAGGATATGCTCGAAAATCAACTGACTAACACGATACCGGCTACCATGTTGAAAAAACATCCTGATTCGGCGCTTTTCTTAGACAGTGATTCAGCTTCGCTGATCGACATAGAGGGTACATTTGAATTTTTAAATAATTTTTTAGTAATAGATTCATAATAATGGAAATAGGAAAATATTCATTTGGAACAGGCGATCGCTTTGCGCATCAGGGCGAATCGCAATTGAAGGCGCTGATAAAAGGCGGAGAAAGTTTTGGCATAGAATTTGTGCCGGTGTGGAACAAATCGAACCGTGAACATACGATTGTACATTCAACTCCGGCTGATACGCGCAAAGAAGCGGATAATGCCGTGAAGGCATTGGGTTATAAAGGCGCTTATTTTGTGGATGCCGATCACATCAACTTGACAAACGTAGATAAATTTATGGCCGATTCGGATTTCTTTACGCTTGATGTAGCCGATTATATCGGCCAGAAAGCCGAACAGGACGAAATTGATGCGTTTGTTGCTGCAAATCAACAATATACGGGCAAATTACAAATCCCCGGAATTGACCTGCCGTTTGATGTGCCGCAAGAGATGTTGCTCTCAATAGCCGAAAAATTTCTGTTTGCCGTTCAGGAAGCCGGAAAAATTTACCGTCAAATAGAAGCCTCTAAAGGCGCTGACCGTTTCGTAGCGGAAGTATCGATGGATGAAGTGAACGCGGCACAGTCGCCGGTTGAGATGTTCTTTATCCTGAGCGCCATCGCTCGCGAAAAAATACCGGCGCAAACCATTGCGCCCAAATTTACCGGTCGGTTTAATAAAGGGGTTGATTATGAGGGGGATGTGAAGCTATTTGCGAAAGAATTTGAGGAAGATTTGTTGGTGATAGACTATGCCGTCAAAGCATTTGGCCTGCCCGAAAATCTCAAACTCAGCATTCATTCCGGTAGCGATAAGTTTTCTCTTTATCCGGTGATTGGCGAACTGATACGGAAATACGATAAGGGTATCCATATCAAAACAGCCGGTACAACATGGTTGGAAGAGATCGTCGGATTGGCGGCGAGCGGCGATGAGGAAGCCATAGATTTAGCCAAAGCGTTCTATGTGGGCGCTGTCGACCGCTTTGACGAACTTTGCAAACCATACGCTACCGTTATCGATATTGATAAAGCCAAATTACCGTCGCGTAAGGAAGTGGAAAGGTGGACGGGCGAAAAGTTGGCCAATACGCTACGCCATATACCCGGTCATCCGGACTATAATCCGCATTTCCGTCAACTCATTCATGTAGGTTACAAAGTGGCGGCCGAATATGGGGCGATATTTACCGATGCGTTGAAAACCCATAAGGAAATCATTGGGCAACAAGTATTTGATAATATTTATAATCGACATATTGTACGCTTGTTCGACACTAAATCTGTTCTTTAAATCCATCATTATCAAATGAAAAAACTTTTTTTTACGCTATGCTGCTTATTCTTTGTTTTACTGCAAGCATCTGGCGAAAAGGCGCCGATCAAGCCCGTTGATTTGCTTTGCGAATACCAGACCAATCCTTTAGGGATCGACATGGCCGTTCCTCGTTTTAGTTGGACGTTTGAGTCCGGCGTGCGAAATCAGTCGCAATCGGCCTACGAACTGTTGGTAAGCGATAACGAAAAAGACATCAAAAACCTGAAGGGCAATATGTGGGCAACAGAGAAAATCGGTTCTTCACAAAGTCTGTTGGTGGAATATGGCGGCAGTCCGTTAAAATCATTTACAAGGTATTACTGGCGCGTACGCGTCTATGATAAAGATGGTATTGCTTCCGGTTGGAGTCAAGCGGCGTGGTTTGAGACTTCTATGTTGTCTGCCGCCGACTGGAAGGCTTCCTGGATAAGCGATGGTCAACCCTTACCTGAAAAAGAAGAAGATTTATACAAAGACCATCCGGCGCCTGTTTTTCGGAAAATATTTGAGACCAAAAAAAAGGTTAAATCGGCGCGACTCTACATATCCGGACTGGGGTATTACGAAGCCTCTTTGAACGGCTCCAAAATTGGAGACCATGTATTGGACCCGGGGTGGACGGCCTATCGAAAACAGGTGTTGTATGCTACTTACGATGTGACGAAACAGGTAAAAAAAGGGGAAAATGTGATCACGGTGATGATTGGTAACGGTTGGTACAACCCGCTCCCTTTACGTATGTGGGGATCGTTGAACCTGCGCGAATATCTTGCTGTGGGCAACCCCTGCGTCATTGGCGAACTGCACATCACCTATTCTGACGACTCAAAAGAAGTTATCCCTACGGATGATACATGGCAAACCGAGCCAGGGCCAATAGTACGTAACAGTGTCTACATCGGCGAACATTATGATGCCCGAATAGAAAAGGAATGGGGTAATCCCAAAGACAAAATGGAAGGCCTCCGTCATGCGGTAAAGGAGACAGGGCCGTCAGGGACACTCACAGCACAACTTCAGCCCCCGATCAAACTCATCTCGGTGGTCAAACCTGTCAGCGTCAGCGAGCCTAAAGAAGGCGTATACCTGTTTGATATGGGACAGAATTTTGCCGGCGTTGCCCGTATACGGGTCAAGGGAGCTGCCGGAACGTGCATCGTCTTGCGTTATGGCGAGGATAAAACGAAGGACGGGCAAATCAACGTGATGACCGCCGTTACAGGGCAAATCAAACGGGGCAACGGGGGGCCGGGAGCGCCGCGAACCGCCTGGCAGGAAGGCAGTTATATCCTCAAGGGCGAAGGGGTGGAAACATGGACGCCACGGTTTACCTTCCACGGTTTTCGCTATGTCGAAGTCACAGGATGGCCGGGTAAACCTACTGTCGACGACATCGATGGGCTTTGTTTGAGCGCCGACGTTGCTACAACGAGTGAGTTCACGTCCTCTAATGATATGTTCAACCGGCTACTTGAAACCATCCGGTGGACATTTCGCAGCAATCTGTTCAGCGTACAATCCGACTGTCCGGCGCGTGAAAAATTCGGTTACGGCGGCGATTTGTTCTGTACTACCGACGCCTTTTCCTACAATTACGATATGGCCAATTTCTACCGGAAAGCGTTGCAAGACAATGTGAACGACCAGCGACCGTTAGGCGGCATTACCGAAACGACTCCTTACGTGGGTCTTGCCATGTCTGGATTGGGTGACGAATCGGGCCCGTTGGGATGGCAGATAGGCTTTCCTTATCTGATGGATCATCTCTATGCGTTTTATGGCGACCGTCGGGCGATTGAAGAGAACTATGCGGCGCTTGTCAGGCAAGTACAGTTCATAACCGATTGTGCCAAAGACCATTTATTATCAGCCGATATCAGCGAACATGAATCATTAGACGCCAAACCGGTACGGCTGACTTCTACGGCTTTTTATTATTATCATGTGAAATTGCTATCCGATTTTGCAAAAATATTAGGCAAAACAGCCGATGCCCAAAAATATGAAGCACACGCTGAGGCCATCAAAGAAGCGATTCTCACCAATATGTTCGACGCCTCGACCGGCGCTTTTGATAATGCGACGCAAAGTGCGCAAATATTTGGTTTGTGGTTCGATTTTGTAGATGGCAAAGAATGGGAAGCCGCTTTTGACGTCTTGAAGCAAGCGATAGAAAAGCGTAACGGACATCTGTCTACCGGTATTTTTGCTACCAAGATGATGTTCGACGTGTTTCGTATCCATGACAAAAACGATGTAGCTTACGGGATGGCTAACCAGCGCGAATTTCCGGGGTGGGGCTATATGCTTGATAATGGGGCTACTACGTTATGGGAAACATGGGCTTATTCCGATAATGTTTATTCACAGAATCATCCGATGTTCGGCTCTATCGGCGAATGGTTCTACCGGTCGTTGCTGGGGATCAATCCGGCGGCGCCGGGGTTTAAAAAAATCATTATCAAACCACAACCTGTAGGCGATCTCACGCATGCGAAGGGTTTTTTGCTGTCGGTTAGCGGGCGGATTGGCAGTGAATGGCGGATTGAAGATGGGCGGTTTTATTTGAATGTTGAAATTCCGGTTAATACATCGGCTGAAATATGGATACCTACAGCTTCCGGTACAATTACTGAATCGGGGCAGGGTATTGAACGGTTGCCGGAAATTACAATTTTGAAAACTGAGGGGAGATATACGGTTTTGGGGGTTGGGTCGGGGGAATATATGTTTGAATGTTTTGGCCACGAATGACACGAAATAACACGAATAAGAGGAATTAACACGAATATGAGAGATTTGGTATTTTTTATTGGCTTAGGCGTATGGATGTGCGTTGCTTGTTCGGGTAATGCGCCTCAACAGGCTAAGGGAGGTGATATTGTGATTGAAAATGAGCAGTTTCGGTTGTTGATTGGGAGCAATGCTGTCGCTAAAAGTTTAGTGCTTAAAGCGACGGGCGAAGAGTGTTTGATGCAAGGGGAAAATATGGCTATTTTTGCTGTGACGCAGGAACGTCCGTACCACAATGAGTTAAAGTTGGGACATCCTAACAAAAAAACGACTTTTCAGGCTGATACCATTTACCGCAGGGGCGACCAATTGATTGTAGGCTTTGAATGGGTACCCTGGGAGGCCGTTATTCAGGTGAAGGAAACGTCGGCTTATATCGGTTTTAGCCATGCCGGTTTTATAGTAGCTCCCGATGCTTATCCTGGCTATCTGAAAATCACGCCGCCACCTGCTACTGAACTGATTCTGTTGCAATTGCCCGTACGTAGCCGAAAGTATTTCGGCGAATGGCTCAATGTCAGTTGGGATGATAAGGCGGCCATCAATGTTTTGGGTACGGACGAATATGCCTATATTGATTTTGAAAAACGGAACGCTTATCATGTATTGACGGCAAAAGCCATCAAGGATATTCAGTTTGAAGGGACGGGCGCTGCTTTGATTGTTTGCCAGCCCGACAAACTGTTGGACAACATCGCGCAGTTGGAAGAAGACTTCAATTTGCCGAAAGGCGTTGAAAGCCGCCGTCGCGACATCATCAACGCTTCCTACTACTGGACTGCCAATATCAACCCCGGTAATGTTGATGAGCATATTAAATATGCCAGGATGGGAGGATTCCGGTTGATGAGTATCTATTATCCTGCTTTTGAGGGATTTGGCGGTTATGATGGGATTGGTGATTATGAGATAGACAAACGGCTTTTTCCTAATGGGAAAGAGGATTTGAAAAAGATGTTAGACAAAATCAAAGCGGCAGGCATCATCCCCGGCGTTCATTTTCTGCATACTTTCATCGGACGAAACAGCAATTATGTTACACCTGTACCCGACCACCGGTTAAATCTTATAAAAATTTTTACTTTATCGGAAGATTTGGGGCGCGATGATACGGACGTCTATGTCGAACAGAATCCTGCGGGATGTACAATGGCGGATGGTACCCGCGTATTGAAAGTCGGGACAGAGTTTATCTCTTATGAAAAATATACGACTACCCGGCCTTATAAATTTACTGGCTGTGTTAGGGGCATCAACAGGACGACCGTCAACAGCCGTCCCAAGGGCGAACTCATCGGATTATTGGATGTATGCGAATTTGGCGCTGCAAGTATCTATATCGACCAAAGGACAAGTCTTCAGGATGAGATTGCCGAAAAAATCGGAAATATTTATGACGCTGGGTTTCAGTTCATGTATTATGACGGTTCGGAAGGCGTCAATCCTCCATTTGGAATAAATGTGCCTTTAGCGCAATACAGGGTATATAAGCAATTGAGACCGGCGCCGT
>Ga0099364_10011219_pt1 | contig 12257 bp, 14 predicted proteins | sample TergutTh196P3_FD_73070 | JGI IMG/M metagenome (GOLD analysis project Ga0099364, IMG submission 73070) | Microcerotermes parvus P3 segment gut microbial communities from Pointe-Noire, Republic of the Congo - Th196 P3 | ecosystem: Host-associated > Arthropoda: Insects > Digestive system > Gut ...
GGTATTTTGACCGGAGACATTCAAGGCTTGATTTTCGTGTTATAGGAATATGCCCCGTATTCAATTTTACGATTGAAACCGAAAGTGGCGACGCAAGACCTTATATCGTCCCTATAATGTGGATATATATGCCCGAAGCGCGACCTCTTCTGGCGCGTCATCCTGTATACAATAATTTTAACGATGCTCAAAATATTTCATACGACGACTTTTTTATGCAAAAACTATATGACGGTCTTATTGAAAAACAATCAAACGTGTACAATAATCGTACTATAGAAAACTATGTAAAAGGAATAGATGCATTGCATGAAGCAAGACGTATTGAAATGGAAATCTTCGATTGGGAACAGGATTTATGGGAGTACTAACATACAATATAGTAATTTTTATGATTATTTGATTTTTTAAGTGCGGTTTATTGTTAGACCGCATTTTTTCCATTAAAAAAACCAGTCAAGACTTTCGAATGTCTTTTTGCCTTTGATGAAATATTGATAAACCACCACGGGTTGATAAACACAGGAAGGGTAGGATAGGGGTGCTCCTTTGATGTATATACGGTGCAGTTTCCGGTAACTTTTATGCGCTTTCCATACCGCTTTAAGTACGGATACATCGCCTTTTAGCAACGAATGTACGGATGAGATACCGTCGAGAAACATACGTATGTTCAGGATGCGTTTCCGATGTCCGGAAGGCAGATTTTTATACATCATAAGCAGATTGTTGCGGTAGTTGAGAAAAGTTTTGAATGGCGATGATTGCGGCAACATGCCTCCCCCAACATGGTATACCACAGAGCGGGGGGTGTACCATATCGTATATCCGGCGTTTTTTAATCTCCAGCACAAGTCTATTTCCTCCATGTGTGCGAAAAAAACGCCATCGAAACCGCCAAATTCGTGAAATAACTTTGCATTAATCATACAGCAGGCTCCGGTTGCCCAAAATATTTCAATCTCAGAATCGTATTGACCGGTGTCTTTTTCTACTGTGTGAAACATTCTCCCTCTGCAAAATACGTAACCTAATTTATCTATAAATCCTCCTGCTGAGCCGGCGTATTCAAAACTGTTGCGGTCGGCAATTGAGCGAATTTTGGGCATACAGGCTGCAATATCCGGTTTTTGAAGCATCAGGTCAATTAATGGTTGTAGCCAGCCTTCGGTAACTTCCACATCAGAATTTAGCAGAACATAATAATCGGATTCCACCTGCTGCAATGCCCTGTTATAACCCTCGGCAAATCCATAATTTTCTTTTAACTTGATAATGCGGACTTCCGGATGATTGGCTTCAAGATATGACAAAGAATCATCCGTTGAAGCATTATCGGCAACTATTACATGTACGTCCGGCAATTGCGAATACATTTCAACAAACGGCAAATATTTTTCTAAAAAATGCCGACCATTCCAATTTAATATAACAATACTTATATTCAAATATTTCAAAAAATCATTTTATAATTCCTTTTTCACTAAGCAAATACGCCATCTCTTGTTGCATTTCCATTGCTTTTTGCGCGGCTATTTCGGCAAAGTTTTCGCTGCTGTCGGCAAAAATGATGCCTCGCGAGGAGTTTACCAGCAAGCCGCATTGCTCATTCATGCCGTTTTGGGCTATTTCAGACAGGCTTCCGCCCTGAGCGCCTACGCCGGGAACTAACAGAAAATGGTCAGGCGCGTAGCGGCGTACATCTTTCATTAAATCGGCTTTAGTAGCGCCAACTACATACATTATATTATCTGTAGTGCCCCAGTGTTTTGACTGGCTTATCACTTTCTCGAACAGCATCAATCCACCGTATTTGTCTTCGGTAAACTGGAAGGTTGAAGCGCCCATATTGGACGTCAACGCAAGGATTATCGCCCACTTGTCCTTGTAGCCGATAAACGGTTTTACGGAATCTTCGCCCATATAGGGCGCAATGGTTACCGCATCGAAGCCGATGGTGTCGAAGAACGCCTTGGCATACATTTTAGAGGTGTTGCCAATGTCGCCGCGCTTGGCATCGGCTATCAGGAACATGTCCGGATAGTTGGCGCGCAGATAATCTATCGTCATCCGCAAGTTTACCCAGCCGGAAACTCCATAAGCCTCGTAGAACGCAAGATTGGGCTTATATGCCACTGTGTAGGGCGCTGTGGCGTCAATTATGCGTTTGTTGAACTCAAAAACGGGATTTTGCCCCATTTTTAGAAATTCGGGAATTTTGCCGAACTCGCTGTCCAATCCAACGCAGAGGAAACTGTGCTTATTTTTTATCTTTTCAAATAACTCTTTTGAATTCATGTTTGATATAATTGATAATAAAGTTCATTTAAAGCATCTTATATTTAGATGAGGCTTTAAAAGCCATCTTTTTAACTATCGCTATAAAGAATCCGGTAAGAACCAGATTTACAACAAGCGTAAGTATTGATATGATTAGTGCCGGACCGCCTATATTATAACCTATCGCAATGAAAATGACGCCGGCGCCCACTTCTCCACGTATAAACATCCCCACGGAAACAGCCAGCCGCTCCTCAATCAATCGGTCGCGGTAGAAAAACAGCGGAACAAGTTTTCCGATATTGGACAATATAGTTACAAACATTACATGGATGGCTATGATGCCCCATGACAGCATAGGCTGCGAACTAAGCAAAGTTGTTCTTGACGCCGTAGTTTCCGTAATTTCCGCAGCGCCGAAAGAACTAAAACAGGGCATGCTCATTCCCACCAAAAACATGAAAAGCAGCGAGATAAAGGTAGCAACAAAACGCTTACCCGCTCTATGAGACTCCTTGTGTTTCATTATCATACCCAATACAAAGGCGGGTAATAACACCTCTATGTGAATTTTGAAGAAATGGTCTATTGCCCAAGTTATTGCAAATACCAGAATTGCATAAATTAAAATATCCCACCACTCCTGTCGCCAATTGAAATAGCTCATCTTTTGCCACCCTAAAATCAATATAATCAATACAATAACCAATAATCCTCCTATTTCCCAATGCATGCCTATCATCAATATCTGTAACGGAATCATAAGCAGCACAGTATCCAAATCGTCGAAGATAGCCAGAATTTGAATCTTACGGTATATCCAACTCTTTTTCAACCCGCAAACTATAAGCATTGTAAAAAGGATTCCTGCTGATGTTGGCGCTGCAAAACGGCTCAACAGAAGGCTTTCCTTCCATGCGTCGCCATTTCCGAAATAGCCGGGGGGCAGCAGCACAATAATATAGTATAGAGCAACAAACAACCAAGGCAATGCCGCCGTTGCCATAGCTATAAAATAATCATTAGTATACTCTCGCCACCGGCTTTTATTAAGTTCAAACTCCCTGCCTACGTTTATCATAACGTAAGCAAGGCAAATGTACAAGAGCGCATCCAAAACAGTTTTAAATGAGGCATAACCATCTCCTTGAAGCCACGAAGGGGTTAGCTGGGAAATAACGAGTCCCAAAACAAGAAATAACGAATATAAAAAAACTTTGTTCATAACTTAAATATCTTTTAATATGGCGTATTAGCCGTTCATAATTTTTATCGCCGCAAAGATAAATAAACTATTTTAATTTTTCGCAACTTTTTTCTTTTTCGGAGAAAAAATGATGAGCCGCCACACATAAGTCCTCGTACCAATCCAAACCGAATTTGCGTATCAAAGGCTCTTTCAGGAAAATATAAAGAGGCGTTCCCTTCTTTTTTCCTAAGTCTATGGCGTCTTTGCAGATATGCCATTTGTGGAAATTAACAGCCTCAAACTCATCATATTTCGTTATACGAACAGGATATAGATGACACGAAACAGGTTTGCGAAATTCAATTGCGCCCGTCAAAAATGCCCGCTCTATGGCGCAATATGTGATGCCATGCTCAATAAATGAGAACGCGCAATCTTCCAAATCGCCAATCAATGGACTTACCTTATCACAATCGAAATCAATACTGTACATCCCCTGTTCTTCAATAACGGCAATGCCGGCAGGCGTCATAAAGGGCTTCACTTTTGGAAATATTTCCGATAAAATATCAATCTCCCCATCTTCAAGCGGAGCGCCCGAATCGCCGAGTATGCAGCATTTTCCCATACATCCCGAAAGGTCGCATACGAAATGTGTTTCAAGCACATCGAGAGAGACTATGGATGAGCCGATTTGTAACATTGCATTAATTCCTTATCATTATGCGTTTTCTTGCGGTTTCCTCATAATAGCCCATATTATGAACAGAAAGCCCCCTACAACGATTATAGGCGCAAGCGTAATACGCCGAAAACTAAATATTTCGGGATTGAAAACATTCGGGTCGTTGGATTTACCGCCAATCATCAGCAAAAAGCCAATAATAAGGATAACAACGCCTATGGCTATAAACTTAAAGTTCTCTCTACCAATAGCAAATTCAACATCGCCCGACGTTTTTGCTGTATTTTTCCTACCAATAGAAAATTTCGATTTTTGATTTTTCATTTTTAATAATATAATTTATCTGTTTTGATTTTCAAATATTTATTTACGGCAAAAAATGTGGATACCCAACTCAAACAAATTCCCGAAAGGAAAACAATCAGAAATAATCCGGCGAGCAATTGAACGTCTGTTACGCTCAAAATCTCTTCTACCTGATTTCCTATCCAATAGAGCGCCAACACAAGTATTGTCATTGCCAAAAATGCGCTGCATGCACCATAAACCACGCTGCGCCAAAGAAATGGGCGACGGATAAAACTATTCGTTGCGCCAACTAATTGCATAGTACGTATTAACAGGCGACGGGAATAAACCGATAGACGTATCGTATTGTTGATTAGCGACACTGCTATAACAACAAGTAACATGCTGAATGCAAGAATAAAAAGACTTATTCTTTCAATATTCTCATTAATTAAATGTATCATCGACTTCTGGTACGATACCTCCTTAACCTCATCAAAGGCGGTCAAATGGTTTTCGATTAGAAGCAGGCTGTCGTTATTGGCGTAGCGGGCGTCTAACTTTATTTCGATGGATGCCGATAATGGGTTGAAACCCATGAATTCGATGAAATCCTCGCCCAACTCCTCTGCAAACTCCTTTGCGGCATCATCCTTAGTTATATAGCGCGTTTCGCGAACATATATCTCTGCGTCAAGCGTTTTTTGAAGGCGGTAAATATCTGCTTCTTTTATTTGCTCTTTCAGAAATATCGAAAAGCCAATATTTTCCTTCACATATTTGCTTACGCGATGGGCGGAAAGAGCCAGTATACCTATAATTCCCAACATGCACAACACTAAAGATATGCTTATGATGGAAGTGATATACGAACTGCGTAACCGCTTCTGTATCTGCTTTGATTCCTTATTTTTCATTTTATTCAATTATGAGGCTGCAAAGATAGATAAAGTTTTAATAATAAAAAAAAAAAATATATTTTTTTTCAGTTTTTATTTTTTTTATCAAAAAAAAGTTTCATCTTTGCATTTTTAAATTAATAAATATTTCAATAAAAAAAATGACGTATAAATGTTATTTGTGCAAATGTATGAGCGCCCAGTTTCATACGCCCGACGCTTTGATGCGTGCGCCCGACGCCCCATTGCGCACGCCCGATGAGTCATTGCGCACGCCCGACAAATTATTGCGCGTACCCGACAAATCATTGCGCACGCCCGATAAACCATTGCGCACGCCCGACAAGTTATTGCGCGTCCCCGAAAAGTCATTGCGCGCGCCCGACAAATTGTTGCGCGTCCCCGAAAAGTCATTGCGCATGCGCACAAGTGAGAGAAAATACGTTAAAAATATTTTAAATCAAACTTTTAATTATAAACAATATGAGAGGAAGAAAGTATATTCCAACTAAGGAAGGCGAGCTCTTCGATTGGGTAAACAATATATATGTGTATGCCAAAGCCAATCATCAAAGATGGGGAGTTATGGCACCCGAAGAAGAGATGGTGCAGCGCTTGAATGTTTTCAAGGCAAAATTGGCTAAGTGCAAGGAGCCAACGAAAAACGCAATTGATGTGTTCAGTAAAAACAATGCGAAAAAGTTGGTGGTGAAAGATATTCGCGGCTACGTTCAAGGTCTTATTATGAGAAACGTTAGAGTAAGCGATGACGACCGTAAGTTAATGGTGCTGCCCGTGTTCGATACAAAACCGACCCCGATAGGCGAGCCCTTAGGCTTAGTAACTGCAACATTTAAGTATCCGAGCGAGGGCGCGCTTGAGCTTAAATTAGCTCATCTGGAAGGAACGCCTTATGATGAGAGGGCAAATTATGGCATTAAGATAAAATGCTCAATTTTAAGCTCATCAGCACCTCCGCCGACGGATGTGGAAAAGATGCCGGACAGCAGATTTACGCGAAAAAAGAAGGAACTGTATTATTTCGACCGCAAAGATAAACAGAAAACGGCTCATTTCTGCATGCGCTATGAAAACAGCAAAGGCTGGGAAGGAAAGTGGGGACCGATTGTTTCGGCGGTAATTACGTAAGGGAGCGCGAAGTAAACGGGGCGTTACTTCACGTTTTCGCTCGACAGGGTCATTTGTTTGTGGAAACACTCTTTGTATGAAATAAGCGTTTCGTATCTAACAAGTCCTAACGGTTTGATTTTATTTTGTATAATGTCGTAAAGGCGGCTGTTGTTGAGCGCGTATATTTTTATTAATATGTCGTATTTGCCGCTTATAAAGTGGCATTCTACAACTTCGTGGATTTCTTTTATTTTCTCAATGATAGCGCTCGTATCCATTTCGTTGTCAAAATGCAGAGATATAAAAGCGCAGGTTTGATAACCTATTTTGTTTAAGTTGAGTAGAAATTCGGAGCCTGTAATAATTTTTCCGGCAATCAGCTTCTGAACCCTTTGATGTATTGCCGCTCCTGAAACTCCGCAGATTCGGGAAACTTCGAGAAACGACATCCGCGCGTCGTTCGAAATCAAGTTAAGGATTTTGTAATCCAAGTCATCTAATGTATACTCATCCATCGTTATATTAATTTTTATATTGTTAATTGTGTTTTTATTAAAAATTTTTGCAAATATACTGCTTTTTAATATAAATTTTATAATTTTGCTTTTTTTTTAATATCATGGTAATAATAAATTCTCAGTTTTTGAAGATTGCCGATGACGAAATACAGCGTCAAATCGACAAAAGGACAATTTGGTTCAAGACAACGAATCGCGATAAAAATATAATACGATTGGACAGTGGCGATGTGGTTCGCCCGCTTGCACCCTGCATCGTGCAGGCTATGAGCAGGGCTATTGCCGAAATGGGCGACGAGGCAACGTTTAGAGGGCGCGGTCCGCTGGATGGTTATCCGTTTCTGAAAGAAGCCATTGTGAAGTTTAATTTTAAGAACTATAAGGTTAGAATAGATAGCGACGAGGTTTTCATAAATCACGGCACAAAGGAGGATTTGGTCGGCATTAGCGATATTCTTTGCCGCGACAATCGTATTGCAGTAATTGACCCCGTTTCGCAGGATTTTGTGGAAGGTAACGTTATCGGAAGTCGCACGGGCGATTTAAACGAAAACCGCCAATGGAGCCACATTCTGTATTTGGAATGTAAGAAGGAGAACAATTTTATTCCTGAATTTCCCAAACCGCGTTTTGACATTATTTATTTGAGTTATCCGAACAATCCAACGGGCTGCGTTATGACGCACGAAACGCTTGATAAATGGGTAAAGTACGCTATTAAGAATGAAATTCTAATTTTGTTCGACGCTACTTATAAGTCTTTCATCACGGATGCCTCCATTCCGCGCACCATTTACGAGATAAGGGACGCCTATAAGGTTGCGATTGAGTTTCGCAGTTTTTCCAAAAATGCAGCGTTTACGGGGCTGCACTGTGGCTACACGGTTATTCCGAAAAAAATCATGGGTTATTCTTTTAGCCTTGATAAAAGCGCTGGATTGAACACGTTGTGGCGCAGACGTTTGATGATAAAAAACTATACGCCGCCTTATATTGTTCAAAAAGGCGCCGAGGCGATTTATAGCGAAGAGGGCTTAAGTTGTGTTGCTCAGAATGTTAAATACTATATGTCTAACGCAGCTATTTTAAGACAAGCCTTGTCTGAAGCACGTTTGAAATACTGGGGCGGCGTAAATTCGCCCTACATATGGGTTGAATCTCCTTACGGCTCATCGTGGAAATTGTTTGATAAATTATTAAACGAGTGTTACATACTATCCTCTCCGGGCGAACGTTTCGGACCGCGCGGAAAAGGCTTCGTGCGTTTAAGCTCCTTTGCCGACCAAACTAAGGTAATGATAGCAGGGACGCGGATTTCAGACCTTAGATTATGAATATGAATCAATTTTTTCTTATTATTGTTTTCGGGATTTTAATTATATTTCCAATTGACGCTCAAATACGTTATATGCCCGAAGATGTGGATGTTTTCAATCGTTTTTTGCAATATTCGGAGCAGGGCGATAAGAGCCTTATTCACACAGCGCTTTTTTTTGTAGATATGCCCTACGTAAGCGGCGCCCTTGAAGGCGATGATGTTGAACAGCTGCGTGTTAATCTTCGCGAACTTGATTGCGTTACTTTTGTAGAAAATGTACTTGCTCTGCATCTAATGCTGCAAGGCACGGAGCGCACGTTCGCGAATTTTTGCGATATTCTTCAAGGTATTCGCTATCGCGACGGCGTTATTGACGGCTATCTATCGCGTTTGCACTATTTTAGCGAGTGGTTAGACAATAATCGTAAAAATGGCATTATTAGTCTGCCTGCAATGACGCAATGTCTAAAATTCAATCCAGCTGTGTCATACATGTCGTCTAATTGTAATTCTTATCCTGCGCTGAAATCCAATCCCGAATGGTGCAAGCGGATGATTTCAATAGAAAAGGGCGTTAATCAGTTGAGTTTATGTTATGTTCCCAAGCAGCAAGTTAAGGATTTGGGTGGCGAAATTCAAGCGGGCGATATTATTGCTATTACAACGCATATCAATGGTTTGGATGTTGCACATACGGGTTTTGCGATTTTGCAAAACGGCAAGGCGCACCTGCTTCATGCTTCGTATGAGGCAAAAAAAGTGATTGTAAGCGATGAAAGTCTGCACGATTACTTATCGCGTCGCAGAAATCATTCGGGGATAATATCGGGGCGCGTTGAATAATTCTTAAAAAATACAAAAAGAGCGGTGTTTTTAATATATTTGCACAATATTTGTAAGCGATATTATAATTAATAATCTAAAATATAAGAAAATGAAATTAAAATTGTCAGTTTTATTATTTTTAATGGTATTTAGCCTTTATGCTCAACCGAAGGCGTCATTTGACAAGGTTCAACATGATTTTGGCAAGGTTAACGAAGGCGACGGTCCGGTAAGTTATGATTTTACGTTCACCAACACTGGCTCTGCGCCTTTAATCATACAGAACGTAAGCGTTACATGCGGCTGCACCACGCCCGAATATTCCCGACAACCGATTAGACCGGGGGAGAAGGGATTTATCAAGGTTTCATACGATGTAAAAGGGCGTCCGGGCGCGATAGACAAAACTGTTGTAGTGCATACTAACAGCTCCCCGCCGACCACAAATCTGCGCATAGTGGGCGAAGTGGCACCAGTAGACCGACCGCCGGCAGAGGCGTTTCGCTATCCTGCGGGAGCGATTAGCATGGACGATATGCACGTTTCCTTCAAGCGATTGTATAGCGCCGAGAAGTCTGTACTGGTGGTCAGAGCCTACAATCCGAGTTCCGACCCTGTAAAAATATCATTTATTAATCTACCCGCTCACATCAGAGCCGAAGCAAAACCCGCAACAATAAAACAAGGCGAAACGTCGGAAATCAGGGTGGCATACGATGCAGCTAGAAAAAATGATTGGGGTTTTGTTTCTGACCAAATAAGTATGATTTTGAACGATAACAAGGCAAGAGACTATAAATTGACCGTAACTGCAACTATAGAAGAAGATTTTTCACGATGGACAAACGCACAACTGCAAAATGCACCATCAATATCTCTTGACAGGCAAACTATTGAGGCGGGTAAAATTAAGAAAGGCGATAAAAAGACTTATAATGTAAAACTTACCAATAGCGGTAAAAGTAAACTGTCTATACGCAAAATAGATACGGGCAGCGGACAATTATTGACTGTTAATGCACCAAAAGAAATCAATGCCGGAGCGAGCGCCGATTTGACGGTAACCTTTGACAGCAACGGGCAGAGCGGCGAATTGAGCCGAAGCATAACGCTTATAACAAACGACCCGAGAAATTCGCAAATCACGCTACGATTCAGAGTGGAAGTAACGGAGTAGTGTTAAAAAAAATAATAATATAAAGAAAATGAAAAAGATATTTGTAGTTTTTATCGGAGTTTTGTTTAGCGTAAACCTTTTTGGTCAGAACAACGAGCCGTTTGCAACCCACACCTTTTTGGTTTCATCAATCAAATCGGTAGAAGCAACAACTTCGGGAGGCAGTATATCAGTTAATGGTAATGCCAATTTGGAGGCTGTGGTAGAAATGTTTGTTTCGCCAAGTAATAATAATTCGGTGAGTTATTCATTTTTCGGTCGCAAAAGGCAAAATAACTGTTCGGACAAGGAAATAGGACAGATACTTGAAGAGGATTATACTATTGAAATTAAGGTTGAAGACGGTAAATTGTATGCTGTAGCCAAACATAAAAATAGACTTGAAAACCAGCGTATAATCATTTCGTTCAAAATCAGTGTTCCGAAGCAGGTTAGCGGCAATTTGCAAGCAAATTATGGTAATATTAGCGTTATCAATTTGAACGGTTCACAAACTTTAAAAACCGGTGGCGGCGCTTTGACGGTACAAAACGTTTCCGGTGATATTGCAGGCACAACCTCGCACGGCAACATTACTGTTAATAATTCGGATGGCAGTAATATTGTTTTGAGCAGCGGCGGCGGCAGAGTAACTGTAACGGACTGCAGCGGGAATACTAATATAAGAACTTCGCATGGTAACATCAGATTAATTAACCATGTGGGAGATGCTAAAGTAACATCCGGCGGCGGCTCGCTGACCGTGCAAGACGTTTCCGGCGCTATTGAAGGCACAACTTCGCACGGTAATATCATTGTAACGAATTTGCGTGGCAACACAATTGATTTGAGTAGCGGCGGCGGCAGTGTTACCGTAACGGATTGTAGCGGGGCTACTAATATGAGAACATCGCATGGTAACGTAAGATTGACTAACCACGTGGGTAACATTAAAGTAACATCCGGCGGGGGTGCATTGACTGTTGAAAGCGTTTCGGGTGCTATAGAAGGCACAACTTCTCATGGCAACATTACTGTAACGAAATTGGACGGTAGCAATATCGTTTTGAATAGCGGCGGCGGAAGTATTACTATAACCGATTGCAATGGAAATAGTAATGTAAGGACATCGCATGGCGCTATTAGAATTACTAACCACGTGGGCAGCATTAGTGCAAATACCGGCGGTGGCGGAGTTACGGCAAACAATATCAAAGGCTCGCTTATTACACAAACATCACACGGTAGCATGAATTTGAATGATATTTCAGGAAGTTTGGAAGCAACATCTTCTGGCGGTGGAATAATCGTAACCATGCAATCGGTGAGCAAACACGTAAAACTGTCGACTAAAAGCGGAACCGTAAATTTAACCTTGCCCGATGCTAACGGATATAACCTGAATGTGAGAGGCAACAATGTAAACACATCGGATTTGCGAAATTTTAGCGGTAAAGTGGAAAATAACAAGTTAGAAGGAATGATAGCCAATGGTGGCGCGCTGATTGATGTAAACACACCGCATGGGGTAAGCCTATCGTTCAAATAAAGTTTATTCAGTATCCTATTATTAAATCAAAATCTTCTTCGAGCGGTTTGTTGTTCAGGAAATCGTACAATGTAAGGCGGCGTATTGTGTAATAGGATTTCCAGTAGGAGCTCAGTTCGCTCATAAAATCCATTCGCGCTTTATCCTTATCGCCGTCTGCGATGTTGAGCTCTGTGATGTTTCCTCTTCCCAGTGTGAATCGAGCAAAGGAAATATCGTATCCTCTTTGGGCAATGGTGTCTGCTTTTGTAGCTATGCGCAGCTGGTTTTCCTGCATGTTGAATCTTCTTACTTGCAGTAATATTTCTTGTTTGAAATCTGTTTCATCTTGCTGCACTTGTATTTCGGTTACTTCTAAAATCGATTGAGCGTTGCGATAGCGGTTTCTTGTTTGATTCCAATCTAATATCGGTACGTCT
>Ga0099364_10011220_pt1 | contig 12257 bp, 7 predicted proteins | sample TergutTh196P3_FD_73070 | JGI IMG/M metagenome (GOLD analysis project Ga0099364, IMG submission 73070) | Microcerotermes parvus P3 segment gut microbial communities from Pointe-Noire, Republic of the Congo - Th196 P3 | ecosystem: Host-associated > Arthropoda: Insects > Digestive system > Gut ...
CCCCCTGTCCCCTGCCCCCTGCCCCCTTATATACAAAATGGTTGACACTTGTGCTGCTGAATTTGAGGCGCAGACACCTTACTTTTATTCCATCGAAAACGGTACGGAGAATGAAGCTTTGCCCTTTGTGGAGAAAAGCACAAAACCGCGCATCGTTGTGCTGGGCAGCGGGCCGATTCGGATAGGGCAGGGGATTGAATTTGACTATGCCTGCGTGCATTGCGTGTGGACTCTTAAACGCATGGGCTATGAGGTTATTGTCATCAACAACAATCCCGAAACGGTATCCACCGATTTTGATACGGCGGACAGGCTGTATTTTGAGCCGCTGTGCATCGAAGATGTTATGAGCATAATCAATATGGAAAAACCGGTAGGCGTAATTACCGCCTTTGGCGGCGGCACGGCGATAAAGCTTGCGAAAAAACTGCATGAACGCGGGGTGCGTATCATCGGCACATCGGCTGACAGCATTGATATATGCGAGGACAGGGAACGTTTTGACGCTTTGCTGGAAAGCCTTGAGATCAAACGCCCTAAGGGGCAGGCCCTTATGACGGAAGAGGAGGCGCTGTCCGCAGCGGAAAATCTCGGGTTTCCAGTCCTTATGCGCCCTTCCTATGTGCTGGGCGGGCAGAATATGATCATCGCCTTTTGCAAAGAAGATATACGCGAATATATGGAGATCATCCTGCGACAGAAACTTGAAAACCCGGTTTTGATTGACAAGTATCTTGAAGGCCATGAGATCGAAGTCGATGCGATTTTTGACGGGAAAGATATGTTAATCCCCGGCATCATGGAACATATTGAACGCACCGGCATACACTCTGGCGACAGCATTGCCGTATATCCCGCCATCCATGTAGATGACGATCTGGGCGATACCATTTTTGCCGTCACGAAAAAACTTTGCATGGCATTAGATGTAAAAGGATTAATCAATATTCAGTATGTTTTGCACGGAGGCGGGTTATACGTCATAGAGGTAAACCCCCGCGCATCCCGCACAGTACCTTATATCAGCAAAGTTACCGGCGTTCCCATGTGCGAACTTGCCACACGAGTCAGCATGGGAGAGAAGCTGCTAGATTTAGGTTACAGTTCGGGCATTTACCGGATACCGCCATATACGGCAGTAAAGGTTCCTGTTTTTTCATTTGAAAAACTTTCGGGGCTGGACACCCACCTTGGCCCAGAGATGAAATCCACAGGCGAGGTTTTGGGCTTGGGGAAAAACCTGCAAGAGGCATTGTACAAGGGGCTTTTGGCGGCGGGATATACAATGAAAAAAGGCGGCGGCGTACTGATAACGGTTAGGGACAGCGACAAGGCGGAAATTGTTACCATTGCCGAAAAATTTAGCAAATGCGGTTTTAAGTTATACGCAACAAAGGGCACTGCCCGTACTCTTTCTGGAAAGGGTTTTTCGATTCAAAGCGTGGATAAAATTCGCGGCTGCCCTGACAATAATACCGAGACACTTTTGGAAAGCGGTAAAATAAGCTATATCATTTCAACTTCCGAAAAGGGCAGGGATCCGGCCCTGGACGAAGTAAAAATCCGCAGAAAAGCCTGTACCCTGGGCATCCCCTGCCTTACATCAGTTGATACGGCTAACGCATTAGTCGACAGGCTTCTTTCCGGCTACAGCGAAATTAACACCGAACTTATTGATATCAACAGATTGAGAAGCAAACGCATCAATCTTCCTTTCACTAAAATGCACGGCTGCGGCAATGACTATATTTATATCAATTGTTTTGATTTGGAAATAAATTCACCGGAATCGCTTTCGGTATTGCTGTCGGACAGGCATACCGGCATTGGTGCTGACGGCGTTGTGTTGATCCTGCAATCAAACATTGCTGATGCAAGAATGAGGCTCTTTAACCGTGACGGCAGCGAAGGCCGTATGTGCGGTAACGCCATCCGTTGTATTGCAAAATACCTTTTCGATAACGGAATTGTACAAAAACGCCGTATTACAATTGAGACCTTAAGCGGAATACGTGAACTGTATGTATCCCTTAAAAACGGAAAAGTTTCTTCGGTAAGGGCGGATATGGGCAAGGCGGATCTAAGGCCTGAGCATATACCTGTCAAGCTTCCTGGAGAAAACATAATTGCAAGGGAAATGAAAATAGGCGGCGCTTCGTTCTCTGTAACCTGTGTTTCAATGGGAAACCCCAATGCGGTTATTTTTGAAAAAAATATTGACAATATTAAGCTTAATGAAATAGGGCCGCTGTTCGAAAATGATCCCTTGTTTCCCGACCGCGTAAATGTTGCCTTTGCCGAAGTTTTGGGAAGAAACCATTTGAAGATGAGGATATGGGAACGCGGCAGCGGCGAAACGCAGGGCTGCGCCTCAGGGGCTTGCGCCGTTGCCGTAGCCGCCGTATTGAACGGGCATTGCGACAAGGACACGGACATAAAGGTACGCCTCCCAGGCGGCGAACTTATTGTAAATTATACGCCGGAAGCTGTTTTTTTAACGGGCGAATGTGTAAAGGTCTTTGAAGGTATGGCCGAGGTTTAAGTTTGTACCGACCTAACATTAATATTATTTTCCAAAAGATACTCTTTAAGCTCTCGGACCGAATAATTTTTTTCCATTCTGGGCGAGTACAACATACTGCTTATGATGGCCGCCTGCGACTCGGTTTTTTCAAACAGTGTTTTTAAGTGTTCGGGGGCCCCGGCGCCGCCAGAAGCGATAAGCGGGACCGATACGGCATCTCCTGCCAGTTTCATCAATGCAATGTCATAACCTGACAGAGTCCCGTCGCAATCGATGCTGTTTAGGCATATCTCCCCCGCGCCAAGTTCCTGACCCCGCTTGATCCATTCGATTGCATCCATGCCGGTCGCTTCCCTTGCCCCGTCAACGTATACCTCATACCCGCTCGGGATTTGCTGAGTAGCTTGTATCCGTTTAACCTGAGTTGAAAGCACAATGCACTGCGAGCCAAAGGCTTTTGCGCCCTCTGAAATAATTTTGGGATTTCTAACAGCCATAGAATCTACGCTGATTTTTTCAGCCCCTGCTTTAAGCGCTTCGTACATATCGTTTAAATCTTTGATGCCGCCGCCGACTGTAAACGGAATAAAAACACATTGAGCTACTTTCTTTACCGTTTCTATGTCGATTCGTCTTTTTTCCGCGCTTGCCATTATGTCGTAGAAAATCAGCTCGTCAATCTGCGCTTCGTACATGGACTGTGCCAGCGTTTCGGCAGGCGCGACATCAATATTGTCCTGAAAATTTACCGCTTTTGTTACCCTGCCGTTTATAATGTCAAAGCAGGCAATCAATCTTTTTGTCAACATTGAATAGCCTCCTTTCCAAGGCCGATAAAACCTTTTAACAGCGCAAGCCCCGCCTTACTGCTTTTTTCGATATGAAACTGAGTTGCGTAAATATTATCTCTGTTAACCGCCGCGGTAAATTCGCTGCCGTACTCTGCCGTTCCCCACAAATCGGATTTGTCTGCCGTCTTTGCGTAATAGGAATTAACGAAATAAAAATATTCGTCTTCTGTTTTGAACGGCGTGTTTTTTACAAACCCTACCTTGTTCCAGCCCATCTGCGGGACACGAACCTTTGAAGCATCGAATTTTACAATGCGGCCTTTAAGCCATCCAAGGCAATCGGTGTTATCTTCTTCGCTGTGTTCAAACAGAATTTGCAAACCTACGCAAATGCCCAGAAACAAAACCTTTTTTCTCAATACCGCAGATTCAAGCGCGTCTATCAAATTCATCTCGCGAAGTGAATCCATTGTAGCCCTTGCGCTGCCAACTCCCGGCAGAATAATATGCGTAGCATCCGCAATGCAATGCCGGCACCGGGCAAATTCCGCCTCGTATCCAAGCCGTGTTACAGCATGCATGACGCTTGGCGCATTGCCGGCTTTATAGTCAATAATTTTTATCATTAGATCTTTCTCCTTGCGCCGCCTGAACAAGCCCTAAAAATAAAGGGTGAGGTTTGTTTGGACGGCTTTTAAATTCCGGGTGAAACTGAACGCTGGCAAAAAAACGATTTCCCGGCAGTTCAACCGCTTCGACAAGCTTGCCGTCGGGGGAAGTGCCGCAGATAACAAGCCCTGCGCCCGTCAGTGCCTGCCTGTATTCATTGTTAAACTCAAAGCGGTGGCGGTGCCGCTCGCTTATTTCATCCGCCTTGTACAAGCTGTGCAATAAGGTGCCATGGGTAATTTTACAGGGATATGCGCCCAGGCGCATAGTGCCGCCGCTGCCCGCCTTGCCGACTTGATCGGGCATAATGTCAATTACACGATGCGCTGTGTTTTCGTCAAATTCGCCGGAATTAGCCCCTGCAAGAGCGCAAACATTACGTGCAAATTCTATTACGGCTATCTGCATTCCAAGGCAGATGCCTAAATAGGGAATATTATTTTCCCGCGCATAACGGCAGGCGGCAATCTTGCCTTCGATGCCACGGTCGCCAAAACCGCCCGGAATAATCATGGCATTAATATCAGCTAACATATCACCGGCATTTTCAGCGCATATATCTTCGCTGTCAATCCAGCGTATGCCGGCCTTTGTTCCGGTCTCAAACCCCGCATGGTTAAGGCTTTCAATTATTGAAAGATACGCATCATGCAGTTTAACATATTTTCCTACGATTGCAATGGTAATATCCTGTTTTCTTGCGGATATTTTTTGCGTCATTGCCAGCCACTCGCTTAAATCAGGCTGCCCTGCCTGTATCCCCATCTCAAGGCATACAATCTTATCCAAACCATTGCGATGAAGCATAAGCGGGGCTTCGTAAAGGGAGGGTAGGGTGATGTTTTCGATAACGCAGTCGGGTTTTACATTGCAAAACAGCGCGATTTTTTCCTTTATGCCGCTGCTTAAAGGCTCATCCGCCCGCGCGATTATGATGTTAGGCGATATGCCCATAGAGCGCAGTTCCTTGACGGAGTGCTGCGTTGGTTTTGATTTGTGTTCGCCTGTGCTTTTCAAAAACGGAACAAGCGTTACATGAATAAAAAGGCAGTTTTCGCGGCCCTTCTCAAGCGAAATTTGACGGATGGCTTCCAAAAATGGCTGGCTTTCGATATCGCCCGTAGTGCCGCCAATTTCTGTGATCAAAATATCAACATGGCTTTTTTCAGCACCGTCATAGATGAAGCCTTTGATCGTTTCTGTGACATGGGGAATAACCTGCACGGTTCCGCCCAGATACGCTCCGGCACGCTCGCGCTCCAGCACCTTCCAGTATACCTTGCCGGAAGTCAAATTACTAAGCTTTGTCAGATTTTCATCAATAAACCGCTCGTAATGTCCCAAATCAAGGTCTGTCTCCGCGCCGTCATCGGTAACAAACACCTCGCCGTGCTGGAATGGACTCATCGTTCCAGGATCAACATTCATATACGGATCAAGTTTTTGCGCCGCAACTTTCAAGCCGCACTGCTTAAGCAGCCTCCCTAGCGATGCCGCAGTAATCCCCTTCCCCAGCCCCGAAACAACCCCCCCCGTAACGAAAATATATTTAGTCATCTTAACTTCACTCCCATTCTACTGTGGCGGGCGGCTTTGATGTTATATCATACACCACACGGCTGACAGATGGAATCTCGCCAGTTATCCTTGAGGATATGCGGCTTAAAACTTTATGCGAAAGAGGCGTATACTCGCAGGTCATAAAATCGCCTGTGGATACAGCCCTAATTGCAATGACAGGGTCATAAGTCCTGTCGTCTCCTTTAACGCCTACGGAGAGGGTATCGGTCAATACGGCAAAATACTGATCCGGCCTTTTTTTCATGCGGTCCAATTCTTCACGGAGTATGGCATCGCAGCGGCGCAAAAGTTCCAGTTTGTTTTCCGTAACCTCGCCCGTTATGCGAATAGCAAGCCCGGGACCTGGGAAGGGCTGGCGGTTCACCATAAAAGCCGGCAAGCCCAGCTTTTTGCCCAAAACCCGAACCTCGTCCTTAAAAAGCCCCGCCAATGGTTCAAAAATCCTGGTAAATTTAAGGTTTTTAGGAAGGCCGCCAACATTGTGATGGCTCTTAATAATTGCGCCAAACGCCCCTCCGGATTCGACTACATCGGGGTATATAGTCCCCTGTGCCAGAAAAGGGATATCGCCTAATTTAAGGGCCTCCTCCTCAAATACACGGATAAATTCTTCGCCGATTATTTTTCGTTTTTCTTCGGGCTTGCTTATGCCTTTAAGCCTGGCAAGGAATCGCTTTTGGGCGTTAACTCGGATAAAATTCAGTTTACGCCCGGAAAATATTCGTTCGATTTCATCGCCTTCGTTCAAGCGCATAAAGCCGTGGTCAACAAAAATGCAGACAAGCTTTCCGGGTATTGCCCTGGAGAGCAGACTTGCGCACACAGAAGAATCAACCCCGCCCGATAGGGCAAGCAGCACTTTTTCTTTTCCCGCATCCTGCCTTATACGACTAACCTGTATGTCAATATAATCATCAAGCTTATAATCGCCTGCCGCTCCACAAATTTTGTAAAGGAAATTTTTAATAATTTCACCGCCGCTTTCGGTATGCTTTGTTTCGGGATGAAACTGCACGCCGTACAGTTTTTTTGTAGCATTTTCGCAGGCGGCGATACAGGATGCGGTCGAGGCTGATGCAATAAATCCCTTTGGCAAACGGCTAACGGCATCCTTGTGGCTCATAAGCGCTTTGAAAGGTTTGTTTGTATCAAACAAAGCCGATTTGCTGGAGGGCATTACCGTAAAGCGCCCGTACTCGCCTGATTCGCCGCAGGAAACTTCGCCCTTAAGCGTATGGCACATCAACTGCATTCCGTAGCAAATGCCGAGTACGGGGATGCCGAGGGAGAAAATATCTTTATCGCATTGGGGGGAATCCGGCAAGTACACGCTGTGCGGCCCGCCTGTTAAAATAATGCCGATGGGATCAAGCCGGCGAATCTCGGCGGCACTGATATGCCCCGGTTTTATTTCAGAGTATACTGATAATTTTCTGACTGCCCCGGCAATAAGTTCTTTATACTGACCGCCAAAGTCAAGCACCAATACAAGTTCGTTCATATATTTGCTCGCAAAAAAAAAGGCGTTTACCGCCTGACACCTTAATTTCATTGAAATTAAACGGTCAGACGATAAACGCCTTTGTTTATCTTGTTAATGTATAGCAGTTTATTGGATTTGAGTCAAGGGGGCTCTTGCAAAACTGAACCCTCCAAACAATGAATACCCTGAAGCGATTCTAGCAAATTTACTGCAAAACATAAAAATATGCTGTGGGTTTTATTATTTAGAAGAAACCATTATTTAGCCACTTTAATATAAACCTTGATAAACAAGGTTTATATTAAAGCTGTCTCTACACGCTACTCCCTATTCGCAAGGCATGGTTCGGCATATTTTTATGCAATTGTTGAAAGTTTGCAATGTCGGTGAGGGTGTTCATTGTTTGCAGTAATTCAGGTCTGCATCGCTAGGTAGGGGCGCAAGGCGTGGGGACTTCGCCTCGCTGCTGCTCCGCTAAAGCAATTCCGAGCATATTTTTCTGCCTGTTCTTCATTGCATAAGTCGGCAGGAAAATGTCTGTTATTCGCTATTTGTTAATAGCTCATTTGCCCTGCCTCTTCTCTCGCATAACAACCCGCTTGACATTAATTCGCATAGCCTTTAAACAAGTGCCTAACTCCTCACTTCTAACCTCTCCCTTGTTAGGGACGGGCCAAGCGAAAACCGAGGTCGCTGTTCCGGTGAATCGAACCGCTGGTGACCCTAAACGCCGAACGCACGATTTCGGTCGAATGGCCCCAGCTACCGCCGCGGCTAACGCGGTTAGACCCCGAGGATGCGCCAACTGGATCGGTCTTAGGAGTATTCGTATAATCCCCAAACCAGTCCCAGCACCACTCACAAACATTCCCGCTCATATCGTATAATCCCAATTCATTAGCCTGCTTTTTCCCTACCTCGTGCGTCATTGAACCGCTGTTGCCACTGTGCCATGCCACCTCATCAGGATCATTGCTACCCGAATATGTATAAGCCCCCTGGCTTGCCCCGCCTTTCGCAGCATACTCCCACTGCGCCTCGGTCGGCAGGCGATAGCCCGTCGAACCAGATACTACAATTGCAGCATCCCACGTTATGTTCAATTCTGTAGGTGCGATTCCCCAGTCACCGGGGTTTGTGCTATCGCTTATGCTGTATGCGGGGATTAATCCTTCAATTATGCTCAGTCTGTTACAAAACACTATCACATCATACCAACTTACCTGTTCCACAGGCCGTCTAACCTGCACTTCCCCGCTTGCAGGCTCTCTACCGCTTCCGCCGTGGAAATAACTTGGTGTCGGGCTAATGCCGTTGGCATTGCCTTCCATCACCGCTTGCCACTGTTCCTGAGTTACTTGATATTTGCCAATGTAAAACCCGCTAAGATTTACAATACTTGTAGGTGTTACATCACCGCTCCCCGCAGTCCCAAGTTCTTTGCCCAGTTCAAAACTACCACTGGCTACCTGCACCATATCAATAGCCCATTGTGCATATACGGTAATATTACTTGCCACCGTTGTTGTCTCGGTAAATTCCGTGCCCGAACCATTAGCCTGCGTGTTCCAGCCCTTCAAAGCATAGGTTTTCCTCACAGGCTTCGCAGGCAAACTTCCCAGTACTGGTGCGGGAAGGGCTTCCGTTACCGTAATGCTTGCTGGAGACGCCTCCGTATCGCCGCCGTTTTTGTCAAAAGTTACAGTGAATGTACGGGCGTTAACCGTAACAATGAATGAAGTGGTTTCCCCTCCGTAGCTGATTGTCACTTCCTTTGAACCGCCCGTGTTGGAATCAAAACCGGTAAAAACAAGCTCGTTGATTGGAATTATGTTTTCAGAAGAATCGCTGTAATATGCGCGCACAACAAGATTACTGGTGTTTAAATCCTCGCCTATATTGTAGGTTGTTTTTGACGGTGAAGTAATTAATGCAATTGTTGTCAATGTCTTCCCGGGAGCCTCAACCATTACCGTAAATTGCGCGGTTTGACCTTCAAAGCTGACGGTTATTGTTTTGCTTCCCGCCGTAACCGAATCAAACCCGCTGTGGGTGTAGCCGGTGACTGCTTTTGAAGTACCGTCATCGTAAAAAGCAGTTACGGCAAGGCCGCTTAAACTAAGAGCCTCGCCTATGTTATACGATGTTTTAGTCGGAGGACTGGTAATTTCTATACTGACAAGGACGGTGCCATTCCCACCCTTTTCCCCTACCCCCGCCTTGTCCCGCACATCCTCAATAGACCCCTCAAAGGGAATACAAGCAAAATAGCAAATAGCAAATAGCAGGGAGAAAAGAAAAATGAAAAATGAGGAGGTAAAAAAGCCCTTTACCTCCCCTAAGCTAGTTTTATTTTTGTTATTCGATATTATTTCTTTTCTCATAACTAACTCCTGTCTTTATTTACTATTTGCTCTTTTCTCATTGCTATTTGAACCTATAAACATACCCTAGCGCCGCTTTATGAATAATGCCTTTGAAATTTGTCTTTAGGGTGTAGGAAATATCGAGCATGTTAAAAAGGTTCATTCCGGCAGTAAAAGATGCCGCCGGAAAAGTTTCCAAATAGGGATCTTCACCGTCAAATTTATACGAGACTATATACGCGCCGCCTCCGAGCCCGGTATAAAAGCCGAATTTTTCGGCGAAAGGCCAAAAAAACGCAAGGTGGGCAAAGGGGTAAAGCGAATAATAGGCTGCGTCCGTTTCCCTGTGTATCGCGCCGTAGTCAAAGCCCAGTTCCACAAACATATATTTAAAAGGCGATACGGTGCCGTGCACGGTGGCTATAAGCCAGGGCGCGGAAAAAGAAGAGCCGATGGACGCGCCCACAGACCAGTAACGTTCAGGCCCCAGGTGTTTTGCCTTTCCCATGCCCTGCGGCATTACCGCGGGACGGCGTATTGTAAGGTCAACTCCTTCGGGTATGTCCCCAAGGTAGGCAGTCCCGAAAAACTGGTTGTAAATTGCCGGTATCTGGCGCCTGCCGGAAAGCTCTGCGACATCAGCGCCGGTGCGGTTGAACACTTCTTTTACTTCAAGGCCGGGCGTCGCAAGGTTTGCAAGGAGCTGGCTTGTGAAAAGGCCGTTCCTGCCTTCGCCGTCAGCGGCTGTCTGGCCGGCGCTGGTGGCGTATACTATGATGCTGTCCGCCGGCTGGTTCTGCACAACCTGAAGGCCCCGCGATCCCGAACGGCTCCAGCCAAAGGGGTTGTCGCGGCAGGCGTCAAGCACCACCACATTTAGGCTGTTGCCGGCATCGTTAAGGCTGCCCAATACGGACTGTACGGAGACTGCCCTGTCCCGTAAAAAATTTTCATTGGGGATGGAAGCGTTTACAGGGATAAGAAAATTTTCCCCGCCCGACTGCACCCCGTGGCCGGCGTAAAAAAAAAAGCCGTAGGAATTTTTATCGGTACTTAGCCTTTCGTACAGCCTTACAACGCCGTTATCCATCTGCTCCCTTGAACCGTTGAGAATCACATCAACCTTAAAACCCAAGTGTTCCAGAATTACGGCAATATCGTTTGCGTCGTTGGCAGGGTTTGCAAGGCGGCTCAACCCGCTGTAATTCCCGTTGCCGATTACCAGGGCGAATTTCTTTGGCTCGGCGGCAGGCTCTGAAATATCTTGCGCGAAAAGATTCATGCTAAAAACAAGCATGAACACCACGCACGCTACATATAGCGTACCATTTTTTATAACACCGCTATATATGGGGGGGGTGAGAAACGAAAATTTGGTGCCTGTTCATGTGTAAAAACTACCGCATTATAAAAAATATGTCAAGAGATTTTAGCAAAAAAGTGGAGCAGCAGAAACCCTGCTTAGGACCTACGGCTGCCCCAAGTTTAAACAGCCGTCGAGTCCGTAGCAGGGCTTCTGCTGTCCTGCATTAAATATTTAACAGCATATTTTTCTGCTTACGCATTAATATATTAGTGTATAATCATATTATGAATCACAGCCTTGAACAATTGTTCAGTATAATTTACGGCGAAACCAAATACGAAAATGAAGAACATGGAATATTGTTTGACGGCGAGGATACGGAAAACCAATTATTGCCCTGCGATGAATTGGATATAACCATAATCACAGGAAGGCACTCGCCTGAAGGCTTGGATTTTTCAAAGATGCCTGAGCATATCCGGCTGTTTTTTGAACTTTCGGCAAATGCTTTTGATGCAATTGTTCGCGCATGGATGAGCGAACAGGCTCTTACAGCGGAAATAATCCGTTATGGGAAAAAAATAATTACTGCGGCGAAAAGCATAAGCACAGAAGGCTTGGCAGGGGAACTTGCCCGCAGGAAAGAAGCTGAAAAGGCTGCCGGCGACTGGGCGCATCCTGATGTAAAAGCTGTGCAGGATGCATCTTATAAGGTTTGGCATGAAACACACCGTTTGATGGGTTTACTCCGTTTTTGCCCTGATAACAAAGGCATCTATACTGCCCGCTGCCAGCCGGATCATTTTATTTTACCGGCATTAGGGCCGCACTTCATGGAACGTTTTGGAGATACCCCCTGGGCAATAATTGATGAAAAGCGTAATTTGTCACTGCTTTGTTTGCAGGGGGAAAGGCCCTTGCTTACAGGCTACGGTTTAAATTACCGGTTGGGGGAAACAGCAGAAGCAGACGGTAAATGGGAACAGCTTTGGCGGCAATACCATAAAACCATTAACAATGAAAGCCGTAATAATCCCGGCTTGCAAAAAAAATTCATACCCGCCCGTTATTGGAAATACCTTATTGAATAAAAAAAAGCCGGAACACCGGGCAACAAAACCAAACCCCCGGCTTCCGGCAATAAATTAAAATTTTTTTATATTAAGTAACTACGTTATTCTTCCTTTACAAGATAATTGCTAAAACCTGCATTCTCAAGTTTGTGTGTAACTGTTCTTAGTTCCGCTTCCCTAACTTGTTTCAACACTACACGGTAGAAGTCGGCATTTCTTTCATACTCAGGAAGAAGGCCGAGACTTTGCAGTTTTGAATAAGTTTCTACCGCATTTCTTGCTACCTTATATGATCCTACCTGTATCCTGAACATCTTATTTGAATAAGAAGTTACCGGAGGAGGAGGGGGAGGGGGCGGAGGGGGAGGGGGCGGGGGCGGGGGGGGGGGCGGAGCAGGGGCAGGGGGCGCTCGTGGCGGTGGTTGCGGGGGGGGTGGCGCGTGAGTGGGGGGGGGTGGTTCTTG
>Ga0099364_10011221_pt1 | contig 12257 bp, 10 predicted proteins | sample TergutTh196P3_FD_73070 | JGI IMG/M metagenome (GOLD analysis project Ga0099364, IMG submission 73070) | Microcerotermes parvus P3 segment gut microbial communities from Pointe-Noire, Republic of the Congo - Th196 P3 | ecosystem: Host-associated > Arthropoda: Insects > Digestive system > Gut ...
CTGGTGATCAACCCTGGCAACAAAATAAGCACCGGTACGGTCCAAAGCGTAGCAGGCAATGTTTTTACATTGAAACCTGACACAACAACCGTGACCTTTACCGTAACCATTGCCGGATCATTCATGCTCGATATTACAGGCACAATTACCATAACCGTGGGCAGCGGCACAGTAACAGGACCCGGGAGTTTGACACCGGAAGGCGTCAGTGAAATAAGTACAAGTGGTCGATTAACCATAAGCGGTCTTGGAGCATATGCCAATCATTCAATTGTCGCAATAGGTTATGCTGCAGGTGAATATCTGGGAATAGTTGCCACTGAAGGGGCTACAACAGACTTTACTGTTACATTGGGTAAAATTCCTGCCAGCGGCACTGTTGTATTAAATGTATATGGAGCTCAGTTTGGACCAGGCAGTAGTGCACAAAGTGTTGGGGGTTATAGCGGTAGTCATAAAAATGTGGGGTTTGAAATAACAATTATCGACAGTACTGTGAATACATGGTCATTCCTTTCTTCTATTACACCGCCGCCTGCGACAGGCATTGGTGTTGCAGCTGTTGATTTTACCAACGGCATTGGGAACGCAGCTTTTGTAGATCTTGCCGAGGTAGGTGTATTTAACACCATGAATTATTCCCATAAGTTTGAGAATACCCAAAGCAACTATACTCATTACTTTATAACAGACAGCTATTCTGTTGCGCTTACAAAAGCACAAAGTAGTTTAGGAGGGCCAGGGATGTTTTTTGATGGAATGGGTCTCCAGAATGGTTCACCTTTAACAAATTGGAAAGAAAATTGGGTGATATTTGAAGTGAATCCTGATCATTACCGCTTGGTGCAAAGAGTTAATGGTCATACATCAGGCGTGAGTTGGCAATAAATAGCCGAGACTTCAAGAAGAAAACCCCGCCTCAACCAAGTGTCAGGCGGGGTTTTTTGGGGAATGGGGCTGTTGGGTGTTAGGTTAGTCGGATTTTTGAACACCCGCTTTCATGAGAAATTCCCTTAACAGCATCCATGCTGCTAAAGCAGGGTAAACCAGATACAGCGTGGTGATTCAGACAGCTATTGGTAAAGGTTTTATTTTTTTAAGCTCCGCAGATATATATTGTTCTGCTCTTTTGATGTCATAGGAATTTTGAAGGCCAAGCCAAAAATCCGGACTGTTCCCAAATAATTTGCCAAGACGCAGCGCCATATCAGGTGAAACAGCCTGACGCTCGTTTACTAAACGATTAACAGTCATACGACTGACGTTTAGAAGTTCGGCCAGTTTATTTTCAGATATCTTGATTTCCGGCAAAATATCTTCTCTTAAAATCTCTCCTGGGTGGACTGCTCTCATAAAAACTCCTAATGATAATCTTCTAAATCAATATCAACGGCTCCATCATCCCAACCAAAGGTAATACACCAATTGCCGTTCACATGAATCGCATACCTTTTAGGCTTTCCGGCAAGTGCATGGAAATTAAACCCTGGAAGGTTCAAATCCTGAGGCACTCTGGCGGCACTCAAAGCTGAAAGCCTGCGCTCTATTCTTTCAAGGAGATCTAAAGGTAAGCCTTTTGTATCTCCTTGCAGAAACAGCTTTGACAGTCTCTTATGCCTAAAAGTTTTAATCATGTTAATATTGTAACGTAATATGTTACAAATGTCAATGGCATTCACCCATGGTTCTTGATGCGATTACATCAATACCGCTGCCCTTCCAGCCGCTTATAAGTTTTTGTCCGGCCCTTACAGGCAGTTCCTGTTTAAGGCTGTAAATATCTTTAAGGAGCTCGTTTATCTTTTCTTTTGGACAGGGAACGCTTGTTCTTACGGGAATCCTGCGCGGAAATGCGGGGCCGCGCGGGGCGCTTTCTTCCGCGTTAAGCGAAACAGCGCAGGTTGCGGTTACAATGCGTTTGGGTGAAAATATTTCTTCCATGGCATAAGCGTTCCCTCGCCTGCATTGGTTTCCGGTAATTACAGGTACGGGAAGCCCGTCTCCGTCCGCCGGGGATTCTTCACCGGAAGCCTGCGCTGTGAGTTCAACTTTCAAAAGGCATCCTATGGGGCATACAATACAGGTTAATTCACGCATGGCTGCCTGTGGGACATTGATCATTTCCGCCTCCTGGTTATCGAACAAGCCGAATACTTAACTCGATCACTGAATCCGCGTCAAACCTTAGCTTTTCCAAATCTTTTGGACCAATTATAACATTGATCATTTCCGAAGGCTGGACATGGTTCTGCCTTATGGTCTTAAATACCTGATTGTCCAGCTTAAGTTCCATCTCCGCTCCGGTCTTGACGATCATGGAACGCAGGAATATTTTATTTTCGGCGCCGGGGTTGAGCTTTTCCGGACTCACATAACGTACATTCCGGCCTGCTTTAAGGCGTATCTGTTTTTCCGGTTTAAGTCCTTTAAGCCAGGCTGCTGCATGGGCGCCGGCCCTGCGGGCTTCTTCAGCAACCCAGTCAACAAGGTCATGAACATGAAGCGCATTGCCGCAGGCAAAAATCCCTTCAATATTGGTCATAAGATTTGCGTCCACCCGGGGGCCTCCCGTTGTGCTGTTGAGTTCCACGCCGGCCAGGTGAGACAATTCATTCTCCGGCACAAGGCCCACAGAGAGAAGCACTGTATCGCAGTCTATGCGAAATTTCTTTTCCGGCGCAAGGACGCCGTTCTCCATGGGAGTAACTTCAATACCCTGGACCCTGTCATTGCCAAAAATGCCTGTGGTCCGGCACGAAAGATAAAGCGGGATGTCAAAATCTTTAAGACACTGGACTATGTTACGCGTAAGTCCGGAGGGATAGGGCATTATTTCAACAACAGCCTTGACATCACAGCCTGCCCAGCTCATGCGGCGGGCCATGATAAGGCCAATGTCGCCGGAGCCGATTATTACAATCTCCCTGCCGGGAACATAGCCTTCGATATTGACAAGCCTCTGCGCAAGACCCGCAGTATAAACACCGGCCGGTCTTGAACCCGGGATGCGTATATTGCCGCGGTTTCGTTCCCTGCAGCCCATTGCAAGGATAATTGTCCTGCTGCGTATATGCAGCACTCCCTCAGGAGACACGCAAAAAAGCTCTTTGTCTTTAAGCGAAGTTACAGTGGTATTAAGATAAACTGTAATGCGCGAATCTTCGATTTGATTGATAAAGCGTTCCGCGAACTCCGGCCCTGTCAGATCTTCTCCGAATTCGTGCAGTCCGAATCCGTTGTGGATGCACTGCATAAGTATGCCGCCGGGATGATCTTCCCTTTCAATTATGGCGGCGCTGAACCCCTGCCTGTCGAGTTCCAGTGCGGCTGCCATGCCGGCTGCTCCCGCGCCGATTATAACCGCGTCATAACGTAACTCTTTCATGACAGAGTCCCTTCAAGAATTCTGCTTGCGCCGCCGTGTTTGGTGATCTCGTTCCAGGGGAGGCCGGTTTCCCTCATTATTATCTTGATGATTTTGTAAGTGCAGAAACCGCCCTGACATCTGCCCATCTGCGCGCGGGTAAAATACTTGATGCCGTCAAGTGTATGATGACCAAGTCGAATGGCGGTGATTATTTCCGCCTCGCTTATGTTTTCGCAGCGGCACACGACATTGCCCCAGGCAGGGTCTTTGGAAATAAACCCGTCAAGCTCGTAAGGCGTAAGCAGCCGGGACAAGGGCCTCTGTTCAATATAAGGATTCCAGCCTGGCTTTTCCGTCAGTTCGAGACCCATGTCTTTAAGCAGGTTCTTTACATACTCTCCTATGGCCGGCGAGGCCGTAAGCCCTGGAGACTGAATACCCGCAACCTGCACAAAGGCCGGAACTTTTTTTGAAGCGTCAATATAGAAATCATCATTAAGAAGGCAGGGACGAAGCCCTGAAAAACTTGTTATTACATCGTTCCGGCTTAAAAACGGAATCATGTGTTTGCCGGAATCCAGGATTTGTTCAAGTCTTTCATCGGCTGTTGAAAAATCCGTCTTGTCATCCTGGTCATCCGCTGTGGGACCCACAAGAACCGTGCCTTCCACAGTCGGAATTACAAGCATGCCTTTGGATACGGAAGACGGAACCGGAAACACAACGCGCCGGGGGCGGGCACGGGTCTCCCTGTCCATCAGGAGATATTCGCCTTTCCTGGGCTTGATGGTATATTCCTCGGCCCCGAACATGCGTGAAACGTCATCAGCAAAAAGTCCTGCGGCGTTTATCACATAACGCGCCTTGATTGTTCTTGAATCCCCGGAGTTGATTGTCCAGCAGCCGTCTTTGTAGCTGCCGTTAACTGCTTCATAACCGGTAAAAAAATGAACGCCGTTTTTCATTGCGGATTCAGCCATGGCAAAAACAAAAAGGTAAGGTTCGATAATGCCGCCGCCTGGCACAAAAAGCCCGCCCGCAGCATCCCAGGAAAGTTTTGGCTCCACTTCCAGAATCCTGTCCCTTGAACAAAGCTCTATGCCTATAACGTCGTTTTCAACTCCCTGCCTGTAAAGATGTTCCACTACTTTCATTTCATCATCATGAAGGGCCGCGACAATAATCCCGCAGCGCTTAAACGGAAAAAAAAGTTCCCTGTGGAGCTGGTCGAACATCAGGTTTCCCTGTATTTCAAGCCGCGCCTTAAGGTATTTTTTATTGTGATGAAAGCCGCCGTGGATAATTCCCGAATTGGCCTTTGAAGTGCCAAAGGAAATATCCGCGGCCTTTTCCAGCACAGCGGTCTTAAGTTTATACGACGAAAGCCGCCGCGCAATATTCACGCCTGATACGCCGCAGCCGATTATTGCGACATCGTAATCAAGGGCAGGCGGCGGGTTCAGGTTGGGCGGCAGATTCATCATACATAAATACTTTATACTTTTAACGCAGGATGATCCATATTTGATTCCATCATATTTGATTCCGCATTTGATTCCGCATTTGATTCCGCCATAGACAAAAAAATCCCAAACCGACTATAATTAGATAATCAACAAGCTGATAAATGGAGACGAAAATGATTAGAGGCGGCGATATTGCCAAAGGCAGCTGTTTACTGCAAAACGGCCAGCCCTATCTTGTGGTGGAGCGAGAATTTCATATTCCCGGCAAGGGAACTGCCATTGCCAGGGTAAAAATGAAAAGTATCAGGGACGGGAACGTATTAACCCTGACCATTCCCACCCAGCAGGAAGTTGAAGACGCGCAGGTCGAATTTCATAATTGCCAGTATCAATATACGGATCAGGCAAATTATCATTTTATGGATAACGATTCTTATGAACAGTACGAGATTCCAGTTTCAAGCCATGAGAATGTAAAATACTATCTTAAGGAAGGCGATTCCTATGACCTTACATTCTGGGAAGGCCAGGTAATTGACATAAAAATTCCCTACAAGGTGGTTTTTACTGTTGCGGAATCCGAGAATTACGTCAAAGGCGATACGGTTTCCGGCGCAACCAAGCCGGTGGTAACCGAAACAGGACTAACAGTGCGTGTGCCTCTTTTTATAAAGCAGGGTGAAAAGATCCGGGTAAATACTGAAACCAACGAATATGTCGAGCGTGTAAATGATTAGGCTGCCGGAGCCTTGAGCCATGGAGCCTTCATTTCCTTATATACCCCATATCAAGGCTTATCAAAACAAGGAAGTAATATACAAATACCGCGGACGGAATTACAATTTCTCGCTTTCGCACGGCCTGTTCAGTTCCGCGGAAATTGATTCCGGTTCGCGTTTTCTGTTAAAGGTTTTTTCCGCATATCTTGACGACTGCATCAAAAACCAAAAAAACCTGCCGTGTAAAATACTTGACGCTGGTTCTGGCGCAGGGGTTCTTGGAATCTGCGCGGCCGGCGCGTTATCTGATATTGCCGGACATGAATCAGGCAGGCCGCGTCTAAGGGCGCAGGACAGGGATGAGCTTGCCCGTCTTTTTACAGCCCTCAATGCAGAGAAAAACAATATCCCTTCCAGCATCTTTTCCGCACACACCGAGCCTCTTCTGGCCGGCCCCGGAGACAGTTTCTGGGACCTAATCCTTTCTAACATTCCGGCAAAAGCAGGGCTGCCGGTACTGGAAGATTTTATCCCTCGTTCCGCAGGCCTTTTAAGCGATAAAGGCCGGGCTTTTATTGTGGTGGTTAATACTCTGGCGGATTTTATCGGATCAATAATCGAAAAAAATGCCGGTTTATTGTTACGCGAGAAAGGGCCGGGCCATACCGTATTTGTCTACGGCAGGGACGGGGAAAAATGCGGGCAGTCTTTTACAAGCCTTTCAAGGGAAAATTTTTATGTTGATTGCCCCGCATATATAAGAAACAGAAATCAATACAAGATTGAAGAAACATCTTATTTTATGAATACTGTTCACGGCGCTTCCGGCTTTGATAATCCCGGAGGCGAAACTTTGACTGCGGCTAAATTAATTGTCAACAAGCTGGCTTCTGAATTAAGAGAAAAAATATTTACCCAAAAAAGCGCGCATAATATTCTTGTATGGTCTGAGGATCAGGGGCATTTCCCCGCATGGCTTTCTGCATTTATAAATGCTTCATATATCGAAAATGACATACGCTTTATTCTTGCCGGACGGAACATACTTGCGCTTGTCATGGCAAAACATAATGCCGCCGGGCAAAATCCACAAATGCAAAATAAGATTGAGTTACACAGCGCCGCTGACATATACCTCGATAAAGAACACTTGCTTGAAAAATGCGGAAACACAGGTTTTTCCCTTTTGGGTTATTTTCCGGAAACAGTACCGGGGACAAAACGCTTTGAAACCGCGTGGGAAGCTCTTGACAAACTCCTTGTACCCGGCGGAACAGCCATAACCGGCATGACTTCTTCTGAAGCGGAATCCTTTGACAGAAAAAAACCCGCGGCCTTTATGCGTCTTGGAGATATTAAACGAAAGGGTTTTCGCTCTTGCGCTTATATGAAAAAATAATCAATACTATATAATAAAGGAGTCTTCAGGAAACTTCGTTTCCTGTTAGATTAAAATCGTCGCTAAAGCGGCGGATGTAGGAGTTAATACAGATGTCAGACAAAAGCGGGATGCCAAAATATCCCTTTCGCACAATTGAACCCAAGTGGCAGAAATACTGGGAAGATAACAAGACTTTCAGGGTTGAAGAAGACCCTGCCGTACCAAAGGAAAAACGCCTTTATGTTCTTGATATGTTCCCCTACCCTTCCGCGCAGGGCCTTCATGTAGGCCATCCGGAAGGATATACAGCGACCGATATTTACTGCCGTTATCTGCGCATGAACGGCTATAATGTGCTTCACCCAATGGGCTTTGACTCCTTCGGGCTCCCGGCCGAGAATTACGCGCTTAAAACAGGCACGCACCCGGCTGTTTCCACAGCGCAGAACATAGACAAATTCCGTTCGCAGATCAAGGCCATTGGTTTTTCATACGACTGGGACAGGGAAGTAATTACATCAGACGCGGATTACTATAAATGGACGCAGTGGATTTTTCTCAAACTTTTTGAAAAAGGGCTGGCATACGAGGCTGATAGTCCCATAAACTGGTGTCCTTCCTGCAAGACAGGGCTCGCCAATGAGGAAGTAAAGGAAGGGCTCTGCGACAGGTGCGGAGAAAAAGTCAGCCGTAAACGCATACGCCAATGGGTGCTTAAAATTACAGCTTACGCGGAACGCCTGCTTGCGGACATAGACACCCTTGACTGGCCGGAACCAGTAAAACTTATGCAGAGAAACTGGATAGGCCGTTCCGAAGGCGCGAATGTCGTATTCAAAGTTGACGGTCATGATCAGAAACTCGAAGTATATACCACAAGGCCGGACACCCTGTTTGGCGCAACTTATATGGTTCTGTCCCCGGAACATCCGCTGACAGAAATTATTACTGCTCCGGAACAGGAAAAAGGCGTAAAAGCATATATCGAAGAAGCCTCGAAAAAAAGCGACCTTGAACGCACCGATCTTGCAAAAACAAAGACAGGGGTTTTTACGGGAGCTTATGCGATCAATCCTGTCAACGATGAAAAAATCCCGATCTGGATTGCGGATTATGTATTGATTTCATACGGAACCGGGGCCATTATGGCTGTTCCGGCTCATGATGAAAGGGACTGGGAATTTGCAAAAACCTTTGGGCTGCAAATCAGGCAGGTAGTGGCTGAAGAAAAGCTGGAATCCGGAAAGGATTATTCCGGCGAACCGGATGAATGTACAACAGCGGATGGTTACTCGGTAAACTCAGGTCTTATAAACGGCCTTCCCACAATCGAGGCAAAGAAAAAAATTACTGCCTGGCTTGAAGAAAAAGGCCTTGGAAAAAAAGCCGTTAACTATAAATTAAGGGACTGGATATTCTCCAGGCAGCGTTATTGGGGCGAGCCCATCCCGGTTGTCCACTGCGATGGCTGCGGCATTGTCCCCATACCGGAAAGCGAACTTCCGCTAAGGCTTCCGGAAGTAAAGTCCTATGTTCCAACAGGCACGGGCGAATCGCCTCTGGCCGCTGCCGTGGATTGGGTAAATACCGTCTGCCCCAAATGCGGCGGAAAGGCAAGAAGGGAAACCAATACAATGCCGCAGTGGGCAGGTTCCTGCTGGTATTATCTGCGCTACCTGGACCCGAATAATAAAAACAGGTTTGCAGGCGAAGACAAAATCGACTATTGGGGACAGGTGGATTGTTACGTGGGAGGCGTGGAACACGCCGTACTTCATCTGCTTTATTCGCGTTTCTGGCACAAGGTGCTTTACGACCTTGGCTTTGTAAAAACATCCGAGCCTTTTCAACGGCTTATTAACCAGGGAATGATCCTGGGCGAAGATAATCAAAAGATGAGCAAGAGCCGCGGGAATGTGATAAACCCCGATGATATAATCAGCAGTTTTGGCGCGGATTCATTAAGGGCCTACGAGATGTTTATGGGGCCGCTTGAAATGACCAAGCCCTGGATGACCGCGGGACTTGTGGGCGTCAGCCGTTTCCTTGAAAAAGTCTGGGCATTAAGCGAAAGGGTTCTTAAACAGAATAATGCGCAAGGCATTGAAAATGAAGAGGCTGTGTTAAAGCTGCTGCACAAGACAATAAAAAAAGCAAGCGAAGATACCGCTTCATTTAATTTCAACACCGCGATAAGCGCAATGATGATCTATTCAAACGAGCTTGCCCGCCTTAAGGAAATTCCCCGTAAGTTCTGGGAGCCTTTTGTGCAGATACTAAGCGCCTACGCGCCGCACCTGGGGGAAGAGCTCTGGGAAAAACTCGGGTACAAAGAATCCGTTTCCAGGTCCAAATGGCCTGCATGGGATGAAAGCCTCTGCGTTGACAAGGAAGTTCTTATAATGGTTCAGGTAAACAGCAAAAACCGGGACAAGTTTACCGCGGCAACCGGAACCTCAAAAGAAGAGCTGGAAAAAACCGCGCTTGGCCTTGACGGGGTCAAGAAATGGCTTTCCGGAAAAACCCCCTCAAAGGTTATAGTTGTCAAGGACAAGCTTGTGAACTTCGTACTATAAACGGGTAAGCCGCGTTGTTCCCGCAAGGTTAAAGGGCAGCTTAATTGCGCCTGATCCGGAACCGCTGAAATTAAAATCAACGTCGCTGGTATAGTTGACTCCGGCGCCGCGGTTCATAATATCAATTATCTGCGATATCAGACTAACCGAAGTAATGGTTATGTCCAGCGGAATAACCATACTGGAATTGGCCCTGACCTGGGGAACATTGTTCATTGCTCCTTCCGCCCACCGGGAGCCGTTTACAGAAAGGTTATAATTAAAATCCGAAATATTTATCGGAAAACTGTTTTTGTTTTCAATTTCCCAGTTTACGGTAAATTCCAGATTTTGAAGCGCCATGTTTCTTATATTGATTCCCCGCAGGGACAGTTCCGGCGTATGAAATACAGGAATGGCCGCCGGAAATTCAAAATCCCCAAGAGTACTATCCGGCAAATCAAACGGAAGAGCGGTATTCATCTTCATCATGGAAAGCAGTTCAGAAGCATTGCCAAGACTGCCCAGAAGGGATATTAAATCAGCATAACGCATGTTAACATTAAAATTAACGGCGCTTTGGGAAAGAGCGCCTATTTCGCTATCCTGGCTTATTCTGCCGCTTATAACAGGAGTATCGCCTACTTCATACTGCCAGTTATATTCAGGGACAGGTATGGGGAAAACATTGGGATTTTCAATATTAACTGCCCAGTTTTGTTCGATTCCGTTAAAATCAATTCTCCCTGTCCTGAACGAAGGAGAGCTGATTTTGGGAATTTGGAAAAGGGGTATGGTCCCGCCGAATTCAAGGTTATAAGTCAGATCGCTGATAACCGGAAGGGGAAACCTCATGTCAAGCGCAATTTTATATCCGGCTTCAGAACTGCCCAATAATGAAACAAAGCTGTTAAAAAGCCCGGAATACGAAACGCTTATGGGCAGTTCCACGGTTACGGTTCTGCGCCCCCTTAGGTTTGTGCCTTCGTTTATAATGCCCCTTACAAATGAATTATCATTGATAAAAACATGCCAGTTTACTTCGGGGAAGGGTATGTTAAACGCATTGGGGTTTTCCACATCAATGCGGGCGATTAAATCCACGCCGTTAATTCCAATTCCGGCAATATCCACCGAGTTAAACGTAACAACAGGCGCGCTGACCGCGCCTTCGAGGGAACTGCAGGAGCTGATTCCGTAGGACAAAAACAATAACATTGACACGCCTAAAACACAAATTATTCTTTTCATAATTATTGAGCTTCTCCTTTTCGTTTGATGATATCAAAACCGCAATACGGAACCAGCGCCGGGGGGATCTTTACAGAGCCGTCCTTTTGCTGGAAATTTTCAAGAATTGCGATTATTCCCCGCGAGACCGCGATTGCGGTTCCGTTAAGCATGTGGACAAATTTATTCTTCCCGTCATCATCTTTATACCTTATATTAAGACGCCTTGCCTGATAATCCGTGCAGTTGGATGTGGATGTAATTTCTCCCCAGCCGCCTCCGTCCGGCGCAGGCTGATTTGCACGGCCGGGCATCCAGGCTTCAAGATCGTATTTACGGTATGCGGGAGCGCCAAGATCGCCCGTGCAGGTATCGACCACACGGAACGGAATATCAAGCCCCGAAAAAATTTCTTCTTCCAGCGAACGTAATTCTTCATGAAATCGAGATGAATCTTCCGGAACACAAAAAATAAACATTTCCAGTTTGGTAAATTGATGCACCCTGTAAAGGCCCTTTGAAAACTGGCCCGCGGCTCCTGCTTCCCTGCGGAAACAATGGGAAAGTCCTGCCATGCGGCATGGGAGTTTTTCTTTGGGGATAATGGTATTGGAAAAATAACCGCCCAGGGTTATTTCCGCTGTCCCTACAAGACAGGCATCTTCACCTTCAAGACTGTAGACATTGGATTCGGAGCCGCGCGGATTAAAACCTATTCCTTCAAGGATTTCCGTCCTGGCGACATCAGGAGTAATAAACGGGGTAAAACCTTTCCTTTGCAAAATATCAAGGGCATAGCGGACAAGCGCCAGTTCCAGAAAAACCCCTTCGTTCTTTAGATAATAAAACTTGGTGCCTGACACCTTTGTCGCGGTTTCAAAATCAATAATATCAAGATCCTGCCCCAGCTTTACATGGTCCGCCGGAACAAAATCGAATTTGGGAAGCGTGCCCACGCGCTTTAATTCATAATTATCCTTGTCTTCTTTTCCCAAAGGAGCGTCGGGGTGGGCCATATTGGGAACGCGTCTTGCTTCGGCGTCAAGTTCCGCTTCGACTTTGGCAAGCTCCGCCTCTGCTGCGGCAATGCTGTCCTTAAGAAACTTGCCTTCTTCGATTAGCTTTTGCCGCTCATTGTCATCCGGCCTGGCCTTCATGGCAGCGGCATTGGCGTTCCGCGTCTGCTGAAGGCCCTGAAGACTGGTCACAAGTTCGGTTCTCTGTCTGAAAAGGCGGACCACCGCATCAGCATCGGCTTTCATAAACCGGTCTGCTATATTCTTCTTTACAGCTTCAAGGTTGTCTGCAATATAATGATAATCCAGCATTCTGATATAATAACATAATGATCGAGAATACAACAAGAGTTTATTAATAAACCTGCAATTCGCCGTTAATAAAAGGCCTGGCTTGCGTCCCGCCTTGAGGAATAATCAAGAGTTCCCCGTCCTCCCCTATGTTTTCAAGGCGGCCGTGAATCAATTCCCTGGAACCCGCGGCTCCATTGGCAAAAATAACCTGTTCCCCCCGCTTGTAAAG
>Ga0099364_10011222_pt1 | contig 12257 bp, 9 predicted proteins | sample TergutTh196P3_FD_73070 | JGI IMG/M metagenome (GOLD analysis project Ga0099364, IMG submission 73070) | Microcerotermes parvus P3 segment gut microbial communities from Pointe-Noire, Republic of the Congo - Th196 P3 | ecosystem: Host-associated > Arthropoda: Insects > Digestive system > Gut ...
CGGCATAGTCGGCGACCAGCAAGACGCGCTTTTTGGTCAGTGCTGCTTTGACGCCGGCGAAAGCAAGAATACCTATGGAACAGGCTGCTTTCTGCTGATGAATACCGGCGCAAAGGCTGTGCAAAGCCAAAACGGCCTGATCACCACCATCGCCTCCGGTATCGGGGATACGGTGCAATATGCGCTGGAAGGCAGCGTATTTACCGGAGGCGCCGTAATCCAATGGCTCCGGGATGAAATGCGCTTTTTCGACGATAGCCGCGACGCGGAGTATTACGCGCAGAAAGTAGACGACACAGGAGGCGTCTATCTGGTTCCCGCCTTTACCGGCCTGGGGGCGCCCCATTGGGATATGTACGCCCGCGGGATATTGGTCGGCCTGACCCGCGGCGTCAGGCGGGAGCACATTGTCAGGGCGGCGCAAGAAAGCATTGCCTACCAGAGCCGGGATCTGGTGGAGGCAATGGAGAAAGACACCGGGATAAGGCTGACACAATTAAAGGCTGACGGGGGCGCCAGCCGGGATGGTTTCTTAATGCAGTTTCAAGCGGATATCCTGGACAGAACAGTGATCCGCCCGGTGATTCGCGAGTCCACCGCTTTAGGCGCCGCTTGCCTTGCCGGGCTGGCTGTGGGCGTCTGGAGCAGCAGGGAAGAGCTGAAAAAGTTCTGGCGCCATGACCGCCGTTTCGAGCCGCATATGGAAAGCAAGCAACGGGAAACGTTGCTTGCCGGATGGCGTAAAGCGGTAAGCCGCAGCCTGGGCTGGGCGGAGTGACGGAATGGATTATTATTCGTGCGCGGTCGCGGCTGCGGACGCTGATGCTGATGCGGATGCGGGCGTACTTGCGGATGGAGGCATATTTGCAGACGGAGGCATATTTGCAGACGGAGGCGCGTCGGCAGGGCGCTTGACGATGCTTTTTGTCTGCCACTTCCCGAAAATAAAGTACGCTATCACCATCGCGGCGCCGCATACCATCGATATGCCCATGGAATAAAAGAGCCCCATGTAATTCCCCTGCCCGACGCCTGCCGCTTTGGCCAATTCCCGGGTCGCATAGAGTCCGGCGGATACCGCTTCCGCGATATCCCTGTTGAGGGGGACAATCGCAAGCCAGTACGCGAAGGGGATGCGGATGACGGTGTTGATAACCGCTAAAGCAGCCGGGACATTGGCTTCGCCCGCGCCTCGTATGGTACCGCTTACGGTTTGGTTGACGCCCATGAAGAAAAAGAAGAACGCAATAAAACGCATCCCGCGTATGCCGATGTCCAGCACGAGCTGGTTGTCGGTAAAAGCCCGCATCAGGTAAATACCGTAATTAAAGATGGCAAAGCCCATAATGGCGGCTATGGCGACGATCATCTGTATGGCTGTGTAGGTGCCTTTTTTTGCACGGTCCACATTGCCGGCGCCTATATTCTGACCGACAAAGGTGGTAATGGCCATACCCAGGCCCATCATGGGCATCATGGCAAAACCGTCCACCCTCTGTATAATCCCGTTGGCGGCGATATAGTTCGAACCGAAATTATTGGCCATGGATTGGATGACCACCATGCCTAAAGACATGGCGCCGTTCTGTATGGCGGTGGGTATACCCAGCTTAAAAGTAAGGAACATAATATGTTTATCTATGCGGAGCATGCCGGACAAGGTCAGACGATAGCCATATTTTCCCTGCACATGCCTGGCGAGCATAATTGAGCCGGCAAGAATATGGGAGATGGCGGTGGCGATCGCCACGCCCGCAACGCCCCAGCCGAAAGAAATAACAAACCACAGATCCAAAAAGACATTGAGCACACTGGAAAAAATCAACGAGTATAAAGGCCAGCGGGAATCTCCCAGTCCGCGGGTAATCCCGTTGCACAGCATGTAAAGAATATTGCCGACTGTCCCCAGGAAAACAATCATCAGGTATAGCGCGGCGTCATCGAGGATATTATCCGGCGTCCCAAGGAGATGCAGCAGCGGTTTGCTTAAGAGCAGGCCCATCGCCGTAATGATGGCGCCGGTGATGAAACTCAGCGAAAAGGTAGAGTGAACAGCGCGCGTCACTGCGTCAGTATCTCCGGCGCCTCTGTATTGGGCGATCAGAATATTCGCGCCCATGGCGAGACTCATAAACAAGGTGTTAAACAGCATCATAATAGGCATACTGACCGTAACGGCGGCCAGGGCGTCCGAACCGACAAACTGGCCGACGATAATAGAGTCCGCTACGTTATAAAGCTGCATAATAATGTTGCCGGCGATAATGGGTAGGGCGAATAGCATCAGTTTTCTACCGATCGGGCCTACTGTTAAGTCTGTTCTTTTGGGCATCGTTGTTTGGGTTGCCATGATAATTCTCCTTTTAGCTGCATTATTCCGATTGAAAAGTTATTAATACTATGCTATCGATACATGTAGGGAAACCGGGAATCCGGAAGGTTGTTCATCTGATCGTGTCATTGACTTTCATTAAAAGACTATAAAATATACTCTGCTCAGTTTCCGTCAGCCCGGCTAGGAGTTTTGTCTCGTTATCCGCCATGTGCTGTTCGGCCGCCTGGCAAAATTGCTCCCCAAGGATTGTGATTTTTACGTTCTTGATCCGCTTATCAGAAACAGCGCCAAAGGTTTCCACCAGGCCTTTTTGTTCCAGTCTGGCAATGATCCCGGCTGTCGTGGATTGCGCTACATGGAGGATGCTTTCGAGCTCTTTCAGGCTTGCTTGCTTCTCTTGCATACGATACAGCTTGCCTAAGGCCACCGCTTGCGTCATCGTCAGATCCTGTTCGCGCAAGGTGTTGTTTGCCGTCTTCTTGAAGGTGTCCGATATCCGCTTAATCAGCATGCCGTATGTCTGGTGTGTCTGCATAATAAGCGCCTCCCTCCATAGCTATATTACACACATTTGCGAAAATGTCAATAGCATGCTTTTGAAGTACACATAGAATTCACAGCGCTATAGTATACTCAGGACCTGCCAAAGGCAGAGGGATAGCATCCGGCAGGCACGGCGCTATGCGCAGGTTAAACACAAAAACGACAAGTTGCCTGCGCCATACCGGCGATGAGTCGCCGTCCGTGGCTCCCATCGCCTGAAAAATCGTCGTGATTTTTCTATGGCTTAGGTTTGTGCCCAGTTCGTGTCTTTGTTGCAAAAGCGCCTATCGCCTTGCCTGACGCTGTCCCTCTGCCCTTATCGCAGGTCCTGAATAGGCGAAAAAAAGGCTGTCCGGCAGAACCGGGCAGCCTTTTTGACAGCCATTTTTGAATGACAGGCGCTTGCCTCACTCGACGATATAGCAGCTTTTGATCTTTGTGTTGCCATTTGTCTCGACATAGACCTTATAGTCGCCGACTTCGTAGGCGCCTGCGGCGTTGTTCTTAATGGAAAAGGTTTTCCGGGCGATTTCTTTTTTTGCGCCGTTGGTATACGCGCCGGTTATGGTAATGGTCAGGTCGTTCTTGTTGCCCAATCGTTTTGCTACAACGGCGGAGGGGGAGACGTTCGCCAGGATCAGCTCGGGATCCGCTTCCTGGGTTTGTCTCTGGTTTCCGCTCAAACCGGGCCAGCGGCTGCGCCTTGTGTCAGGATCAGAAACACGCTGCAAATCCGGGTTATCCTCCGGTTCGTTGGCGATGGGCGTCCATTTCGCGCTGAGGGTGATATCCCAGTTCACGCGCATTTCGTCGAAGTTATACAGGGTACTGTAGTCCTGGCTGATATAGTACCAGCCGGCGAAGGCGTAGCCGTTTCTGGCCGGATCCGCCGGCTTCGTCACCAGAGAACCCGCAGCCAGCTTCTGGGAGGCGACGGCGCTGCCCCCGTCGGAATCGAAAGTCACAGTGAATTTGACAGCGTCTTCGACAACGTCTTCGACGACGTCTTCGACGACGACGGGCGTCCACTTCGCGCTGAGGGTGATATCCCAGTTCACGCGCATTTCGTCGAAGTGAAACAGGGTACTGTAGTCCTGGCTGCTATAGTACCAGCCGGCGAAGGTGTAGCCATTTCTGACAGGGTCTGCCGGCTTGGCGACCAGGGAACCCGCCTCCAGCTTCTGGGAGGCGACCGCACTGCCCCCGTCGGAGTCGAAGGTCACGGTGAATTGGACGACGTCTTCGACGACGACAGGCGTCCATTTGGCGCTGAGGGTGATATCCCAGTATAGCCGCGTGTTGCTGAAGTTAAACAGGCTGCTCCTGCCGGGGTTGATATAGTACCAGCCGGCGAAGGTGTAACCGCTTTTGACAGGGTCTTCCGGCTTCGTCACCAGGGAACCGACTGCTAGCGTCTGGGAAGCGACGGCGCTGCCTCCGTCGGAATTGAAGGTCACGGTGTATTCGACGACGGGTATCCATTTCGCGGCAAGTGTGATATCCCGGTTCAGCTTCGTGTCTCTGAAGTTAAACAGCATATGGTAGGCCGGGCTGCTATAGTACCAGCCGGCGAAGGTATAGCCGCTTCTGACGGGGTCTTCCGGCTTCGTCACCAGAGAACCCGCCGCCAGCTTCTGGGAGGCGACGGCGCTGCCCCCGTTGGCCTCAAAGGTCACGGTGTATTCGACGATGACGGGCGTCCATTTGGCGCTGAGGGTGATATCCCGGTTCACTTGTGTGTCGCTGAAGTTAAAGAGGTTGTTGTTGCCGGGATTGCTATAGTACCAACCGGCGAAGGTATAGCCGCTTCTGACGGGATCCGCCGGCTTGGACACCAGGGAACCGGCATTTAGTTTCTGGGAGGCGACCGCACTGCCCCCGCCGGAATGGAAGGTCACGGTGTATTCGACGACGATGGGCGTCCATTTCGCGGTGAGGGTGATATCCCAATTCACCCGCATATCGCTGAAGTTAAATAGGGTGCTGTAGTCTGCGCTGTTGTAGTACCAGCCGGCGAAGGTATAGCCGCTTCTGACGGGGTCCGCCGGCTTGGTCACCAGGGAACCTGCCTTCAGCTTCTGGGAGGCGACCGCGCTGCCCCCGCCGGAATCGAAGGTCACGGTGTATTCAACAGCGATGGGCGTCCATTTCGCGGTGAGGGTGATGTCCCAGTTCACCCGCATATCGCTGAAGTTAAATAGGGTGCTGTAGCCTGCGCTGCTGTAGTACCAGCCGTCGAAGGTATAGCCGCTTCTGACGGGGTCCGCCGGTTTGGTCACCAGGGAACCTGCTTTCAGCTTCTGGGAAGCGACCGCGCTGCCTCCGCCGGAATCGAAGGTCACAGTGTAATCGGCGGCGACGGGCGTCCATTTCGCGGTGAGGGTGATATCCCAGTTCACGCGCATATCGCTGAAGTTGAACAGAGTACTGTAGTCCGGGCTGATATAGTACCAGCCGTCGAAGGTGTAGCCGCTTCTGACGGGGTCCGCCGGTTTGGTCACCAGGGAACCTGCCTTCAGCTTCTGAGAGGCGACCGCACTACCCCCGTCGGAATCAAAGGTCACGGTGTATTCAACAGCGATGGGCGTCCATTTCGCGGTGAGGGTGATGTCCCGGTTCACGCGCATCTCACGGAAGTTAAAGAGAGTACTGTCGCTTAAGGTGATATAGTACCAGCCGTCGAAGGTGTAGCCGCTTCTGACGGGGTCCGCCGGTTTGGTCGCCAGGGAACCTGCCTTCAGCTTCTGGGAAGCGACCGCGCTGCCCCCGCCGGAATCGAAGGTCACGGTGTATTCGGCGCTTTGGTAGGCAATTTGGTATGCGTTTTGATAATCCACAATCTGGCTTTTTAACCATTTTGCCAAATTGATCATTCTCTCGCTGATTATCCAATAGTTATGGCTGTACAGGGTTCTGTACTGAAACCGTTCCGCGTAACTGCCAATGAAGGACAGATAGCTCACACAGCGATTGTTATGCTGGATGGTTTTTCCGAACGACAGCGCGTAAGCCGGGGAAGAGAGGGATACCAGCAATATGACGATGATCAGAAGGGAAATACTTTTTTTCTTCATGTCTGCAGACCTCCAGAAATAGATGTTGTGATGCGATGTACGGGTACAATGATTCGTTGAGGGCGATTCCTTTGTATCCCGGTCAATTATCACGACGCCTTGCTCTTGCTCTCCTTAGCAGATCCAACCATCTTTCCAGATTGCTTCTTCTATCCCTTTCGTTATGCCCGTTATCCTCATCCTCCTTCCCGTCCAATTCCTCATCCGGTATCTCTGTTACAGGGGCTTCCTCTACGACGGGGGGCTCCTCTATAGCAGGAGTTGGAGGAGCAGTCTCTACGACGGGAGGTTCCTCCGGTTTTGGCGGTTCCTCAGTGACGGGCGGTTCTTCCGGCACGGGAGGCTCCTCTATAGGCGGCGGAACTTCTTCCGCAGCGGCTGCTTCTACAGCGGCTGCTTCCGCTTCTGCGGCTTCCCGGATGATCCCTTCGATCTCATTCCGGATCTCCGTGATGCCTTTGTCTCGATACTCCTCAATATCTGTTTCGGGCGCCAGTTCAACAAGCTTCAGAATTTCGGTATACTTTCCCGGCGTCAGGCCCTGCTCGTGGGCTTCCCGGACCAATTCGCCTGAAACGATCTCACAATCCACCTGCACATTCCCGCCTGCTATGGGCAGGGAGGCGACGCCGCCTGTGATGGTTTCGGACAGCATCGTTTCTTTATCGGAGATCTCGGAATGCACCGCAACTTTGATCCAATTCTCATCTTCGGTTAGATAAGCGGACAAAGGCTCGCTAACCAACAAATCTTCAAGGGCGCTTTCATATGTTTTATGCAAGGCGCCAACCGTATCGACAATGTACCGGCTGTCATCATTATAAGCAGACACGCGTATGACTCTGTCGAAGCGGTTTAAGCCCATTTCCATACTCGGGTTGATATCCAGGCTGATCAGGGAACGCTCTGTAAAGTACAGGCGCTGACCGCCCGCGCTGAGCAGGATTACGAAAAGAAAACAGGCGGCGGCAGTCCATAAGGGCCTGGCCGATACGGAAGATTTCCTGACAGTGACCACATCCCCTTTGCGCCAGCCTGCTTTGGCAGGAAGGGAAACAAGGGAACCGCCCGTCAGCATAACGATCGCTTTATTATCAATAATTTCGAATACAAGGCCCGTTTTCATTACTTCAGCTCCTCGTACAGCGGTAAAAAAGCCTTGATAAGAGGATACTCGCCTACAAGCAGGATCACAATCGTCACGATATATTTCCGTCGTTTCTCAATGGTTTTCTCCGATAAGCCAAAGTTCTTTGCCAGTTCAGACTGCGCCAGACGGTTGTTCTTGATCAGATTCTCCCGCATTTCCTTGTGGGAAGCGATAAATCGGCCCAGGTCAGCGCATTGTTTTCTGCTTCGTTTTTGCTTCGGGCAAATCCGGGGGAGATTCTGGAAGGAGATGCCGTATTTGGCAAGCTGCTGCGAAAAAACGTCTATTTCGTCTGAAAGGCTTTCCCGTTCCTTTTCCAGATCGTAGGCGGCAAGAGAAGCTCTCTCCTCTGCTGTCTCCGATACGGAATCCCCATCCGCGGGGAACAGGGGAAGGATTCTTCCCTGATATCGCATATGTTTACGGCCTTCATCAATGAGCCTGTTACGGATACAGGTGGAACAAAAGGCTACGAAATGCCCTCTTTCGATATCATATTGTTTTACGCAATTCATGAAGGTGAGCATAGCAATGCTTAGCCTGTCGTCGTACTCCATGCCCATGCTGCCCGCGTCGCTTATCGTTCGTTTGATAAAAGGCATATACTCCGCAATCAGGCGATCCAGTTCAACGCTATTGGTTTTCGCTGACTCGATTCGTTCGATTAACGCAGCCAAAGGAATCCCCCTCACTATATAGATACGGCAGGAAGGATTGACTTACGTAGGGTGTGAAAGATTTTTTCCGATTAATTCAGTCTATCGTATATCGGCTATTTTTGAAAGGTATTCTTTAAACGCGCGTCGATCATCGTACACGTTATATGTTTTTATTTCTTCGAAGACGGAGTGCGAATAGATGTCGGCTTCCTGATATACTGTCTGATCCAGTCCTTCTTGGTTGTGATTATCGCTCTCTATGCTTACAGCTTTTCCATTTTCATCGCGTGTGATTTCCGCATGACGTTTGCGGCCGTTGGGCTTAATTTTTTTGAAGCTATCAAACTCGATCCGCTTTCCTGTAAAGCAATCGTAATTGTGTTCGAAAACGGAACCAATACCCGCCTTATGACACAAGATGTTCAGAAGACCTACGGGACCAGTGAAACGTGGATTCGTCTCCACAACAAAAACACGCGGGCTTCTGTTTTCTTGCGCAATGAGGAGATCCAGACCGAAAAATCCCCGGTTGCGGACTGGGGAGACGGTCTTGTTTCCTATCTGCATGCTTGTCATGTCGCGAAGAATTTCGCCGAACGTTATCGCGATCCCAAGGCATTCATTCCGGATGCTTTCGTCAAGCAAAGAGAAGGCGTATAAATCACTCCCGATGTAACGCGGGCCATTCATCAGTTGTATGCTTGGTGGATAAACGCCGATTTCCTTGTCGGACACCATAATTTGAACACCGATGGAGCAAAGGTTATGCACATATTCGGAAACCACATAGGGAACGGCAGGATTGATCGCCGCTTTCAGTTCGCTTGCATATTCGGCGGAAAAGGTTTCGCGAATAACGAAATAAGTACCTTCTCCTCCTCCGCCAAACTCCGTTTGAATGACAACTTCCTTTTCGTTGGGGATGATTGCTTCCTCTATGAGCCGGAGTATCTCCTCGCCCCGCTCTATTGTATATGGCGGAAACGGCAATAAATCTTGAATCCATCTCCTGAAATTGATTTTATTGTCAAGATACAACATAACTTGTTCATTGTTGCAACAGACCGCGCGATGCCGTAATTCCGGCGGTATCATGGAGGCAAAGTAAATACTGTATGGCAGAAATAAGGCGCCCGGGTCTTTTTCAGCTATTTGAAAGCATTGCTCGCTGAAAAATTTGGCATATATCGTGTCATTGCGCTCGCCATATATTGAATTATCATCACATAACTGTATACCACTTACCACATTGTAGGCAATATTTCCGTTACGGTTATCCCCGTAACAGGTGATAGAACCTGCAAAAAACGTGTCTGATAAATTCGCGTTAAAGTCGGTGGCTATGTCGGAGCTGCGTCGTCCTAAATAGTATATATTCTGTTGCTGATCCATACTCCCCTTCTTTCTTATCTCCTGTACAAGCGGTAATACATTTTCGATCACACGAAAAGAAATGTTGGTCAGCGCCTTCGTAGTATTGCTATAGACTCTGCTTGCATTCTGAAATTACAGAATAGACGTACGCTCTCTCGCCAATAGACGTACGCTCTCTTGCCGTTCGTTACTATTAATATCAATAATAAAGAAGCAATGTAAAATCTACTATCAGAATTATGTAAAATTTTAAACATACGGATAGTGGAAAAAAAACGCAGTCTTACAAGAATATTACACATTGTATACTTTGCCTTGATTGTGTGGCAAAAAAAAGAGCGTAAAATGAATAGTGAAGATAGAGAAAAAGAAAAAAGAAGAATCGGTTTCGATGGAAAACCGAGAAAGGACTGATAATGAACATAATAGCTGACTTACACACCCATACCATTGCAAGCGGTCACGCGTACAGTACGCTTATGGAAAATATAAACGCTGCAAAGGAGAGTGGGATTCAAATTTTAGGTATCTCTGACCACGCGCCGGCGTTGGAAGATGCGCCGAAAGAAACCTATTTCAAGAATCTGAAAGTAGTGCACAAAGATTGGCATTCCCTTAAAATACTGCATGGCGCCGAGTTGAGTATTCTCAATGAGTATGGAGACGTCGATCTCTCTGATGAAACGCTGAGCATGCTGGATTATACCGTGGCGAGCTTGCATTGTCCTGCTTTTCCAACGGAAAAGCTATCCCTTTGTACCGACGCCGCTATTGCGGCAATGCGCAATCCCTATGTTTACATCCTCGGACACCCTGACGACGACCTGATGCCTCTTGATTATGAGGCCTTAACTCTTGCGGCGAAGCGCTACTATGTGGCGCTGGAAGTAAACAATTCCTCATTAAGCCCTGGTTCCTTTCGAATGGGCGCTGCAGAGAATTATCGAAAGATGCTGAAGCTGGCAAGAAATTTGGGTGTGCCGATTATTGTTTCGAGCGATAGTCACATTTGCTATGAAATCGGGAATTTTACGCGAGCCTTGACGCTTCTCAAAGAACTTAGATTTCCTGAAGAGCTTATTGTGAACAGCTCGATGAAGCGATTGACTGACTTTTTTGCATGCAGAAAGAATGCGGCGATCTCCACGAATAGGAGAACGTTTCGACTTGCTGTATAGAGATGCTTGTCTTTCCGGTTGTCTCACCCGGAACCGATACCCGGTTCAATGAGAAAGCAAAAAGCCCGCATTACTGCAGGCTTTTTGCTTTCTGCGAAGGAGGGGACTTGCGCCGCTCGCCTACTTATGTTCAGCTATATGAAACCCGTTAAAGAATCTATACATCGGGTTTCATATAGCGGTGCATCTGGATGCGCCCCGCGAACGTAGAGAGCGGAGGGATGAGCGGCGTGTACGCGAATCTCGACGGGGCATGGGGCAGCACCCCATATAGAATGATTATCAGGATGCATATAGTTCGGCGAGCTATCACGCCGGGGCGGGCAAATGCTTCCCTAGGTCGCATTTGCTTATCCGCCCGTTCAAGTCCCCTTTGTATGTATACAAAAAAACAGCTTGCGCTGTTTTTTTCTGCGAAGGAGGGGACTTGAACCCCTATGCCCAATTGGGCACCAGCACCTCAAGCTGGCGCGTCTGCCAGTTCCGCCACCCTCGCGCATCCGACCGGTTTAGTCTGGAAACCTGAATCGGACAGATGTAATGATAGCACAATAGTTGATATTTGGTCAATAAGACGAATTTTAAAAAAAGTTAAAGAATCTTGATAAAAATAGTTGACATTCCAGTAGCTTCAACCTTTATACTGCAATTAGACATCAATTCGTCATCAAGTAGACATCATCTGTAGAGCAGGAGGAGAATGGATATGAACAAGGAAAATTATGAATTCTATCGGGCAGAGAACCCGTATATCACGGAGAGTAAGCATTATCTCCGCGGGACTGCGGGAGCAATTCTAGGAGCGATAGTAGGCGCCATCCCATGGGCCGTCGCGTATTATTTTGGCTGGTTTGTAGCCTGGCTGGGCGTCCTGATCGGTTTGGCGGCGCTAAAGGGATATGAAATACTTGGCGGAAAGACCGGCGCACTGAAAAAATGGATTATCGGTATCGCGACGGTGTTCGGCGTGGTACTCGGAAACATAGGCTATGATATAGCAGAATTTGCTGTTTTGATTCACAGAGGCATGTTTGAAGGCGCTACCTATATGGATATCCCATATTTATACATGGAATGGGTCATGAATTACGATTTGGCGCGCGGGATCCTGATTGATTTGGGACTTGGACTTGTCTTTGCGTTTATCGGCTTGGCTTCCGTCTTTCGCAAAATGAAAGACGAAAGAAGCATAGCGCCGGTAGTGCAAAACGAGCTCGTCAATCAAGCAGCCGACGAATGACGCTGTGGGCTTGCGCCGCATCTTTCACATAAGCGTCCGCCCCGATGCTTTCGGCAAATTCTTCGGTGAGGACAGCGCCGCCGACCAGGATTTTTGTAGGTAACCCTTCGTGGCGAATAGCCCGAATCACAGGTTCCATTTCAATCATAGTAGAGGTCATCAGAGCCGAAAGGCCAAGTATATGCGCTTTATGCTCTTTGGCTGCATCGATAAAATCCTGTGCCGGCACGCTCCTCCCCAGATCGATGACATGGTACCCGTAGCTGGACAAAATAGCTTTTGTAATGTTCTTACCGATATCATGAATATCTCCGGCGACAGTCCCCAGGATCACTGTTTCAAGGGAGGGAACAGCCGAATTTGGTTTAGTGACGCGCAGGTAATCAAAAGTAAAGGAAGCACCGTCCGCAGTAAGGAGAAGCTGCGGCAGAAACGTATCGCCCCGGGCATAGGCTTCACCTGCTGAAGCCATGGCCGGGATGATGCTTTGATCGACCAATTCAATGAAGCTCCTATCGGCTATCATGGGCTGAAGAAGTTTCCGGATCTGCGGCCGGTCGTTAAGGATAATGGCTCTCTGTAAAGCAAGCAGATCTTGAGAAAAAGGATCCTGTTCCGCTTCAGACGCGGACTGCTCAGTTTCATCAGACAGAGGCAGTTCGTCAAATCCGGGCGTTTCTTCGGAAGCGGATACTTCGGATGCT
>Ga0099364_10011223_pt1 | contig 12255 bp, 6 predicted proteins | sample TergutTh196P3_FD_73070 | JGI IMG/M metagenome (GOLD analysis project Ga0099364, IMG submission 73070) | Microcerotermes parvus P3 segment gut microbial communities from Pointe-Noire, Republic of the Congo - Th196 P3 | ecosystem: Host-associated > Arthropoda: Insects > Digestive system > Gut ...
CTGCGATAAGTATTTCTAAATTTTCAACATCAAAAGGGAGCGGCGTTCTTCCGTCAACAGAGAGGGTATTTCCCGAATAATATCCAACGCCCATTTGCCATGCAACAAAAAGAGCAAAGCAGATCAGCAACGGCAAGCGGAAATTCAGCCGTTTACTTTCGTTTTCGACCAATAGCGGGTGGTTGTTCATTGCTTTTTCCTCATAATTTTCTAAAAATTACAAAAATATTTTCATTTTGTCCATACCTTATGGACTGACAAAGTATGAGAAAAGGGCGATATTTTTGTCAATAAAGTACACAAAGCATTTTGTTTTGTATGATGATCCTCTTGACCGGGATCATGCTGGTTTTCACCCTTTCCGGGTGCGAATGGTTACTTGTAGAAGACTGTGATCATGTATGGGACTTGGGAACAGTAACAACGCAGCCCACAGCAACTTCCCCTGGTGTAAGAACATTCACCTGTATTATATGCGGCGCAACTAGAACCGAAACAATCCCGCCGAACGGCGGCGCTTCAGGAACCCTGGTAGACAATGCATGGCTGGCTGCCAACAACTGGACAATAGGGATACCGTTTCAAACATCAACTTATACGGTAAGCAGCGTTTTGACGGTGCCCGAAGAAAGAACGCTTACTATAATGCCGGGAACAACAATCAGCTTTACGACTACCGGCAGCGGTATTACCGTACAGAACGGCGGAACCATCAAAGCGGAAGGGCTGCCCATTTTGCTGAACGCGCAGGGAGAAAATATAGGCATTACCTCAGGCCGTATAATTCTGAAAAACTCTGTTGTCGGCGGTAAGTGGGGTGGTATTTTAATACATTCGCCTACCCCTAATGAACTGTCTTATGTAGATATTAGCAAGGGCGGCTCCGGCACTTATACCTATAGCAGCGCTCTTTATTTACGCGGCTGTAACGTTTCTATCTCCAACAGTACTATTGATGATTCCGGCTCAAATGGCATTACTCTCTATAGCAACGCAAGCCTTAATCTTAATACTGTCAGTATTAGCAATAATGCGAGGTATGGTGTTTATTATGAGAGTTCCTCCGGTCCTACTCTCACACATTCCGGCGTAACATTCAGCAGCAATACATTAGGCAATTTCTGGAACGGAACTACGGCAAGCGATACCTTACCTTAAAACATACAGAGGCGGGCACTGCGCCCGTCTCTTTTTTAGCAGGCAATACTGCCTTCAGGCAATGCTGCCTGGCGCCGTTTTTGTTTGGAATTAGCAAGGAAAAAAATGTTAGCGGAACCAGAAAATAGAAACAGATTCAGCTTTCTCGATTTTTTCAAGATCGGCATGATCAGCGGATACAAAAGAGCCGCTCAATTTGATAGATGTAGCCAATCCTACAGCATCGCCCAGAGGAATTGCATACTGGGCTTTCAATCGGGAAGTTTCGTTAAAAATAACAGTGTCAATAGAATCAACAGTGGTTATAGGAAGTTTGTTTATCTCTTCAAGAATAATGTTGGCTTTATCTTTACCCAATGTACGAAGAAAATGGTAATAAACTTCAATCAAATTGATAGAATGTATATAAATTACAGATTGCTTTGTAAGTGCTTCATTAATCAAAGTCTTTATTTTATCAGCCCCTTTTTCTCCCTTATAATAGGCAAGAAGGGCACACGCGTCAAAAATATAAATCAATTAGAAGCTCCGGCACTGGCAGCCAACCGCTTGTATTTTTCTTCCAAAAGTTTATCGTCCATGCGGCGTTCTTCAAGAAAGCTGTCTACCGAAATAGGAGAATCTTTTAAAAGAGCTTGCACCTTTTCAAGAGAGGCATTAAGGTCAGCCTTACAGTTATTAACCTTTTCGATTTCAGGCGACCAGACAAGCTCAAAGCGAGCTATCGCTCCTGTGGGTATTTCGCGAGGAACTTCAAAATCAAAACGCACCCGCCTGTCAGCAGGTATCTCTACAGTCTGTGTTAAAGTCATACATCACTCCAATAAAGGTAAATATAGCATGAAAAACATTAAATATCAAGCAACCAGCAATGGTAACAATATATGGATTTTAAGGAAACGTTGTTTCCTATTTTTAAATTATACAGTGCGGCTAAATAACCGCACGAAAGAAGGTTATATATGTTAAAAAACAATTTACTTTTCACAGTGACCCTGATGGCAGCTTTAATAAGTTTCTGCCTTATAGGGTGCCCTGACCCTCTAAAACCAAGCCATATCCATGAATACGGGGATGATTGGCAGTATGATGAAACAGAACATTGGCGCGAATGTTCCTGCGGCGATAAAATTGATACCGCAGTACATGACTTGGATGGTTCTGATTGTACGGTATGCAAATATGTAGATTTAACTAACCATACCCATTCATACGGGGAAGACTGGAAATTTGATGATACTCATCATTGGCATGAATGTTCCTGCGGCGATAAAATTGATACCGCAGAACATGACTTGGATGGTTTTAATTGTACGGTGTGCAAATATGTAGATTTAAATAACCATATCCATGAATACGGTGAAGACTGGAAATTTGATGATACTCATCATTGGCACGAGTGTTCCTGCGGCGATAAAATTGATACCGCAGTACATGACTTTGATGGTTTTGACTGTAAGGTGTGCGAATATGAGTCGGAACCTCCGTTTGCCGGCGTAAAAGAATTTTTAGATGCGGTTCTGTATACAACACCCACAGGAGCCAACTTTAAGGTTGATGTTTACTTTGATGAGGATTTGACCGATGCTGTTGACGGCACATTGATCGAGAAATTCGAAGTAAACGGCAAGTATGGGTATTATTTATATGATAATGATGGTTATCAATACGAAGCCTATCATGTTGTTGATGGGCCAAATGGCAGTAATTATAATATGGGGGAATACTGGAAAAACGAGGGGATCTGGAATTACGGCTTTTGGGAGACAAAATGGAATAATATATTTGCGGATACTTACAATTATTTTGAAGATTTTCCGGTAACAGCCGATGAATACGACAATCCTGCTCCCAATGTATACACTTATACCATGGAATGGATTGATACTAATAACAACATAACCATAGAGATCCTTGCTGACAAAGTTATTGTAAGCGATCTGTATATCCAATATATCAACACTACCAAAACAATAGAAGATTACAGGATTAAAACAACCTTTGTCTTTACCTTTGGCGCTTCATCTCTTGGCATCGCCTCTTTTCCTTTTACCATTGACGAAGGACGCGGTATTACCGCTGCCCGCAGTTTGGGACTGGAGCTTGGCTCTTTACCGGATAATTATTACACCTACACTTATGATGAGGGAGCAGATAAGTTTATCGTCTATACATGGCGATTCATTGCCGAAAACAAAGTCAGCAATGTGATTAATAATCTTGAGTCAAATGGCTGGGAAATTGATACCAGTACACCCGGTGTTTATTCTTCTGAAGGCACTGTAATTACCTATAACGAAAGCCAGGAAGCATTTTTAGTCATATACGTTGCTCCGGGCAGCGATACCGGAACCGAATACCGGCTGATACAGCCTGAACATCAGCATACATACGGCAATTGGCAAGTGACCACGGCCCCTACCTGCAGCGCTACTGGCACTGGAACAAGGCTTTGTACGGACTGCGGCGAGCCGGACCCCAATACCGTTATCCCTATAGACCCCAACGCCCACACATGGGGAAGTGTGCAAGTGATTACTGCTCCCACTTGCAGCGCAACAGGACTGGGCTCAAGGCTTTGCACAGGCTGCAGCGAGCCTGACACCGGCTCCAGCAACACCATCCCCATTGATCCCAATGCCCATGACTATGAGTGGACCATTACCACATGGCCGACTACAGTGCCTGACAGCGGTGTAGAATCGGGGATATGCAAACATAACAGCGGCCACAGCAGCGGTTCACGCCCGGTAAGCGCCAGTACTACGGGAATCAACTATAGCGGTGTTAATTGTTTTGGCAACAGCCAGACTGTTACCGATAGCAGGATTATTGTTGCCGCTTCAAATGGAGGTACGCCTATTTCGTATGTAAACTTTTTTGCAAGTAATTATGACCTGGAAAACTTTAATGTTACCGAAGTTTTGCTGCCTCCCAGTATTACGCAAATAGCGGCACGTGCGTTTTACAAGTTCAGGAATCTTGAAAAAATAACAATACCGGAAAATGTAACGACTATTGGCGAAGCTGCATTTACTTATTGCGAAAACCTTGAAAGTATTACCATACCCGAAAATGTAATCACATTGGGTTCTTCGGTATTCCAGTACTGCACTAAACTTGAAAGTGTAACATTTGCCGGAACGAGTAAGTTAACTGTTATTCCGCAAAATACATTTTCCAGAAGCGGCATTACAAGCATTACAATACCGGCGGGTATTGAAACCATTGGAAATGATGCGTTTAACAATTGCAACAGCCTTGCAGATATTATTTTTGAACCGGGCAGTTCACTTGAGAGCATAGGAATCACCGCGTTTGCTAATATTGCCATAGATACTTTGAATCTGCCTGCCAACCTTGAAACCCTTTTGTCAAGTGCATTTGGTTACTGCTCGAAACTTGAAACGGTAAATTTTGCTCCCGGCGGCAAACTTAAAAATATAAATCAAGGTGTATTCAATAACACAAAGATACAAAGCATAACAATACCTACATCTGTCACACACCTTGGCAGCAACAGCGGCGGAGTCGGAGTGTTTTCTCAATGTGCAGAACTTGAAGAAGTGTTATTTGAGCCGGGCTGCCAGGTTGTATTTATCGGGCAAGGGACATTTAACCAGTGTACAAACCTTGAAAGCATCACCATACCTGCATCGGTAAAAGAACTTGGCGTTATGGGAAATGGAAATTCCATGTACGCGGGGGATCAGCCGGATAATGCAGTTGTTGAAGGGGTTTTTAATAACTGTAGCAATCTTAAAACGATTATATTTGAAAACGGCAGCCAACTGGAAACAATTGGAACCAGGGCCTTTACATGGGTAAGAGGCGTCACAGGCGGTGCGGCTCCAATCATTGAAATTACAATTCCTGCAGGCGTTGTAAACGTAAGCTGGCGGGCATTTTACAGAAGCACCTTTAAAACCATAAATATCCCGGGTTACCCAAACAGAGCCGCAGCGATTGCCGCAGGCTGGGACAGCAGATGGGACACAGAATTCAATAACGACGCATATGTCGGCACAACTGTAGTTAATTATGGGAACTGAAGCAAATTAGGAGTTAGGAGTTAGAAAATACCGTTGTTCGCAAGCTGTCGGTTTTGCGACTGGCTGCTTGCGGGCGACAGGGATTTTTACAAGGAAAATGTAGCATGAAAAAGAGGGAAAAGCAACAGTTCAGGGAACAGGGAGATTTACCAAATTTGCGGAACATCGTACTTAGCAATATTTTCATCAACAGTAATCAGTGTCATTTGCTCAGCAAGGGCAGTTGCGATAAGCAAACGGTCAAAGGGATCGCGATGAATCAAAGGCAATGTTTCAAGAATTGTAAGGTGCGTGGTTTTTATCGGAACGATAGTAAAGCCATTATTTTCCGCAAGCTGTACAAAACCTGTCGCTTTACCGTCAAAATCCAGTTTTCCAAGACCAATTTTTATAGCAAGTTCCCATGCAGAAACTATACTAAGATATTTATGATTGGAAAAATTAAGAATACTGCGTTTAGCGGTTTCGGACAACATACCATCACCATTGAAAAACCAGATGGCGGTGTGAGTATCAAGCAGATAATTGCCCATTTACATATAATCCCTAAAATCATCAAGAGGTTCATCAAAATCAGGCGCCATTTTGAACTGCCCTTTTGCACAGCCAAATACAGGAATTTTTTTAGGCTCTTGCACTGCTGGTTTCGGGGTGAAGGTAAGGATAACTTGCCCGGACGGTACTTCACTGGGCACTTCAATAAACAACCTGCGGTTCTCAGGTATAAAAACAGTTTGTGTAACACTCATAAGGTAAACATAGCATGAAAACCCAAAAATATCAACAAGCAAAACCTTGCGGAAGCGGCTGTTTCTTTGCTCACCAATTTATTATAATCCATAATTAAGGAGAACATAACATGAAAACAAGAAAAATTCAAGCAACGACACTCTTTCTTGCCCTAATCACTATCCACTACTCACTACTCACTATCACCTGCGATCTCTTCACCGCGCCTCTTCAGGACGATTACTTCAATAAAATTGAAGAGGAAATCGCTTGGGCAAATGCGCCGTGGGTGCCAGTGTTTATTCAGACTGGCGGCATGGGCATTGCGGATCCTGCAGGGCCGCAGCCGGAGATTGTAAAGAAAGCGCCGATTCTCGGTTCCAAGCACATGAAATATTCATTTCCCATTTACTTTCAGCCTTCTCGGGAATACCCTTTTATCGGCTGGCAGGCCTGGATTGAAGGGGGAGAGCCTTTTGCCTGGTGGGAACTTCAAGAATGGGTAAAAGATGAAGACAATTATGTTGGGTTTGCTGCAAATCGTGTGAAATTCGTGCCTCAGAATGAAGACGGCACAATTGTAGAAATATTTATTTATGAAATGCCGCCCGAAGGCAAACAAATATATATAGGGCCTATAGGCGCGGATGCTTCCGCTCTAAAGGTATTTGTAGAAACAGGCAACCTTGGGACGGCGTTTCCTACTGGGGAACTGCCGGGAATAGTGCAGGGCTACCCGTTTAATGTGAGCTTCCAGCCGGATGCGGCTTATGAGTTCCGCGGGTGGCAAGCTGTTTTTATCGGGGATCAGGTAAAAGTGTCGTGTTGGGAATCTGGCGGCGGTATTTTGGAGAAAGACGGGATTGTATGGTCGCCGCGTAACGTTTCAGGTACTGAGATGACGGTTACTGTTCAGGGTTTTCCTGAAGGGTTTTCCAATGACTGCCAAATTATTATTATGCCGCTTGACGGGGACAGCGAAAGCCTTACTGTTGTTGTGAGCGTGCCGGGCAACTGGGGCACGGGCTTCCCGCTGGCGGCATCGAGGAAACAGGGGTTTCCCTTTACTATAAGTTTTAACACTTCCGGCAATTACGCATTCAGCGGCTGGGAAGCGGTTTACCAGACAGGGGACGGCGTATCAGTTAAAAGCGAATGGAAGTCTGAAGACGGCGTTGCTGAAAGTAACGGGATACGGTGGTCTGCGCGTAACGCTTCCGGCACTGAAATGGAGATAACCGTTATCGCAGCCGGCGTTGAAAATTTGATAATATCCCCTCTCGGATCGAATAACCCTGTAATTAATGTTTCTATAAGTTCGGGAGGTCTTGGAACAATAAGCCACAATGTAAGTACTGCGGTTCCTGCGTATCAGGGTTTCCCCTTTAATATTAGCTTCCAGCCGAATGCGGTTTATCCTTTCAACGGCTGGCAGATAACAATGAGCAATAAGCAAATAGCAATGAGCAATGAGAAGATTGTTTGGGAGATTGAGGATGGGGCTGTCGAGAGAAACGGGATTAAGTGGCAGCCTCGTAATGCGTCTGGAACCGAGATGAGCGTGACAATTCAGGAACTGCCTTCGGGGTTCTCTTTTGCAAGTGATGTCATAACGATTATGCCGATTGGCGGGGAAAGCGCTTCTGTAGAGGTGCGCGTGCTTGCGAACTCTGACTGGGGGACAAACTACTCCGCTCCGATTCTGGATAGAAGAATAGGCTTTCCGTTTACTGTGGAATTTGCCGCTTCGGGCGCTTGGGACTTTTTGGGCTGGAAGGCATACCTCTTCAACAGCCAGAGCGCCGATGATTTAACGCTGGAAACCTTAGGCGCAGAGCTGCCGGAGGGAGATGTTAAGATTGAAGGAAACGGGATTGGAAGAGCAACCGTTACGGTGAATACAAACAAGGACGTGCTGCTTGTGCCCTTGTGCGCAACGCCGGTTAGGGTGGATCGCAGCAACCCGCCGCACGGGTCGCCCATGGCATATTCGCCTTCCCAAGCAATAACGATAACGTTTTCTACCCAGCTTGATCCTGTTACGGTGAAGTTTGACAAGGGTTTTATTGAAATTGAAGGGCAGTCGGAGGCAGGCTCCAGCAATATAACAGCTCGTTATACGCTGTCTTACAATGACGATATGCGCACTGTTACTATAACTCCCGATCCTACCCAGCCTTTGACAGCTAACACCGCTGTTACCGTTACGGTGGGGACTGAAGTAAAAGGGAAATATGGGAACAGCCTTAATGCCGCTGCGCTCATCAGTTTTAATGTGAGTACGGAGGGCGGCATTACTGTAAAGAACGCATACACGGCAAATGAAGTGTGGGCGCTTCACGATCCAGTGCAGTATGAGCAGGAGTTTTTCTCTCAGTGGAGGGATATACACTTAAATCGCGACAAACGTATACGCAAAAATACAAACGGTGATTATGAAGTTACCCTCTACTTTGGCGTGCAGGCAAAAGGAGAAATTGATAACGCCATAAATCATACTTTTGAAATAGCCGAGATACATTACGCGCAACTTAACGGTAATGAAATGTCGGGCGCGCTCGGACAGCTTGTTAATGCGGGGAAGGGCGCGTTGGTTGGTGTACCTTCTGAAAATACTGAAACCTCAGGGACTGCCGGGTATTATTACCGCCAGCAGGTTACGGAGGCAGGGATGAAGTATTACAAGGCGGTTTACCGCTGGACAAATCCCGTGCAGGGGATAATTCGTCTTGCGGTTCTCCCTTCCAGCGGGTCAGTGGATAAAGAAACATGGGAAACGGTTGTTGCCGAGGGTCGCGGTTTCATCACCGTGGTATTTGACGATCTTGCCCCCGGCGGCACAGAGACAGCGGCCTTTGGCGGCGAAGCTACGCAGTCGCCGGATGGGGCAGGAACGGTTTACAATTACAATTCATCGCAAAACACAATGACGGTAAACCTTAATTTCAGAAACATAAGGGATAATTATGATGAGGGTTTGATTAACGGCAACCTGAATGCTACGGGAGGAAAGCCGAGGACGATGGATCCCCAGTCCGCTGTTGAGTGGCAGTGGCGTATTGCTACAGGCGAGGCTGTGGATTATGCCAATGCTGAGTGGCTTTCTTTGCTTGACAGCAATAATGATCCTGTTTATGAGGTTAGCGAAAATTTATCCGCTAGACTAACTAGCGATATTGCCGTGCGTGATGTGCAATTACGCTACCGTGATGCGCTTGGCTGGACAAGTGATTGGAATACTGTCGGCAGAGTGAGGTATTACAATGCGGATCCTCTCGGTACTAACGGCACATGGGAAGCTACATACAACGGCGCAAATAACATTACTTTGAATTGGACTAGGCCTGATAATGCAACGCATACGGAAGTGTTGATTGACGGTGTTTCGGTTTACAATGGCACCGGTACGGCTTACTCGATTACTGGTGTACCCTCATACAGTGCGTCAAACCCGGCAGGGAGTAACGGCAGGGTTTGGAACGGCAGCGCAAGTGATGTCAGGGCTTATGTTGTCAGTTTGAGGGCGTACAACACTTACCATAACGGCAGCCCTGTTGTGTTTAATGTTTACAATTCTTTCCCTGCGGGGGTTGCCGTAACGAATGCCAATTCTGTTTTTGCAAACGACCAGGCGACTTTGACCAGTGCACTTATCGGTGATAAGACAAATATTATTTTAACTGATGACATTCCAGTGACAAGTGCATGGATGCCAAGAAATTTGACAGCTCGTAATTTCTACGGCAATGGGTATACGGTTACGATTAACAGTTTTGGCGTATTAACCGGAGTTACGGACATTGGGTTGTTCGGTGTGGTAAGCGGTAACACCGTAATACGTGACCTGACTGTGTTTTATGAAACAGCCTCGGGCAGCACGACTCCCGTCGCTATAAACCCGACAGCCACCGCACGTTTCGGCGGTATTGCCGGAACAATACAAGGCACTACCCGTTTTGAAAATGTGAAGGTCATGGGTAATGTAAAAATAGGCGGAAGCGGATATACAGTGTACACAGGGGGAATGGCGGGTCTTATGACAGATAAAGCGGTTATAAGCAATGCCCACGGCGGACTTGATCTTGAGGTAAATACTAATCCAGGAACAAACAATTCTCTTTATGTAGGCGGTATAACCGGGAGTATGGGTATTCCACGCCATGAACAATTTAGCCAAGTTGATTCTGTAACAGTAGAGAATGCTATTGTTACAGGTGATATTGTCATTGGGCAAAGTACCACTATAAATGTATCTTCATATAATTCAGAATATCAAGGGCTTTTAGTAGGCGGGTTAACAGGTTTTATTCATGGTGAAGGGCATTGGAGCTATACCCAATACTATAGTCCGGCTATATTAAAAGATTCAGAGTTTAGGGGAAACATGAAAATTAGTAATAATTCTGGAGACGTTTACTTTGGCGGAGTAATCGGAGTAGCAGGCTATTATGCGGAGGTAAGTAATTGCGCAGCTCTACAAGAGAGCTTTGTTACTAATAAAAATGATAATGGGATTATCTATATAGGAGGGTTTATTGGATTTTCAGAATTCATTAATTTTGTGAATTGTTATGCTGAAGGACCTGTTGGTATTAATACCACAATAGATGTTACAAATACTACTAATATAGGAGGATTTGCTGGAGGTTCAGGTTCGCTTTTAAGTTATTGCTATGCCAAAGGAGATGTCACAGCCACTGTTTATTCCAGTGTTTTTGCTGGTGGTTTAATTGGCGGCGGTTATGCATATACAAATAACTGTTATGCTACAGGAAATATAACAGTATCATGTTCTGGAAATTTAAGTTCTTGTTTTGCGGCTGGATTATCTGCCGCAGAGGAATGTTACACCTATAACTCCTATGCAACCGGAAATGTTTATGTTGATTGTGAAGGAACAGGCTATGTTTTAGCTGGCGGATTGTCTACATATTCCTGGAATACGTTTAATTCATTTGCAATAGGCTCTGTTACTGTTCATTACGATGGTAGCGGCGATATTGATGCTGGAGGTCTAATTGGGAAATCAGGGGGTGAATTTTTAAATAATTCCGCCTATCTTGGTCAAAATGTTACAACTACAGGCGGCGGAGTTAAACAAATCGGGTTAATAACAGGCGATTTGGATCCATATATTGATTCTGTTAATAACCACTCTAGCCTTAACGGAAAGCTTTATCAGAGCGATACATATAAAGATACCACTAGTTTTACTACACCCAATTCAAGCGATGATACGTCTAAAGACGGCAAGAGCATCTATCAAGAATTTTTTGATCAACTGTTCTGGAGAGACATCCCCGGTATTAGTGTTCTAGGCTTCGATGCAGATTACTGGGATTTTTCTACTGTTTGGGAACGCGGCTACCCGGTTTTGCGCAATTTAGACGGCAGCACAATGGGCGGTCAGGAAGAATGGAAAAAATGGTGGGAATGATGTTACTGCCAAGAGAAAAAAGTGCCAGGCACCATTTTTTGGAAACAATATTACACCATCTTGAGTACGGCTTTTAATGTTTTCGCCAAAACATCTGTAAAATTGCAGAAAATCCCATTTGAAATCTCAACCCTTGGCGATCCTTTTTATAGCGAGCTTAATATGAAAAATTTAATGGAATCAATTAAACAACTGGTAATCATGGGTTGTAGTTTCAAGGCTTCGGGGAACAGGGCTTTTACACTGCGGGTGTCTGGTCAGGCGCGTGTGGGGGGGGCAGTGAGAGCAAATAGCAAATCAATGTCAACAAGTTAAGAGAAAAGTATTAGAAAATAATCACGCAGAGGCGCAGAGATCGCAGAGACGCAAAGCTGTTGTTCGGTATTTTTTTCTTAAAATTTAAGAAATTTGTACTATTTTGTGTTGTTTTAAATTAAGTTTTCGAACAAGAACTCTGCGTCTTTGCGTCTTTGCGTGAGATAAAATGAACTAAATGTCCTTAACTTGACATTGATAAGCAATTAACAAAAAAGATCGTGGTTTCTTTACTTTGCTATTTGCTTTTATAAAGAAGCATTATTCGTAATGTGTCTACATACGGATAACTTTGATTTTACCTTGATACGGAACTCCGGTTTTGTCAAGTTCATTGTCGTCATTTGATCTAACATTCAACACCGCCGGTACGCAATTTTCAAGTTGATTAATTATTTTTCTCAAACAGTAAAGCAAACCGCACTTTCTCGCCATATATATAGTATGGAAACAAAAATAAAAGAACAGCGGTGTTTTGACCCGCTGAACAACTATCTTTTCTATAAGGTAATGGGCTCAAAAGGTTCAGAAATCCAGCTTCTTGGTTTTATCAATGCTGTATTG
>Ga0099364_10011224_pt1 | contig 12254 bp, 14 predicted proteins | sample TergutTh196P3_FD_73070 | JGI IMG/M metagenome (GOLD analysis project Ga0099364, IMG submission 73070) | Microcerotermes parvus P3 segment gut microbial communities from Pointe-Noire, Republic of the Congo - Th196 P3 | ecosystem: Host-associated > Arthropoda: Insects > Digestive system > Gut ...
GCTCATTTTTGATTTCGCCCGCAATTATTCCAATGGTTTGGCAGCGGTTAAGCTGAACAATAGATGGGGTTATATTGATAGATATGGAAACGAAATCATACCTATCAAATATATGGAAGCGAGGGATTTCTCTGAAGGGATGGCTGCCGTTGTCCTTGATGAGCATTGTGGTGTAATCGATACTTCTGGTAACGTCATCGTACCGTTTATTTATGATGGCGGTTTTTTTGTCGGTGAATGGACTTCTTATTTTCCTGAGTTTCACGATGGCTTGATGCGTTTAAGAAAAGATGGAAAATTTGGATTCATTGATAAGCTTGGCAATGCTCCTATACCATTTGAATATGATTCAGCCGGGGCTGATTACACTGGTCACTATATAGAAAATAGCGTACTTATTCGTGCGTATAAGGATGGCAAATGGGGTTTTATCGATAAACAAGGCTCTGTTGCCATTCCGTTTGATTACGATTATGTTACATCCTTTTCCGAAGGTATGGCATTAGTCACAAAAAACAATGCGTGGGTCTTTATTGATGATACCGGCAATGATGTGATTCCAATGAGTAAATACTATGTTGGTGATCAATGGAATGGGCATACCTTTTTTTCTGAAGGACTAGCTCATGTAGGTGAAGGGGATGGAAAGATAGAATACGGAAACTTCCTCGGAAAATGGGGCTATATCGATAAGAATGGGCAAGAAGTCATACCTTTTGCTTTTGATTCCGCAAGTAGTTTCTCAGGTGGGCAGGCACGGGTTCGCCTCGACGATAAATGGGGGTTTATTTCCATTTCGCCGAGTGAACACGAAAATATAGGCGATAAGGAAGAAGCATTCTCTGAGAAAACCGAAGAGGTGGACATGTTCACTTCGTCAGGACGGACTATTTTTTCTCATGAAGATACAGCGGCGCTTGGTGTATATGTTGGTATGATGCTTCAATCACTAGAAGAAGCGCAAGTATTGCTTGGTATTCCTAACGACAGTATTTCCCATAGAAATGTACTTGCTGGTGGTGGATACATCGATTTTACGCATTATGAATATGATCGCTACACTGTTATATTTGGTCAATGCCCGTCTCCTAACGACGAATACTATTATGTCTGTGTAATATTAGTTAACAGCCCGGGTATACAAACAGCCAGAGGTATTCAAGTTGGAGATAGCGTTGAAAGTGTGATCGATAAGTATTATTTCATGCCGGAATTCAAACTGGAATACACATCCTCAAACCAGGACTCAAAATGGCTGTACCCAGTTGACGCTAACTTTAGGGATTGGGATTATGGTATAGTTTACTATTTAAAAGATAGGGATAACAAAATCAGTGCTGTAGAGTACGGTTGCAGCGATTACGACCATAACGAATTGGGTCGTCCTGGGCTTGGATATGCTATTTCCTACTACATAGAAGATGATGTCGTCACACAAATACAAGCGATGCGGCAATTCTGGGAGTAATGAATGCCTTTCGACTAGTTTTATACTTGTTGAGTTAGATGTGGCCCTCAGGCGAATGGTGAAACAAAAGCATTCGGGATAGGAAGGCGTGCCTTATGGGGAAAAGCAAGGTCAAACTGCTTCTATTTGTTGCGATATTGATTGCTCTGTCTTCCTGCGGCAAAAATCAAGAACCGGAAACCATACCATCTTCGCCTATCGACACAAAACTGGACGAGGAGGCATATGGCAGTATTGATGAGAATGGTTTTGTTTGGAGAGTCGCGCCTACGCTCGCATACGAAGGAGTTTACTATTGCAGCGAGGCTGGCGAGTTTGACACGGAAAACCATTCCGGAAATAAGCTGGATCCAGCCACCGGTCAAATAGTAAGTGTATGTCAGACTGGTCATGGTGGCTATGATCGCAATCTGCTATATGACGAAAAACTGAATCAATTCGGTTTTCATGGAAATGATGAAGGGGATGAATACTTTGAAATGTGGCCGTGGCACGAGTTTATTCATGAAAATCCCCATTATTCAAGCAGATTGAATGTATTTCAAAAAGTCGATTCTACTAAGGTCATAGAAAGCAGGCAATTACTTGAAGGTTCTTGGAGAACGACTTTTGATTTGCGCGATGCTGTTTCGAGTGAAAAGTGCGCAATAGCTTTCGGGATAACATTTTTGTCAGATTTTGTTTTTGAATTGGATAGGTCATACGATGTTGACTCGGTATATGGCCATGTGAGCAGCTACGTTGCTATGAAATATGACGATATGTGGGGCATCCTTGACACAAACGGAAGCATTTCAGTTCCGTTTGTTTTTGATGCAATTCTTCTTATTGATGAGGAGACTGCTTTTGCCAAGTATAACGGCAAATATGGAATCCTTGACATTGAAAAAACGGCTATGTCATTACAAAGGCTAATTGACGGAGAAAATGACGGAAGCGTATGATGAGTTGATTTTCCTTAATGCGGGAGCAACCCGCTATTTGGGCAATCCTGACTGGTATACTGTAAGTAATCGTAAAAGTGCAGATCGGATCATCGTGTTTTTGGATTCATTAAGCGATACACAGACTTACCCGATTGTATGGTAGTCAAGTGTTCAAGGAAATGGACAGGAGAAAACGCTTTGTGAATAAAACAATCGTTATACAGTTTATTGCACTCACTTTTTTCATATCCCTGGTTGCATGGGGGATATGTGCGGTTTTTGGGCTGTTCGGATTCACCATCGAAAATGCAGCTTGGCTGTGGATTTTTATTGCCATTTGCGCGCTTTCACCAACTCTTGTCTCTTACATAGTATTAAAAAAGAACGCCATGGTGAAAAGCTTTAGCGAGTGGGTAAACAATGTCTTTGCTCTTAAAAGCCCCTTTCGTTTTTATTTATTGGTTGTACTGCTAATCGTTGCCTATTTTCTTCCGTCGGCTATTATAAGCGGTATGGGAGAAGCGAAACCATTCTATATGTTTTTTGTTCTGCTTCCTGCAGTGTTACTCGGCGGTGGAATGGAGGAAGCCGGTTGGAGTTATGTATTACGGCCTGAATTGGATAAACAATTCGGCTTTGTTTTATCGTCGTTACTTGTTGGCATGATATGGACAGCTTGGCATATTCCCGTGTTCCTACCGCAAGGAAGAATTGCGTCCTTATCCTGGTTTGGATTGTTTTCCATTAATTGTATAGGTCTTTCCTTCGCTCTCGGTGCAATTATGAAAATCACGAAAAGCGTTTGGCTTTGCGTTCTTTTTCACACATTAAACAATGCAGTTTCTATTACGCTTTATGAGGATTCGGATTCTCCGCTTGCGATAATTGTAGCGTCAAGTGTGTTGATCGTGGTTTCCATAACATCGGTTTTACTTTACAAAAAGAAAAAGCTGTTAACTCCTGATGATAAGCAAAAAGAGGTGATGTAAATCAAGATCGTTGTACTTAACGCAAGCGCAAGGAAAAACGGCGCGACAGCGCAAATACTCAAAGCATTTGCGGATAATCTGTCCGCGAAAGATAATGTTGACATAACTATGGTAAACTTGTCAGAAATAAAGCTCAACTTCTGCCTGGGCTGTTGCCAATGCTATCAAACCGGTGTTTGCCATATTGACGACGACGCAGATGCGCTTTCCATGACAATCAGCGAAGCTGACGGGGTTATTCTTGGGACGCCCACTTATGCAAGCAGTATGTCCGGTCAACTGAAAACGTTCGTTGATAGGGGCCATTTTGTAATTGAACAGCTACTAAAAGACAAACACACAATCGTGGTTGTCACACACGAAAACGCCGGCGGTGGCTCTGTTGCAAAAGCGTTAAAAAAGCTGTGTGTCTTCTCGGGCGCGAGAACGTTTACTAGGGTGTGTTTGAAAACAGATTCTTACATATAATGTAAAACATAATAACAATAATTCGTTTCTTTGCTACAACTTTGATACATTCAGAAGGCATAATGTTTGAAAATCATTCATCTGGAGCATGTACGGCGTGTGATGCTTCTGTCATCTTTCAGAAATATCCATCCACCGCAGGCAAAAGCATTTTCAAATGTGCGAGGAGTGTGTCATTATGCTAAGACGTCATGAAGTAACCGATAGCGAATGGGATCGAATCAAGGATTTGTTCCCGCAAGAGAACACGGGCGAAGGAAGACCTTCGAGACCAAACCGGCTCATGTTTAATGGGATACTTTGGATCGCAAAAACAGGGTCACCATGGCGGGATTTGCCACCGCGCTTTGGCCCATGGGAAACAGTATACTCGCGTTTTCGCTTGTGGAGTGAAAATGATGTCCTAAAAAGATTGTTCGAGCATTTAACAACTGACGCGGATTTACAAGACTATTCCATCGATAGCACGTCATGCAAAGTACATCAGCATGCGGCTGGAGCAAAAAAGGGGCGGTAAACTCAGATACAAATCAGGACATCGGACTTTCTCGCGGGGGTAAGAACACAAAAATCCATGCATTGGTTGACGCATTGGGGAATCCGGTTGCTCTTTACCTATCGGCAGGGAACATCAACGATTGCGTTGTCGCGGTGGATGTCCTCAAACAAGCAGAGCTCAAAGGAAGCATCGTCATGGGAGATAAAGCATATGGGACAAGTGATATTCGAGAGTATATTGAGTCGGAAGGTGGCACCTACTGCATTCCCCCCAAGGAGAATGCCAAAGACCCGTGGGAGTGCGACTACTATCAGTATAAAGAACGACACTTGGTTGAAGTCTTCTTTAACAAACTCAAGCAATTTCGTCGTATTGCTACCCGCTATGAAAAGCTCTCTCGTAACTTTTTCTGTTTTGCACTGCTCGCCTCTGCTATGATTTTGCTCAAGTAGCACCAGTCTAATGAATTTTCAAACACGCTCTAGCATTATTGTCAAACTGTTGTTTAATTCAAATCCGCTTGAACGATCGAGAATTGAGAATAGGATAAAGCGTAAAAGCGATCAATTCTACAACTCCATTTTGAGGAATAAAGCGCCGAATGTTTTAAATGCAACACTTCATTTTTTTGTTTTCCAATTCGGAATAAAGCCGTTTGTTTTGAAAAAGGGCGATACATACGCTGGCGTCAGAAAGCATTGGGAAAAAAGGAATATCAAGATTTAGCGATTGAACGAATCTTCGTTCAGCACAGGATTCAGACCCATGCTGAACGTTAGATGAGTCCATGCAGACCCTATGCGCTGCTGTCCAAATCTTTGATTTGGCGAACAGCAGCCATGCAAGGCTTGCCCAAGAGGGCAAAGCGCTAGCCGTAGCCCGATTGGCTGCAAGCTACTGCTGAGTTCTTTCACCTAAAGGTATGGACTCAACTATCACGCAAGGTACAACATAGTTATGCGTGGAGTTTCGTTTCATCCCACAACTGAAGTCACTGGTATTAGAACGAGTTGGGTCTGTGATAGTCGCACACGATTCTTTCGCAAGTTGCAAAAAAAGCCTCGGGAATCCCATGCACAGCAAGGGTTCCGGGGCTTTTTTGTTAATGAGCCATCCGCGACTCGAACGCGGGACTCCCTGATTAAAAGTCAGGTGCTCTGCCAACTGAGCTAATGGCTCTGAATTCCACAAGCGGATTAGATTATATCAGGGATCAATTTGCTTTGTCAATGCATGAAAAGGGCCTTTTAGTCGTCTTCATAGGAAGCTTCGTAGGAATCCCCGTTCCGCAGGCTGCTCTGGTGCAGATTGAAAAACTTTGTATACTTATCTTCAAAGCCCAGCCTGACCGTACCAATGGGGCCGTTCCGATGCTTGCCGATGATGATTTCCGCTATGCCTTTTTCCTCTGTATTCCGATCATAATACTCATCCCGATAAATAAACATCACCAGATCCGCGTCCTGCTCCAGCGCGCCTGATTCCCGCAGGTGGCTGAGTCCCGGCCGCTTATCTCCTGTCCTTTCCACTTCTCTTGACAATTGAGATAAGGCAATGACCGGCACATTCAGCTCCCTCGCCAGGGCTTTCAGCGACCGGGATATCTCCGATATCTCCTGCTGCCGGTTATCGTTGCTTCTGCGCTCTCCTTGCATCAATTGCAGGTAATCGATAACGATCATCTGCAGATCCGCTTCCACCTTCATCCTGCGGGCTTTGGACCGTATTTCTGTCACGCTGATCAGGGGATTGTCGTCAATGTAGATCGGCGCCTGCGCCAGTATCGCCGCCGCGTCTACCAATTTGCTCCACTCTTCGCCCCTCAGCCTCCCGTTACGTAAGGAGGTTTGTTCAATGCTGGCGCGTGAGCTGAGTAGCCTGATCAGCAACTGTTCCCTGGACATTTCCAGACTAAAGACCGCTACCGGCGCTCGATAACGAATGGCCGCGTTCTCCGCAAGATTTAAGGCAAAGGCTGTCTTTCCCATGGAAGGCCTGGAAGCGAGAATCACCAGGTCGGAATTCTGCCAGCCGCTGGTATATTGATCCAATGCGCTAAAATAGGACGGAATGCCGGTTATGCCCTCCGGACGCTGCGACAGGCTCTCGATTTGTTTCACCAAGCCGGGCAACAACTCTCTGACAGCCGTAAGGCCCAAGCCGCTCCTGCCTTGGCCTATCTCGAATATAGACTGCTCCGCTTGCCCGATCAGGCTGGCGACGTCGTCGATATCCTCATAACAGCGGACATTGATTTCTTCCGTTACCCGGATGAGCCGCCTGAGTAAGGCCTTGTTTTTGACAATTGTCGCGTAATGCTTTATCCCCGCAGTCGTGGGTACCAGATTCGCCAGAGAAGCCAGGTAACTCATCCCGCCGCACTTGTCGAGCGCGTCTCTTTGCCGCAGGGCTTCCGTGACCGTCACCAGGTCCACCGGCTGCCCGTCTTGTTCGAGCGCTTTAATCGCCGTATAAATCAACTGATGCGCGTCCCGGTAGAAGTCCTCCGCATTCAATATCTCTATGCCGATCACAATCGCTTCTTTGTCCAGCAGCATCGCGCCCAAAGATGCTTGTTCCGCCTCTTGACTGTAAGGTGGCATTCTTTCTACATCCATGCCTCTTTCAGACTGCCTCCGTCACGATAATCGTTTTTGTCAATACCACATCTGAATGAAGACGTATTACCACCTCATGTTCTCCCAATGTCCGGATATTCCCTTTGAACTCGATTTTTCTCCGGTCCACACTGATCCCATAGGTTTGCTCCAATACGTCGCCGATATCTTTATTGGTAACCGCGCCAAATAACTTCTGCCCGCCCCCGGTCTTCGCCGGCACCCGGATCTCCAACTCGTTGAGCGCTTCAGCCATTTCCTTTGCTTTGCTCAGCTCCGTCGCTTTCTTCTCTTCCCGAACGTGCTGCTGCCGCTCCAGCTCTTTCATATTGGCTGCCGTAGCTTCTATCGCCAGTTTCCTTGGAATAAGAAAATTTCGGGCGTAGCCTTCCGCTACGTTGATCGCCTGTCCCTTTTTTCCGCTGCCTTTCACGTCTTCCAGCAAAATCACTTTCATACTCGTCCTCCTTCCCTTTACGGACTATTTTCGCTATTGCCTCTTCTCTGTCATTCCTCCTTTGTCTCGATCGGCATGACCTCGATTTTGCGGAAATCAAATATCGCGTCCGCAATGCCGATATACGCAATGATCGACAATATCCCAAAGAAGGTCATGAAGACGGAGGCAATCAGTACGAATTTGAGAAAGCCTTTCGTGCCGGGCTGCGTCTTATTAATGAAAAACAAGAGCATACCAAGCCCCTGAAACATGTACAAGGCCATGAACACAACGGTAATGTTCTGCCCTACGGTAACGACCATCGGCTCTTGCGGCCAAAGGCTGAAGCCAAGGATCGTCATCCCGAAACCAAGGAGAAACCCAAATATCATGAGAGAAGGCAGGCGTAAGGTACTCAGTTTCGTAACCGGCGGCGTCGGTATCTTCAGCTTGCGTAAAACGAAATCCGCCGCTAAATAATTGGATACCGCGGACATCAACCCGTAGACCAGCAGCGCCCCGGGGAAGATCAGGCGCATGGTAGAAAACATAGAATGGATGGTATTCGCCATTTCTTCTGCGCTTGCACCGAAAGAATCCAGCAGCCCGTAGTCGGCAAATAAAGCGACCATCTCATTGACCGTTTCCGTATCCACAATGAACATATCCATGATGCTTATGCCCATAACCATAGTGGTAACCAGCAGATTCAGCACCATGCCGGCAAACGCGGCGATAGCGGTGTAAAGGAGCGTTTTTTCTGTTCGCCAGCGATGACGAAAGCCGTTACCGATCAATAAAGCGGCGCCTGCCGATCGAAGCACCATATCGAAGGCCACCATGGGCGTTGAGATCATCATTATGATCAGCCCCGCAACCGCCATCGTTACCGCGCCCGCCCGCATCCCGTGACGCATGCAGACCACCACCACAGGCAAAGTCCATACCAGCATCACAACAATTTCGAGCAGGGGAATATAGATTCCCGCCAGTGCCAGGACTGCCGTCAGAACGGCCATCAGCGCGCCTTCCGTGATCGCCCGGGTCTCAATTCCCAATCTCGAATTTGGCATAGGTCACCGTTTCCTTCACCAAGATGCGCTTCGCGCATCGATCCCCCAATAGGGCAAGGCATAGCATGACGATTCGTTCCGGGGGCAAAGCGCAGCTTAGCAAACACGCCCTAAGTCAGTACTCAGAATATCACAATTCCGATCCCTTTACTAGTCGCTTACGCCCAATGCACGACAACAAATGTGTCAATTCAGAACCTACGATAAGGGCTGAGGGATAGCGTTCGGCAGATCCTGAATTCGCAGCAAAAATTAAGGGCAAACGCCATGGATACGCAACGCCGCTTTGGGAACGCAGGCTTGGCGGGCGATTCTTGAAATACCATACATGTCAGGGCGTATTTTGCGATTTTTTTTTTAGGTTTTAAGGTATTATGTTAATCCCTATTTCAAATTAAGATATAGACAGTAAATCATTATTGCATCTGCACTCCATTCAACAAATCGAGCAAACCAGAAATCAATATTCCCCCCTTCTTTTTAACGTACAGGAACCCATAAATCACAAGCACAAGCCCAAATACCTTCTTAACAATATCCGGGTTCCTGAGTAAATACGTCTTCAATATGCACAAATCATAATCTGAGTAGTCAGATGAAACGAAAGGAACGTGATGCAATAGAGAACAAACATACTTAAAAAAGGAATGGCCTGCGACCATTCCTTTTTTAATGTGCGTTTTTTTATGCGCGAAGGCTCTCTAGTCGGCGCTAAAAGGAAGCAGCGCTACATTTCTTGCCCGTTTAATCGCTATGGTTAGCTGGCGCTGATGTTTCGCGCAATTGCCTGAAATCCGGCGGGGATAGATCTTGCCCCGTTCGGATACAAACTTCCTTAGCCGGCCGGTTTCCTTATAATCAATGCTTTCTACTTTATCTACACAAAAGGTGCACACTCTTTTGCGGGGACGCCTCTGTCTGTCACGTTTCACTTATTTCCCTCCTATGCGCTAGATTAAAAGGGGATATCATCCTCTGTAAAGCCGATATCGCCGCCGCCAAAAACTTCGCTGCCCGGCAAGCTGTTGTCAACCGCCCTGCTTTCGCCTCTTCTATCCAGAAAACGTACGTTTTCCGCGACAACTTCCGTTACCCACCGGCGTATACCGTCTTTGCCGTCATAGTTTCGAACCTGCATTCTGCCGTCTACCGCAGCCAGGCTCCCTTTACCCAAGTAGTTGGCGCAATTCTCCGCCTGCTTCTGCCATACTACAATCGGTATAAAATCCGTTTCCCTTTCCCCTTGGGCATTGGTCCGAAACCGATCCACTGCCAGCGTAAAGGATGCTACCGCCAAGCCATTTGGCGTATACTTGAGTTCCGGATCCTTAGTCAGCCGTCCGATTAATATTACCCGGTTTAACATGCGAACACCACCCTGTCTGCCTGCGTCTAACGAACGCGCGCCTATTTCTTATCACAGACCCAGTACGTTCAATCACTGTCTTGATTGATGATCATGAATCTCAGCATATCGTCTGATATTTTCATGACACGGTCAAGCTCATTGACTACAGCCGGTTCACTTTTAAAGTTCATCAGCACATAGTTCCCTTCTAAGAGATCCTTGATCTCATAAGCCAGGCGACGCTTGCCCCATTTGTCAATGGAAACCATCTCTCCCTGACCGTCGGTAACTATGGATGAATATCGGTCAATGACTTGCTGTACCGCCTCTTCTTCCACATCCGGTTTCAGGATAAACATGCACTCATAGTTTCGCATTGAGCCACCTCCTCCCTTTGGACTGTACGGCTCCGCCGCAATACGTACTTGCAGGTGACAAGCACTTTGACGGAGCAGGGATATAACTTCGATATAGTAACACAAAAGCCGTTTCCGTGCAAGAGCCAATTTGCGCGTCACACATCCCGTTCGGCAATTCCCGATGTGACAAAAGGCTTTGCTGTTTGCCGTTTGGCAAACGATAGCTCTTGAATGCATTCGCAGCCTGTGGTATGATGGTTTGGTATTTTGAAGCAGACAGGAGCGTTTGACTGTGAAAACCTCAATGCTGAAAAGAATCCTGTTTTATATTCTCGGCCTGCTCGTGATGACCTTTGGCATCGCCCTGACGGCAAAGGCAAACCTCGGCGTCGCGCCGGTCAGCACCATTTCTTATGCCGTATCCCTTCTGTCGCCTCTCAGCTTCGGCATGTGCAGTTCCGGTTTTCACGCGATCTGCTTTCTTGCGCAGATTGCGATCACCCGGCGCCTCAGCGTTTTAGCGGTGCTGCAGATTCCGCTTGTCTATGTATTTGGCGTTCTCATTGACTGGTTTTCCGCTGTGCTTCGCTTCTCCTCTCCGCATTTTCTAATCGGTATTCCCCTGATGTCCCTCAGCGCGATGATCTTTTCCCTTGGTATCCGGATCATCATCGGCTCCGGTTTGGTACTTCCGCCCCCGGACAGCCTGGTCCGTTTAATCGCGGAAATCGCAGGCTGGACTACGTCAAAATCAAAACTGATCTTCGACACATCCCTTGTCTCCTTATCCGCAGTCTTTACCTTCTTCTTTCTGGGTAATGCTTTCGCGGCTGTGGGGATCGGCACGGTAGTCTGCGTATTGCTGACAGGCCCGATGATCGGTTTTTATCAGAAAGCGCTGCCCTTCTTTGATCTGGATACTCCGGCGGGTCCCTGAGTGCTCCTGTTCAACCGCTATGTTCCACTTTCCTCACCAGCTTCAACAACTGCTCCCGCCGCATCAGCATGATATGGCTGCAGCCTGTGCATTGCAGCCGATACTCCCAGCCGGCGCGCATGACTTTCCATTCCTTGCTTCCGCAAGGATGTTTTTTTTTCAGGGTCAAAAGGCTTCCTTCTTCGTATTCGCTCATACCATGCTTACCTTTGTCTGCGGATAGGGTATTTCGTAGCCGGCTGCGATCAGGTCTTCCAATGCTTTTTGGCGTAAAGCCCTTTCGATTTTCCATTGCGTCATGGTTTCCGATTTCCCCAGCATACGCAGGCTTATGCCGGAAGCCGTCAAATCGACGACGCCAACGGCATTGATCGCTTCGCGGATATCGTCCCTGAATTCATCATTAATGGCGTCACAGGACTTCTGCAGGATAAGAAGGGCTTTCCCAATGTCTCTCTCATAGGGGATACTGATTTCCACCATCACCCTTTGGTTCCCCCGATTATGATTGGTAACCAGCCCCATATTTCCATTGGGCATGATATGGAGCCGCCCGTCAAAATCCCGTAAATACGTGCAGCGCAAGTTGAACTGTTCTACAAAACCGGCGACCCCCTGGGCTTCAATATATTCCCCTACATAGTATTGATCCTCAAGTAAGATAAAGAAACCGGTGATGATATCCCTACACAGGCTCTGTGCGCCGAAAGCCAGCGCTACGCCAACGATCCCCGCCGTAGAAAGGATCGCCATAACCGGTATCCGAAAGCACTCCAGAATCATCACTACGGTGATAAAGAGCAGCACATATTTGAAGAGATTCTTCAGCAGGCTTTTGATCGTCTCCCTGCGCTTCCCCTGCATCGAACCGGCCTCTTTGCCATTGCCCGGCCATTTCAACCTGTCCACCACTGCGTTCAAGAGCCGGAACAGGATCATCATAGCTAGGATAATCAAAATCGGTTTTATCGCATACTCTACAATTGCGAGATGCTCCAAGGCCAGGATGTCACGCCAGCTAAACATGAGACAGTATTCCAATCGCTTTTTGGCGTTCTTCTTCCACCCATTGATCCGGGTCGCTGCCCATATCCTGAAGAATCGCCAGCGCTCTGCTTTCTTTCCATTCT
>Ga0099364_10011225_pt1 | contig 12253 bp, 11 predicted proteins | sample TergutTh196P3_FD_73070 | JGI IMG/M metagenome (GOLD analysis project Ga0099364, IMG submission 73070) | Microcerotermes parvus P3 segment gut microbial communities from Pointe-Noire, Republic of the Congo - Th196 P3 | ecosystem: Host-associated > Arthropoda: Insects > Digestive system > Gut ...
CGTAACGCGATGATTTTGTTGTCGAAAGTCTGCTTGCCAACTGAGGCTGCTTGCTATATATATTCCTGACATAAAGAGAGTTAACAGGTGCAAATACAAAATGCGATATGTTAAAAATTGTTAAAAATTGCAGCGCGATTTGGAAAGCAACATAGAAGGGAAACACCCAAAAATAAGGGTTTAAAAAAGCGAACGAACATTTTTTTGCGAAAGTGCTATATTTTTTACACCCCACCTCCAACGTGCCGAACTTTTGTATATACTTATTTATTATCATCTTAAATTATATTATATTTTATTTAACTCTAAACTCTAAACTCTAAACTCTAAACTCTAAACTCTTCACTCTATAATATGTGAGCGGCACAAAAAACAGGCTTATGAATGTTCCTGTTATCATTCCGCTTATTGTTGCTATTGCTAATGGTTTTCCGAGTTCTGACCCCATGTCGGAACTGAAAAGTAGCGGCGCCATGCACACAATTGTTGTTAGCGATGTCATAACTATCGCTTTCAATCTACGGCGCCCGGCTTCGTGAATTGCTTCCATCAGCGGGTATCCATCACGTCGCAGTTGGTTAATCATAGCGACTTTTAAAATACTGTCATTGATAACTATTGCACATGTAACTACTATACCTATTGCAGACATCAGATTGAGGCTGTGACCGAGAAAGTAGAGCGCTGCAAGAACAGCCGCCGTGTCAATAGGTATTTCAATAAGTATTATCAATGGCTGCACAAAACTTTCGAATTGCGCAGCAAGAATGAAATACATTAATAAAACAGATATTAAAAGAACTATTATCAATTCATTAATCATTCTTTTGTTGAAAAAATAAGCGCCAGAAAAAACTACTTCCCAGTTGTTATTATTGTTAGTCATTTGCTTAGCTGCGCCGATTATGTTTTCTACATGTTGTGCATCATGAAAATTCATCTGAATATATTCACCGTTTCGTCCTGCTATAATTGTTTTCAGGTCTTCTGACGGCGTAGTTGTTACAAAAGCGCTAAGCGGCAGCCGGTTTATTTGGGCGTTTTCATCGGGATAAGTGTTGATTAATATATTGTCTATGATTTCGCGTATAGTTTGCTCTGTTTGCGCATCGGCAATAACAATAGGCAGATATTGCTGATAGGAACGCAAGACAGCAAATTCATTCGCTCTAAAACCCGCGCGCAAGGCGCGATACACTTCATCATACGGAACACGATACAAAAGAAGTTTTTCACGGTCTATATGCAGATTTAATTGTTTTTGAAAAGACAGTCCAACGGGTTTTTCGCCGGCAATTAGCGTTAATTCATTTTCGAGGTTGCGAATTGTGTGAGCATCGGGGGCTTGGCTACGGTTGCGGGCATAAAATTCAACTACCAAATCGGGCGCAGCGGTGTTGAAAATTCTTTCAAAGATGGTGGCTACAGGCGAAAATGAAATAATAGCCTCAGGATGATGTTCAGAAAAATAAGTGGCAACGGCGTATTTTAATTTTTCTATGTCTTTATTCGATGGTGTTTTTAGATATATATGCGTTTCAGATGATGTTTGCTCTCTTTCTCTGTTGAGCATAAACTGTTGTTGCGCTATCATGGCTGAATGTTCAACGGTATGATTTTCCATTGCAGAAAGAAATTTTATTGTTCTTTCATTGTTTTGTTCTACATGAATATTCTCATTCCATTCTATGAATAATAATAATTCATTTTGGCTTATTTCGGGCATCATATCTTTGCGTATATTATGAAAAAAGATGTAACATAACGGTAAAAAAGAAAAAATAATTAAGGTAGAGATGATTTTGTGTGAAAAAACCCAATTGATACCTTTATCATAAAATTTCATAAGTACTACGTTGGCAAGCAGGTTTGATGATTTTAAAGAAATTGTTGATGCTTTTTTTGTACTGTAAACTATTTTGTAAAGAACCGGTAAAAGTATTATTCCTGTTATGTATGAAATTAGCAATCCGACAGTTACAGAAAACGCTTGGTCGAAAAATACTGCGCCGGCAATGCCGCTGATAAACACTAATGGTATGAAAACGACAATTGTAGTGAAAATAGAACTTAACATAGGGGTTATTACTTCGTTTGTTCCTTTTATACAGGCTTCATCGAGCGAATGTCCGCGCTGCTGGTACTGTTCGATGTTGTCGGTAACAATTATTGAATTATCAATCATCATGCCAAGGGCTATGATTAATCCGGTTAGAGAAATCATATTTAATGAAATATTGAAAAGATAGAAAAACATGAGACTGACAACTAATGAAACAAACATTCCGAGCCCTATAATCAAAGGCGACCGGATGTTGCGCATGAAAAAAACCGAAATTAAACAAACGAATATAAATGCAAGAATTAAATTACGCTGCAAATTGGAAATAGTGAAGTCTAATAGTTCCGTTTGACTTTGAGAGATATTAAATTCTATTTCGGGATACCTGTTTTCCAAATGATTTAATGTTCCGCTAAGAGATTTTTTCATGTTAGACATGTTTTCGTCCGACTGTTTGATGATATTCAACACCACAGCGCGTTTACCATTATACAACGCTATTCCCCTTTCTTTTTCAGAAACAATATCTACATGCGCTATGTTTTTTAATTGGAATATTTTATCATTTTTACGGATATAAATATTTCTAATATCATCAACGGTGCGCAATGCTGCCGAAAACTTTATATTGTATTCATAATGTCCATCGCGCACAATCATACTGCCGGGTTCGATGTTATTGTTTTGTAATGCCGTCTCGATGTCTGATAACGTTATACCGCTAATTGACAACATATTATTATCGGGTTGTATTAGTACTTCTTTGTTCACTAATCCGGTAATGTCTACCAGCGCTATTTCCGGAAGTTGTTCTATCCGGCGTTTGATGACTGTTTCGGCAAATTCGGAGAGGTCGAGAAAAGAGGCGTCATCGTCTTTAAGGCTTAAATTCAGGCTTAAGACGGGTATATCAGTGGCGCTGGCTTTTATCACACGGGGGCGGGGCACATCGCGGGGGATGTGGTTCATTGCAGCGTCTATCTTTTCGTTTACTTCGATAAAGGCTAAATCGGTGTTGGCGCCATATTCGAAATTAAGGCGTATGATAGCGTTCCCATCGCGCGTTTCGCTACGAATATCACGCAGTTTGCCTATTTGTAAAAGTTGACGGCGGACAGGCTCTACGACAGAGTTTTCCAATTCGCGCGCGGACATATTGTTGCCGGTTACTTGTACGGTTATTTCGGGAATAGCAATATCAGGCAACAGAGAAACAGGAATATTAAGATAAGTAATGACGCCAAGTATAAAAAACGCAGCGAAAGCCATAAAAACAGAAATTGGACGAAATATCAGAAAACGTATCATAAACTCTTAACTCTTAACTCTTATCTCTTCACTCTAATAACCGTTTCATGTGCGAGGTTTATATTACCTGAATATATCACGCTATCGCCGGGGTTTAGCCCTTCAGTAACCACGTAACTGTCGGAGTTTTCGAGGCTTGTTTGTACGTAGACCCATTGGGCGCGTTGATTTTGCAAGGTAAAAACTACTTTGCGGTTAGTGCGCAGAACTAACGCTTCTTTAGGAATAACTAACTGCTGACCTAAAGAACGCTGCATACGTATTTTTACATTCATACCATCGAATAAACGATTTTGCGGATTGTTGATATACGCCTTTACCATTACCATTCCGTTTCTATCAACTGCCGGATTTATTTCTACTATCTGTCCCTCGCTTGAATAATCGTTGGCGGAGAAGGGCGACACGAGTATTTTGTCGCCAACGCGCAAGTAGGGCAGTTCACTTTCGAGAACTCTGAAATCCGTTTCCGGATGCCGGTTGTCTATGATAGTGCAAAACGGCTGCGAAGCATCGGGCAAATTGTAAGGTTTTGAAAAAAGATTTGCAACTATACCATCGAAAGGCGCGTAGAGCGTTGAGTTCTTTAGATTGTATTCGGCAAGTTCAAACTGGTTTACGCTGTTGTTGTAGTTGCTTCTTACCTTTGCCAACTGCATGATTTCGTGGGGAATACGCGCCGAATCGCTTAACGAAAAACCTTGCCCTATAAGCACGTCCTGCAAATCAAGTTTAGAGCGTTCGAGGTTGTCGCGAGCCTGTGCAACGGCGTTCTGAAGTTTAAACTGGTCGAGCATCGCTATTTTTTGTCCTTTTACAACCCTGTCGCCGTTTTTGACATATATTGCAGCTATATTTTCCGAAATCTGAAAGCGCAAATCTGCCCGATTGCGCGCGGAAACCGTACCATTGGCTATCAACTCATGGTGAAAATCGGTAAAATCCAAACGCATGGCGCTAACTTCAGTGATTTCGTTAGGCAAAATGGTGGAAACATGCGCTTCATCAGAAGCCGTTCTTGGCGAACAGCCTGTGATAAGGACTAAAAAAATATAAAGTAATTTATTGTATTTCATTATTAAAGAATATTTCATATTATTGTTTTAAATGTTCTGTTCCATCGACGTTTGCCGGTGTATATATCTTTTGACGACATGACCCTTGAGGCTTTGCCTATAATAAACGATTCAGGAATAAACCCTATATATCGCGAATCCTGAGAGTTCATAACCTTGTCGCCGGCTATGAAATACCAGTTGCTACGAAAAGTGTAGTGCCTGGCAAGTAAATCATTGATGTAAACCAATGTATCTTCGCGGCGAACATTTGCTCCGATTTCAAAAACGATTTGTTTGTGATAGAGTTTGAAATTTTCACATGTCAATGGAATAGTAGCGCCAGCGGCAGGAACATATACCGGTCCGAAATCAAAGACATCCCAGCCAAAAGAAGTATCGAAGGCAATGGCTCTGATAATAACAGAATCGAGTGTTGGGCGCAAACGTATAAACCGTTTTTGTTCCGGGATATAGCCAAAAGTATCTACCAAACCGGCAACATGATAGAAACCGCCAATAGCCATCACATTGTCGCCCGGAATTGCTATACAACGTTTCACAAAAATTTTTTCAAGGTTCATGCGGATAGTGTCCCATCCGTGCCGATAAGGAAAATTGAATACCAACACATCATTTCGACGGATATTGCGAACTCCGGGCACATGTATCATCTGAGGGTCGCTGTTTCTATCGAATTTTAAACCGGTAAAAATGCGGGCGCCGTAAATCCATTTGTTAGCAAGAATAAAATCGCCCGGAATGACTGCCGGCTCCATAGAATCAGTAGGCACAACATAGAAATTGCAAAGAAAAAGCCGTATAAGCAACGCTAACACTAACGAAAACACTAAAAAAAGTGTGTATTGCAGGACTGTTTTAATTATTCGTAACATATTTCGATTTTTGATTTTTGATTTTCGATTTTTGATTCATTCTTCATTCTTCATTCTTATCTCTTCACTCTTAACTCCCTCACTTCCTGTCTCATTTCCCTTATCGCCGTCGAATTTACCTTTGGCTCTTTTGTAAGCACAATGTTTGCCATTTCATTTACCTTTTCATCATCGCCCATTTCGTGATACAGTTTGGTTAATAGATAATAAGGGTAAAGCCGGTTTGGGACGATGTTAGCGGCTTTAAAAAAACAGGCTTCCGCTTGTTGATACTGTTCCAATGCCTGATAGTTTTGCCCCATAATGTTGTACAACATCGGGTCGCAGGATATTTGCATCGCTCTTCTTAAAATTTCGTTGCTTTTTGCGTATTGACCGGTTATTGAGAAGCTTCGGGCATATTCAAACAGAAACTGTATTTGGTCGTTTAAAAGTGGATAAAGCTCTTCGTAGTTTTTGACTACATCATTATGTAACCCAACAGAATATAGAAATTTGTGGGAGTTCCATTTCTTGTAGGCGCAGTAAACCGGATATTGCTTATAGAGGCAAAAAATTGAAAAAAGAGATATGAAAGTGAAGAATGAAGAGTGAAGAGTGAAGAATGATGAGCTCTTACCTCTTAATTCTTAATTCTTCATTCTTCATTCTTAATTCTTCATTCTTTTCGTTCAGCGCTAACAAAATTACAAAAACAATTAAGAAGGGCAATACGCTGAACGGGTAGGAAAAGAAGGCAAAAACAAGTAACGACAGAATAGAGCCGACAATGCCCCATTTTTGATTTTTGATTAACGATTTAAGTGATAAAACGACTATTGCCAAAAAAATAATTAACGAGACAATACCTGTTTCTACGGCTATTTGCAGATATTCATTGAAGCCGTAGTCGGGGCTGCCGGCAACATGTTCTTCTGTTTCAGAGCCTTTGCCCGCGGCAAAATAAGCGGCTTGCGCCTCGCCGTAGGCAGCGGAAAAGTTGCCCAGACCTACGCCAAACGGGTTTTGGGCTGCTGCATGGATAGCCATTTTCCACATCAACGCGCGACCATCGGCAGAATCCCTTTTGATGTGATACATGCCGGCAAAAGCGCCGAAAAATAAGATAGTTACAACAATTGCTGCAATAACAGATTTTTTCCTGTGCGCTCTTAGATAATTTTTGATGTGCGAAAATTTGTGGTAATAATGCCCCGCCAAAACAACCAAGACGCTGGCGCCAACTGCTAACCAGGAAGCACGGCTCATAGCGGCAGGCAACGTTAATATTATTGCGATGCAAGTAATTACGGAAATAACCTTCACAAATAACCCGCGAACATTCTCAATGCAGACCGTTCTCAAAGCAAAATGCAACGCAAGCGGAAACACTACCGCCAAATAGCCCGCATAAGGACCCGGATTGAAAAAAGAACCGGTAAGTTTGAAGAGCGCGTGCTGCGAAGGAACAAAGCCGTAGAGCTGACGAAGACCCCAAACGGCTTGAACTAAACCCCCAACAACGATGAAAAAGCATACAATTGTTTCTATTTTGGCATCGTCAGAACATACAAGCAACCGAGCGCAAAAATACAAAACCGCCAACAACATAAATAATGTAAGTTTTGTTGTGTTTTGTCCGGCGTCATTGATAACAAGCGATGATAACAATACACAGCCCACAAAAAGCAAAACCAGAAAATCAGTAACAGTAAATCTGAACTGCGGCTTACATATAACAACAGTAATAAGCGTGGCAACGCCCGCTACTGCCATAGAAGCATAAAACCAAAAATATTTAGCGGTAACAACACCATTGGCTAACTCGCGGTTTATGATGAAGACGGTGGAGAGAGCCAAAAACAGCGGAAGTAACCGCATAAAATCAATGATAATTCGCTTTATTCTCATTTTCTTATCTATAATATTTCTATTTTTTCCCTTATTGAACCCTTGCCATACCCAAACCACCTGTCGATTACTTTGCCTTCAGGCGATATGATTACATGGTATGGAACACCCAAGTCGTTACCATATTTTGCAGCCAAACCGCCAAAGGATTTAGGATCGCGGAGATTTACCCATGATATGTTGCGTTCGGAATTTGATTTACGCCATTTGCTGTTGCTATCAAGACTGATGCTGATTACAGTAAGATTATCACGATAGATTTCTGAAACTTCCTTCAACTCGGGGTAAACCTCTGAACAAACGCCGCATTCACTGCTGCAAAAGCTTAATAGAAGGTACTTATCACTCAAATAAGCGGAAAGTCGTTGTTTATTCCCGCTATCGTCAAATAATTTCGCATCGACCATGTCATCGCCGATTTCAACAACAGATGGTGGAAAAAGCATAACAAAAAGAATGTTTGGCAAAGGAGAACAAGAAGAAATGAAGAGCGGAAAATGTACAAAAATAAGGAAAAACGAAATTTGCCTTATAGTATAATGTATGCCGGCAGCGTCGCCTGATTTTTTCACAAGCGCCCACGCTTTAAGCCCTACGAACTTATTGTTCAACATGCTGTCTATTGTTCCCTTTAGATGCGCTGTTGCGCTATTTTCCGACACTATTTTCATTACTTCTGCCAATAAACTACTTAAATCTTAATAAACAAAGAATAGGATTATCATCGTCCTTTGATATATCCACCAAACGCTGCAATTCTTTAGTGTAATTATCAACATTTTCTTCAACTAAATGAAATGGTAATAATACTGCTGCTATAGTATTATTTACAACTCCAGAAATTCTATCAATTTTGCCAATATTTAATTTCTTTTGAAAGTCTTCCATTGAGTAGCTAAAAATTTGATCATTAAGTTTATTATAGAAACCTATGTAATGTGTGTTAAACACTGTATAATCAACTACAAGTGTGTTTCTAACACCTATTGCGCTGAAAGAAAAAACGTAATTTGACTGAGCTAAATCGTGCAAAAAATTAACATTGCCTCTTGATATTTTTTCTAAATAATCCATGGATGGTAATGCAAATTGTCCAAACTCAATTTTATACAATTTAGTAACACTATCACCTATAAAATGGTAAATATTAGAATTATATCCAGTATAAGCAAAGATGTCACCGTCAATTTTATATATGCTTTTTAATGGAGTTGTGTGATAACCTGTTATGAAATCTTTTTTAACATGTTTGCTAATGTATTTTTGATTAAAATCAGTGGTTATAAAACTCCATCCAGCAAAATCATTTTGAGCTACAAGATTATGCCACAAAAGTTTATCATTTCCCATATATTCAAAGCATGTCAATCCCTCAACAATCCTATGTTCAGAAATGAAATCATAATTAATTAAACTATAATTGACTACCTTTTTCTGTACCATATCGACTAACGAAATAATATTTCGATTATAATCAATACTGAAAGAAGAACAAAATATATATTCCTGAGGTCCAGCGCCTATATTTCCGATAGGCGCTATGAAATTTCCTGAGGAGTCAAAAACAAATAATTTTCCTTCTCCTCCAGACAATATAAAGAGTTTTCCAAACGCAGATTCTACTTGACGTATAGTTCTATTAATAAGACACTTATCATTAGTCTCCAATTTAATAAAACTAACCTCCAGCATGTCGAACAAATCAATATTATTTTCAAGATTAAAATTTATAGTATGTAAGGCATCTGTCCTTTGGGTAGGCTGATTACAGGAAAATAATATAAAGACAGCCAGACATAAAGAAAAACAGTTTCGCATATTCATTATTTATTTATTGTATTAATAGATAATGAGGGTATCCCAAGTATCCCAAAGTATTAAAGCATTTTTTGCTATGTGATATATTTAGCATACCCTCTTCTAATTACTATTTGCAGCAAGTAAAATCTCCTGACAAAATGCATGTGATATCACTACCATAACAAATTACAAGACCTTTACCATCTCCGTTTTCATTCCCTGCCAGCGCTTCCACATTGGCTAAGAAAGTGTCAGAGAAACTGTCGCTATTCGCGTTGAAGTTAATATTCAACGCTACTGCTGATATTGCTGTGGCGACTATTGCGCCGAAAAAATACTTTTTCATGGTGTTCTATTTTATTAATTGTTTATATTGTTTATAATTAAGGTAATGTTTCAATTATTTTTTTTTACACTACCTTTTTTTGTTTTCTGATTCACCGGTCGCTTTCCACACTACCAATGGCTGGATGAATCATTATGTTTTATTTTTCCCTTTGGATTTTGTTTCTGTGCGCTTGCCAACAAGGGCTTGGCAAGCGTTTAGCTAAGTGATTCCGTCCTCCTGCATTTCAACAATCATATATGTCTTTCGACGGTTAAGTGTACTTGCCGTTACTGTTGCGTCTAACGGCGCTGATGAGCAGTCAAGTCTTGCCATTCGTTGTATCTCCCCCGCCATTTCGGGAATATACAATACGAAATTCGACAAGGCGACTTCTACGTTTGCTCTCCCTCTAACTGATATCCTGAGGGGAGTATAATTTTCCAGATTGACCGATATGTCTTTTTTGTCAATTCTGAAAAAATTATGAACTTCTGTTAATTTTTTATTAATCAGATTATTTATTTGCGTTTTGTAAAGTTCCCTGATGTCCGCGTTCAACGCCGGGTTGCCAATCATCAACACGCGGTTGTCCTTATCTAACAGGAAACACTGGAACTGCATGTCGTTTGGGAAACTGTTCAGTCGGTTTATAGCTCCGTCTAAATCCATAAACACCGGATAATCGAATCTGTCTCTTGCGAGCAGGTTTGCCATTTCTCTTGCGTTTTTTGGCTGGAAATATAGTAGAAACCCCACCTGTTCTCCGAACAGGCTGTCAGCTTCTTCCATCAGATACTTCCATGCAGCCAGATTTAAGCGGCAATCGCTGCAACCTGCCGAATCTACGTACATCAGAATTTTGAACTCCTTCTGCAGCCAATGGTCGCAGCTTCCGGGCTGAGTTTCTTTGCCCGAAACGAAGCAAGGCAAATTTTCGGGTATCCTGATTTCCTTTCCGAGCCATTCTGCAACAATTTTTTCTATTTCTCCGCGCCTGTTTTTGTTTTTACACGAGCAAAGCGAAGCGCTGACTGCTATCAGGAAAAACAACACTATCGAAATTTGCCTTACAATATAATGTGTGCCGGCAGCGTTGCCTGATTTTTTCACAAGCGCCCACGCTTTAAGCCCTGCGAACTTATTGTTCAACATGCTGTCCATTGTTCCCTTTTTATGCGCTGTTGCGCTATTTTCCGACACTATATTGTATACTTCCGACATTATTATATAAAAATATTAGAACAAATTTTCTTCTTAAGCATTACTTCAATTCGTACATGCAAAGTACAAAATTTTCAGCTTCAAGATGCTCTATTACCTCCTGAGGCAAATCAAAATTATTTGCAGTTTCGAAGCCTGGATAAATACAAGATACAAGCCGATTGTCATTATACCATAAGAAGTCAAAAAAACCATTTTCTCTTCTATCAAAAACGTATACAGTATTTTCAGTTCTGTCAACTATGAAGGCTTTTACTTTGCGTTCGTCCAACAGTTGCCCCGCTATAAATTTATCATTTATCAAAGCTATCTTCCTGATAAACGTATAACGCTGGAAATTATCCCAGTTAGCTGTGACATCTATTTTATCTTCGTTTGGTACATTTCTGTTTCCAAAATCAAAATAATAGGCTTTTAAAACTTCACCTTCTGTTGAAAACTCATATACAAAGTTGTTGATTGGCTGATTGTAGAGTATTTTATCCTTAAAGACTGCAAACGTATAGTACCCGAAAAACCTATTCTCATCAAAATATTTGTCGTATTGCATGTAGGTTTTTTCAGTCTTAAATTCGTTATTGGTTATTGCTATTTTTGCAGAAGCATTATCGCCTTTGTTCCAACTGTGAAGCGCAAACAGAAACTTATTATTAGACAATCGTTGAAAAAAACTTACATTGAATGGCATTCGACGCACAGAAACGAAATTTAGCTCCTTGTCAAAAACAAAAAGCCTGTCATTCCCTCCGGTTCCGTCTCTAAAATAAATATTTTCAGCATCGTCTAGGCAAAAATCGTGTATTCTCAGATACTCTTCAGGACCTTGGCCTATACTGCCAACTTTGCCGATACCTAAGCCATCGGAATTGAAAACAACCAATTTTCTTAACATTGCATCAAGAATGTAAATTCGATTGTCTGTGGTTTTTAAAATATCTATATCTCTGAAGTGATAATCGTCTAAAGAATCGTCAAGGATGACATAACTTATGCTATTTATTAAGTTATCAGGAAAATAGTCGGTTTCAACCTTTTTTAGTCTTGAGAAATCAACTATTTCAGTTTCAACGCCTAATTCTTGTTGAAGGTTCGCAGTATTGCACGACAAACAAGCAAAAATTAACGAAAAAAATTTTGATATGTGTTTTGTTATTCGCATGGTCATTATATTTGTGACGTTATTTTTTGAAAAAATAAATGAGCTTATGAAATTAATTGCAAACTTCCTAAGCTCCATGAATTTTAACACCCGTGGTTATCACCACATGGGTAGGAGTTTTCAGATCTACAGTAAAACATCATCCCATTACTACTTTCGACTTTAGGTCCTGTGCAACGAGATCCAGTTTCATTTCCTGCCAGCGCTTCCACATTGGCTAAGAAAGTGTCGGAGAAATTGTCTCCTTTCGCACTGATATTCATATTCAGTGTTACTGCTGCTGCTATAGCTGTGGCGGCAATACCGCCCAAAAAAATCTTTTTCATGTTGTTCTATTTTTATTATTGTTTATAATTAAGGTAATGTTTCAATTATTTTTTTTACACTACCTTTTTTTGTTTTCTGATTCACAGGTTGCTTTCCACGCTACCAATGGCTGGATGAATCATTATGTTTTATTTTTCCCTTTGGATTTTGTTTCTGTGCGCTTGCCAACAAGGGCTTGGCAAGCGCTTAGCTAAGTGATTCCGTCCT
>Ga0099364_10011226_pt1 | contig 12253 bp, 16 predicted proteins | sample TergutTh196P3_FD_73070 | JGI IMG/M metagenome (GOLD analysis project Ga0099364, IMG submission 73070) | Microcerotermes parvus P3 segment gut microbial communities from Pointe-Noire, Republic of the Congo - Th196 P3 | ecosystem: Host-associated > Arthropoda: Insects > Digestive system > Gut ...
TAATACCTGTGTTTGTAAGGTGAGTTGGCCGAGAGGCTGAAGGCACTCGCCTGCTAAGCGAGTATAGGGGCTAAAACTTCTATCGAGAGTTCGAATCTCTCACTCACCGCCAATTAATAATCAAAGCAAGCCTGACCAAGTAGAAAAACCCGCTGACATGGCGGGTTTTTCGCATTTTCTCCTCCAGTGAAATACAACCAAATATGATCCTTAACTTTCAAAAATAAGTAATATATTTCTAATTAAAGAGTTGGCAATGAGTATTTTTTGTGCTAGAATCATATTACGTACATAAGTAATATGATGAGGTTGAAAAATGTATCCTGATTGGGTTTTAAAGCACAAGAAAAAAGGCACGAACATTTCATACATTAACGGTCGTTATTATCTCTACGCTGTAAGCTCTGTTTGGAACAAAGAAAAAGGTAGAGCGCAAAAAATCACGAACGAATACCTTGGGCGTATCACGGAAGACGGCTTTATTCCATCCAAGAAAAGAACGGAAAAGCGGGAAGCTCCTGTTACCGTCAAAGAACACGGCGCTTCAAGTGTTTTGACAACCTTGGGAGAAGATGTTTTAAATGAATTAAAAAATGTTTTTCCGGAACACGGAGAGCTGATCTTTACGATTGCAGCCCTGAGGGTCATTGAGCAATGTCCGTTTAAGAGATTGGAGAATCTTTATAATAACTCAAACTTCGCACTACCTTAACCTGAGTTAGAACCTTGAAAACACAATAACGATCAAGCCTAAACGGGTGTATTTTATGCGCAAGCGCACAGAGTCAGCTTTTGTTTAACAATTCTGGAAAAATCGCTATAAAGCCTTCAAACATAGTTTTCATCTGCTCTTCTGTAAGCAAAAGTTTCTTCGAAACGTACTTTGTAAATGCCTCAATCAACAAACAATACGACTCTAGCCACGTAATGTCAGCAAGTTCCTCGCAGACACAGTAAAACAATTCTCCAACCGTTCGGTCATCACTATACATTCGGCTTAGCAGCGCCAGCATCATGTAGCGCGTGAATACTATCGCTGTCCAGGCTGCCATCGCGTCATAGCTGAGCGAACGGCATTCCTTGGTCAGGCGCAGGGTTGACTTGCACACTTTGAAAAATACCTCGATACTCCAACGCTTACCGTAAATGCGGATAATCTCCTCTTCCGACAGCGATAAATCCGTCGAAACGAGGACGAGATAATCCTTCCTACGATTCCGGTTACGGACGAAAACAAGCCGCACGGGTATCCAAAGGTCATCTTCTCCACCGCTAATCTCGGCTTGCACCGAAAGTAGATACCGCGAACGTCCGCGACGCTTCCGGTTCCGTTTGTAAATATCTGTCACGTCAAGCATCTTGCCTTCATAACGATAATGCACCTTTGACGTCTTTTTCACAATCGCAACGACATTGAGCTTCTCTTTCTTCAAAGCCGCAATATTTGAAGGCGTCGAGAACCATGAGTCAAAGAGTACGTAGGACGCAAGCAACCCTGAAGCGAGCGCCATACGAATCATCTCCATCATGGCAACGGGCGCTGTCCCCTGTGCAAGCTGTCGTTGCCGATACCCACAGGTTCGTTTGTCTACATCGCGGGCTTCCTGGAAACGATTTTTCGCGTCCGCTGAAGTGAGGTGGCATGAATTTACCGGCACAAACGTATTGCCGTCACTCCAACCCAACGTGAGCAAACGGAATCCTCGGATGAAAGTGCCTTTGGAGTGGTCATAGACTCGGCTCAGAAGCTCAACATTCTTTGATCGATTGCGTTCGTAAGGCGTATCGTCTACGATGAAGACGTTGACCCGTTTCTCGTCAGTCAAGTTTACAAGTTTCTCGTTTACTATGCTGGACGCAAGCAAGCTCGTGAAGCGCATCCAATTGACATGGCAAGAATTGATGAAACGGTAGAATGTATCCTTTGCAGCGGAATTGTTTTCGTTCATTTTGAGAGTCATGAACAAGGTAATATGAGAGAACGCCAATTCGAAGAGTTTTTGAAAAACGTCGACCGCTGGAATACCTCTAGTCTTGTATGCGCCAATTTTTTTCAGGACACGGCCGATGTTGAACAACTGAAAGAAGGAATCGACTTCAGACTGTGTTATGCTTGTCATGACATGGGCCTCCAGGGATATTTTGTGTTCACCGATACAATTTTAACCCCAAGAGTGTTCCATGTCTTTCTTTTTCTTGCTCGTTATTGTATTTTCAAGGTTCGATGTTCATTTTCTTGCTGCGAAGTTTGAGCTTGTAATCTGAAAGCGCCTCCACATCAATAATTTTAGGCTGCAGCATGACATTTTTTCTTTCTCGCTCGCAACAATTTTGAAGCCGTATTTGCATCAGGTTTAGGGAGTAATAACCGGATCTTTCCAGATGTCTTGATCTTCCCAGTCAATAGGGAAACCCATATCAGTTATGTTGAAGATACTCAGGTTGGGAAATGTCTTAATATGAGACTTAAAGCAAGTTTTCCATTCAGAAAATAAGAGATTGCCTTCCAGCATATATGCCAAAATACAACAACAAGGATAGATTTTATTTATCGACCCAAGAGTCAAATGATCGAGGTGGATAATTTCTCCTTTGCGTGGAAGCCGTGGCTGAGTTACTAAGTTATGATTCCATAGTCGGATATGATGAGCCGCCAAATTTCTTATATCGTTCAGACAATGTAACCAGTTTTTAAGATACAACCCTTTAGGGATAGTTAGAGCAAGAGCTATTTGTTGCTGATACGTGGGTTTAATTCCTGAAAAGAAATGAGATAGCAGGCCGAAGTCCCATAATTGTACGGCTATCCACATCGGGAAGGGGGGTTGATATTTCGATTGATAATGTTTCACGAAATACTCGTTTTTAGACCGCCGCACGTTGTTATCAAATTTTTCAAGCCATTTGCTATGTAGGCTACTGCCACTATTGTCAGGGGCAAGAAATTTAGGATTGAAAAATAACGGGTCGTCATATGAGAATTTTTTCACTGCTCCCATCACATGAGCAACTACCACGCGCATGTTGATTTCAAGACCTTCCAGAGCGTCGAGCAAAATCATCCTAAGCTTTTTATCAAAAAAATACAGACTAAGGATATCGTCGATATTTGTTCCGGAGACGAAGTTATCAGAGCGGACGCCGGTAGTCTCTATCTCTTTGAAAGAATACCAGTACCCGCTCAAACGATAATAGCCTATTTTTTTTAACGCCAGAACAGCTTTGTCCTGATCTAGTATGATCATCCCCCGCGCACGGAGCAAATTTACCTGCTCAACGTATGGGAGGTGTGGTTTGGTGTATGCTATTTTCAACATAATCACTCCATACAAGAAGACCTGCCCGTACTAAAGCGACTAAATCAACCGAAGTCGATCTGACCCTTAGCATAGGAGCAGGCCGTATTGCATTTAGTATATAGCATGAATTGAAGCTGTCAATCTTATTTTCGACAGACGAGCAGACCGCGCTTTTCATCAATTCGGATGTCGATATTTATTTGAGGCATGGTATTTATTCTAACCATACGCTAGTACGTGGTGTCACCTAAAAGTAGTATAATTTTCTGCTGTGTGGTATTGTCAGCATGAGGTGATGATACTACATGAAAAATAATGAAATAAAACTATTCGCAGAACAACGCAAGGAATTGGAGAAATTCTCCAAAACAGGAATTCACAGCGCAAAGCTAATTAAAAGAGCGGAGATTATTCTGCTGTTAGACACATCTGAAAGCGGTAAGGCAGTAACATTCGAGGAAATCTCTGATCGACGTCTGCCGGGTTTACCTGCTTGCGCGCTGCGTCTTATCGTCTTCGGTGGCGGATATGTACTTACAGTGTTATTGCCGAGAAACGAACACGCGTCAAGAGGATGTTTTGGCTTGGCTGCCGATATGGGCGGCGCTGCGGCTGACTGAAAAAACAAACTGGAGAGAGCGCTTTCTTTTGAGAAAAATTGTGAACAAGTGGCTTCGTGAGAGCGGAGCAGAAAAGTAGGCCACTTTCACGGCCAGGCGGCACGTTCGGGCTTCTATTGAGTCTGTTTACCTGCTTACTATGCCGTACTTTTCTGGAAACGCAGGATCTGACCGCATTACCGAAATAAGTCGTCTTGCCGCGCCTTCTGGGGTGTATCTGCCGATTTCCCATGACTCTACCGTTTTCTTAGATACACCAAGAACAATCGCAAACACGCCTTGTGACATTCCGAGGTTTTTTCGCGTCTCCTTTATCTCTTCTGCGCTGATTGTATCGCAAACCGGGTAAACGGTTAACCTTGATGTCCGCAGATCAATTTTAGCCTCTGAATAATCGACCAGTTCCTGCATCGCCTCAATAAGCTCCTGCCCCATTTTACTCATTCTCTATTCCTCCAATTCTCATTGATTTGTTCCGCCATCGTTTTTAGTATTCTCCGCTCGTCGTCGTTGATGTTTTCCTTCTCGCCTTTTGAATAAGCGTAAAGCAAACCAACCACGCCTCTTACGACAAAATCCACGTATAAGACCCGTGCCCCGCCGCTCTTGCCCTGGCCTTCAAGCGCAATCCGTATCTTTCTCACTCCTCCCGTTCCACGAATCACAGGTGGTTTTTGCGGGTCTTCGCATATTGCTTTTTGCAGCTCAAGCAAATCATCGTCATCGCATCCGAGCGCGGTCCACTGTCTATCAAAAACCTTAGTGTGTACGAACATCCTGTCAGTCAGCATACCCAAAATCTCCCCACTCCTTCGTTTGTCATTATATACGAGTTACGAGGGTAACTCCAAGAGGTTTAGCCGTGAAAAAATGAATGAGGGAGTGGGCAAGCGTCTGTCTGAACTTGGCGCGGGCTATCCGAGGTAATCGCTTACGGCAAAGAAAAAGGGTTTGCTTTCGATGAACAAGATTCAAACCGTTTTTTTAGCTTTCGATATAAATTCTCCATGCTTTTGTCACCCTCGTTATCGAGGAACAGGCAAAAAGGCAGGCTGTCTGTTTCCTTATGCTTGATAACACAGGCACAGCATTTTTTGTGGTTCGGGCAAGACATTTTTGGGCAAGCGCACTCTTTCACATCAGGACAATTCATTACACCGTTCCCCCCTAACAACATTCGGCGCCGCCGCAATCACAGTTTGGTTCGCCGCCGGCAAGCCAGCCCATAAGCACGGCACAGAAGCAACCTACCCCGACTTTAACGGAGATCGCGTTCGCCGGACAGTTTTTCGAGCAGGCTCCGCATTCCATGCAGCTATCTTTATCATGGATTGCGGCTTTGCCATTATCAACCTTAAAGACGCCATGAGGGCAAACTTCCGTACATTTTTCACAACCTACGCATTTATCGGGGCAAAGGTGTAATGTAACGACGTTTTTCAAGTATTCGTGTTTCATATCGGTCTCCTGTCAACCTGCAAATGTCTCAATCAGCACAAAAATCACGCCCGTCGTGAGCGAAATGATTATGAGAGGAAGGGCGATTTTCATTTCCTTTAACACGCCGGACAGCGATGTATAGGTGGACGCTCCGGTAAAGTTCATCGCTAAAAAAGCGGAGTACGCGGGCAGCATCAGCATGTATCCAATCCCTAAAAGCAATGAGGGCGAAGTAAACCAACCATATCCCCAAACAATACAGGCTGTGCTGACCGCTCCCAGCAGCCAGCCCTTAAGCGCAAAAGCTCTTCCGGGGATAAAGGGGAGCAGCGCCGGAGCTATAACTGTGCCGATAAGAACGGCGGCGGTATACGCAAAAAAATCCCCCAAGCCAAAAGGCCGCACCGCAAACAGGTTAATCAAGAACAAGACGCCAAACACCTTCAAGGAAATTCTTGCGGCCTCCATAAGTTCCACTGGCGTCAATATCAATCTGTCCCATATCGTAAAGTTTACCGTTCGCATTTCCCGCGTGGCCTTGTAACCGGATGAGATAAACGTCTTTATGTCGCTTGCCAGTACCGGCCCATAGGTGACGGAAAACCCCGTGCGCAGCGCTGTTTCGTGGGCGCTTACGCCGGGCGCGCCAAGCTGCGGCAATATCAACCTTCTATGCGTCACGATTTCAGAAAGCCTCACTGTTTTAACGCGTTTTTCCAATTCGTCGGTTCCGAAAGTTCCCTTACCCGCCGCGCACCATACATTGACCCCTTTTGTGTCGAGTATCAGAAGCCAGCAATCAAGCCCTTTTAGTTCTTTTCTCAACGTGTCGAATGTCAATTTATAGTTCGCGCTTACAAGCACGGGAGAATCGCTGTCAGGATTGCCAACGGCGTAAAGCCCCGGTTCTACCTTAAATGTCATGCGCCCGATACTCCAACGGACTTTCCATGCTCCAAGGGCGTCTTTAAAAGACAGCGACGTTGAAACGATTGGTACATCCGCAACGCTGCCGGAACAACAATCGCCGTCCGAAATTTTCTTGTTTTCTGCACAGCAACGCCCGCTCATTTTCATCTCCATGTCGAAACGAGCCGTTCAGGAGACACATCCCCCTGCCAGGCGACAGTCGCCATATGATTACCGCTGATATCACAAATTCTGCCCAGCCATTCTTTTTCCTTTTCCGCTCTTGCCGCCAGAATAGGATTGTTTGTTCGTATAAGTGACAGGCACTGATTTACAACCCACCATTTACTGCGGATACCCGCTCTTTCCAAGTCCTCCTGGAGGCGAGTTGCCTCAAAAACAGGCGTAGCCTCAGGAAGCGTGACAATCACAACCTCGGTGTATTCGACATCCCTGAGCCTGGGCAGTAACCGCTCTACCGAGGGCGGTACCGCGCCTTTTCCTTTCGTCCTTTCCACTTCTCTGTGATAACTCTGCGTCGCATCAAGGAGCAACAGCGTGTGACCGGTTGGAGCCGTATCAATCACCACCACTTCGCTGCCCGCTCCCTCAACGACCTCCGCAAAGGCTCTAAACACCGCTATTTCTTGAGTACACGGAGAGCGCAAATCTTCCGCAATATAGTCAAGATCGTCGGCCCCCATTGTTTCTCGGGCCTTGTCCAATACTTCCTTCCGGTATCTTTCAAGCTCTTCTTTCTCATCGATTTTTGTAAAAGTTATGTTGTCGTCAACGCTATAGTTCAGGCGTCCTGCCGGATCCGTCGAGGTCAGGCGTACCTTTACGCCCTTATCCGCCAGAGCAAGAGCGATAGCCGCCGCAATCGTTGTTTTGCCAACTCCGCCCTTACCCATAGTAAAAATAACCTTTTTCCCCGACGCATACAAATCCTCCGTCAAGTCGCGTAATGAACGAGTACCCAAAGGTATTCCGCTTTCGGAACAGGAATCAGCCGGTTCTTTCGTAAAAAACGCCCGAATATTTCCAAGCCCAAGGATATTGTAGGAGCGCAGCGGCAGGGTAAACGTTTCTATTTTACTCAAATGTTCGGGAATGTGATTGAGAGCATCCCGCTGTATTTCAAAGAGCCTGCGTGAAACGTCGTCAGTACCTTCTTTGACTACTCCGTTGACAATTAGTATCTGATTGTCGATTCCCAATTCGTACAATTCGTGACTGGAACGGCTCGCTTCAAACAGAGGCGTTTTTTCGGGCCTGGCCACAAGGACAAGCGTAGTTTTCTTTTTGTCCGAAAGGTTTTCCACGGCGTGTTTGTACATGTCCTTTTTTTCCTGAAGCCCCGCAAGCTGTCCCAGGCATGACGCTCCGTGTGTGCTTTCGCTGATAAAATCGCTCCATGCCGAAGGCAGTTGAAGCATTCTCAGCGTATGCCCCGTCGGAGCGGTATCGAAGATAATGTGGTCGTACCTGGCAGCCGTTTCTTCGTCCGTAATAAATTTGGAAAATTGATCGAAGGCTGCTATTTCGACAGTGCATGACCCGGAAAGCTGCTCTTCCATTTGGGCAATGACGCTCTCCGGCAGCTTCCCCCGATAGGGGCCGACGACGTTTTCCCGATACTCGTTTGCCGCCTCGATCGGGTCGAGGTTCGCCACCACGAGGCCGGGAGCCCCGGAGATCGGAACGCCCTCGCCAGTCAATTTCGTCTCGAAGACGTCTTGCAGGTTGGACGCCGGATCGGTGCTGACCAGCAGCACATTCTTTCCGCTGTCCGCCAAATTCACGGCAACAGCACAAGAGATGGAGGTTTTACCGACTCCTCCTTTGCCTGTAAAAAACAAATATTTTGTCAGTCCGACGGACCTCAACAAGAGGGACATCAGGTGCCGCCCGCTCCCTTGGCGGATTTTGCTTCAGGCGGTCCGAGTTCGCCTTTGGTCCACGTTACAAATTCCGCGTTTGTCGGATAAGCGCGTACCTTGGCTATTTCGTCGTCCAGAAGTGTTACAGGCAGCACATCCGCGCCTTCTTTCTCCAAAAGGGCAGAGATAATCTTGTTGGATACAAATTCCTGCGGTTCGCTCGCTAAATTATATCGTTTAATGGACGCTCCTCGCTCCCGCAACGTGTTGACTACCGTAGCGACTCGCTGCAACTCAGGGTCAATACTCGGTCCACATACTCCCGTTGAACAACACATCGCCGGATCAAATATCTCAATTTTCTTCATGGCGGCTGTCTCCTTTCCTCCATTAACAGTGCCTTATTTCGGCGGCGGCAACGGTTACCAGTCGTTTCAGTAATTCCAAAGCGTAGTCGCCGCCACTCTCGCTGATAGAGTAATACGTCCACTTGCCGTCCTTGCGCGGTGAAACTATGCCGCTTTCGCAGAATATTTTCATGTGATGAGACAGCGTTGGTTGTGAAATTTCCAGTTGTTCAAGCAACTCGCAAGCACATTTTTCGCCACTTTGCAGCATTTCCAAAATCATCAGACGGTTTTCGTCGCAAAAGGCTTTAAAAATCCGTGCGTTGTCAAGATGTCTATTATCCAAACGACTCACCTCATATTGATTCCATTCGATATGTCGTCAGTATATGCTACACATTTAAAAAAATCAATATGACGTATGGCGTTCTATAAAAGGGCTCCCCTGCCGGTTGACGGGGAGCCCTTTTTTATTCTTTTCCAGGCAGGATTGTCCGGCCCGCTAAACCCCTAATGAGTTGTAACCCAAGACAATATTGGTTATGGAGTTCCTGACTTGTTCCGCCGGGATAAGCAAATCAGAGCGATTCGGGAGAGCGGATTTCATCGATGGAGAAACAATGTAATACGTTCCCTCCTTGTACTCCGGCAGTTCAGTCTCTCCGAACTCGGTGCGCGTGAGAGGGGTGCCATCCTCCAAAGCGCCTGCGGGGACGGTGCAGGGGGCGAGGCTGATCGTATTCTCGCTCTTGGGATAAACGCGGACGAGGTTCCCAGCGGCGTCGCAAATCGGTATTGCTTGTTGCGTCAAATTAAAAATCATGATTCTACTTTTACTCCTTCTTCCGTGCAAACGTATCATAGGATACGTTTGCACTTGATCATGCCGAGGATGGTTTCGGAAACGTAGAAGCGACGGCTCAACCGGCCTTGTAACAATCGAGGGCAGCGCTAATTCAGGCGATGCTGTCGATGCCTTTTTTCTGTACGAGTGTCAATAAGCGCAATACCGGCCCGCTGGGTTTTTTGGCTCCGCGTTCCCATGCGGAAATGACCCCTTTTGTGACGTTAAGATACCTGGCAAAAACAGGCTGTGAAAGCCTTTCCCGCTCTCTCAGGGTACGTATTTCCTCAGCGGAAAAAGCTTTAACGGGCATTAGGCAAGCGTCATCAAATTCTTTCATAGTGCGCTTATCAATAGAACCAGTGCGATGTAATGCCTCCGCCGATTCGTGTATCGCGGCGAAAATTTCATTCTTATACTGTTCAGACATTTTTCTTCACCTCTATATAAGTCCCGTCCTCTATCAATGCTTCAACACCCTCATCCGGTATATCTAAAAGATGGGCCGCGAGTTTTTTTAAAGCCTCTTTTTCATCGCTTTGAATATTATCCCGTTTATTCTTTGGAAAACCATAGACAAAAAATGCGCGCTCTGTCGAAGGTTAGCGGCGATCTGTCCCTTTTCTGCGCGTTCTATCGCATCATGTAAAGCTGCATCGGAAATATCGTTTTTTTGTGCAAACTTGTCAAAAACAGCTTGCTTTAAGATTCTCAAACGATCCCCTCCATGTACGACTAAGTATTACATATCTAAATGAAAAAAACAATTGTCTTTCCGGAAGGCCCTGTAAACGGTTATGTTTACAGGGCCTTTTATTAAGCTCACTTAATCATGCCGAGGATGGTTTCGGAAACGTAGAACTTTCCGCTCTGGTTCACGATGACGCTGTCAAGGATAACTTTGTCCCCGTTGAGGAAAACGTAGTTCTTGCAGTCCGGGATTACGAGGGTGTCGCGGCCCTTGGTTACTGTCATTTCGCCTTTTTCAAGGTCTGTCTTAACATTGGCGCCTTTGGCTTTGAAAGCGGTTTCGGCCTCGTTGAAGAGCCGCTTGGTAACGGCCTCAAGGTCGATGCCCCACACGCCCGCGCAGATAAGCGCTATGTCGGTGTTGTCAAGGACGCCGGTTATGCGTCCGTCGCCGGGCAGGTAGGTGAACAGGTTAACCTCCTGGCCTGTGTGGCCGTGGGTTGTCCAGCCCAGGAAGGCGCGCTCGGAGATAATAGGGCCCACGGCGTAGTTCATGCTCCCGAGCGCCGCGTTTTTGATTACGGCGGTCTCTCTGGGGGTGAGGTCGCTTACGCCATACCATTCCGCCATAACTTCTCCGATGTTCGCGCGGCCTTCGTCAAATTTTTCGGCAACGCCTTCGCCGGTCAGTCTGGCTTTGGTCAGCGGAACGATGAAGCTGCCGAGGGCGGCGCTGTCATAGGAAAGGGCGGCTTTGGCGTCTTGGGTGTCGCGGTTGCCCATCGTGATGCCGCCGGTGCCGTGGTCGCTCATGATAAGAAGCATGGTGTTCCGGCTTTCTTTGGCGAACTCAAGAGCCGCCGCCACGGCGGCGTCAAAGGCAAGAATATCGGAAATCAGGCCGATGGGATCGTTGGCGTGGGCTGTCCAGTCAATCTTGGAACCTTCGACCATCAGGAAGAAGCCTTTGTCGTTCTGGGAAAGAAGCTCAATAGCCTTGACCGTCATTTCGGCCAAAGAGGGCTGATCGGGGTAAAGCTCGGCGCGGTCGAAATCGTAGGCCATGGCGTCGGGCGCGAACATGCCCCAAACCTTGCCGGACTTGACGGCGTTCATTTCTTTGCCGGTGGTTATGTATTGGTAATTCATGCCTTTGACGGCCTCAATAACGTCGCGGCCGTTGTAATTCAAATACTGAGAACCGCCGCCGAAGACTACGTCCATGTTGTTGTGCGCTTGCTGCTCGCCGATTATGCCATACTGGGCGCGGTTGTTGTAGTGCGACGAAAAGGCGGCCAGGGTGGCGTGCTGGATGTTGGACGTACCTACCAGGCCGGTGGATTTGCCGATCAAATTGGCCGCTTCCAGGATGGTGGCCACCGGAACGGACTTATCGGTCACGCCGATAAACTTGTCGTTGGTTTTTATGCCGGCGGCCATAGCCGTGCTGGCGGGAGCCGAGTCAGTGATGCCGCCGATTTTATCGCCGCTCTTCCACCAGGTGCGGACAAGGCCGCTGGCCAGTCCGTCAAGCGCCAGGGAGACGGAGGTGTCAAAGTTTCCGGTTTTGGTATCGTATGATTTGTACCATCTGGCAAGCGCCAGGCCGTCAACACTCATCCCGTCCGGAATCATCACGATGATGTTCTTAATGTCCGGGTTGAGCTGTTTCGCGGCCTCCCTGTCGATAGCAAAAGCGCCTGTGACCGCGGAGAACACCAACGCGACCGTCAGCAGCAGCAGGACAAAACGGGACTTCTTGCGCAAGTTATTACCCGTATTCTTGACAAACATATGCGCTATTCCTCCTAAAAAATTATGTTAGTCTTGCAAGCGTAAGAATAAACGGAGACAGTAACGGAAATTTGAACATATTGTAACAAAACCGTAAACCGGAGCTTAGTTGCTGGGCGCGAATGCCTATTGCATTATACGGCAAAGTCAACGATTCCCGTATAATTGCTTATACCAGGTTGTAATCAAGCGGATGTCAATCTGGGCCTTAAAGGCTTGTCAAAGCTGCTTTTAGCTATTCTAACTTTAGGCCTTTTATTTCAAACTGGTATTAGACTGTCATAGACCATAAAAAAACAAAGAAACCCGCTCTTTAGCGGGTTTCTTGCACTTCCTTAGACGATTTTAGACAACAAAACATTAGTAACTGGCGGTGAGTGAGAGATTCGAACTCTCGATAGAGGTTTTAGCCCCTATACTCGCTTAG
>Ga0099364_10011227_pt1 | contig 12251 bp, 6 predicted proteins | sample TergutTh196P3_FD_73070 | JGI IMG/M metagenome (GOLD analysis project Ga0099364, IMG submission 73070) | Microcerotermes parvus P3 segment gut microbial communities from Pointe-Noire, Republic of the Congo - Th196 P3 | ecosystem: Host-associated > Arthropoda: Insects > Digestive system > Gut ...
GACGCGCAGGACGTCCTTGCCACCCACGCGGGCGGCGGAAACCGGCTCGGGGTCGGGTGAGGAATTGTCGTCGCCCTGTGTGCGAAAGGCCGCTTCTTCGTGAAGCTCCTCCACAATTCGATGGGTGACCGTGGCGCCGGCGTCGCTGCTGAAATAGGTAATCACGTCCCCGGCCATGAGCTTGTCCGTGTCCGTTTTCTTCGTGAGGATCAGGGAGCCGGGCGGGATGCTGCTTTTCATGGAGGGCGTCATCACGGTGAAATACGAAAACCCAAACAGATTTTTGACCTCCCCCGGCGCGCCGCTGAACAAAAACGCGGCCAGAATCGCCAGCAAGAGTACACCGTAAAACAGTACGCCGGAAACCATGCGCCAAACGGCTTTGCCGGATAAGCGCTTTGGCGGGGCGGGCATGGCGGCCGGCCAGAGATGTTCCTTTGGAGGGCAGATCCCGTCCACCAGCCGGATCAGCTCGTCGAGCAGCTCGTCGTCCTCCCGGACTTTTGCGCCGCGCAGAATTTCCTCAATCACCGGTATTGCCTCGTGCGGCGGCATGAGCGGCACGGTTTCAGCTATCATAATGTTACATCCTCAATTTTAAAACGTCCTTGCGGGAAATAAACTTGTTTTCACAGTTTATCTAATTCCATGAAACAAACGGATTTTTGTGCTTCAGGCAAGGCTTTGCGCGCCCGGCCCGACGGCTCGGCTGACGGCTTATTCTTTCGCGAGACAGTGCAAGAAAGAATAAAACACAGCGTGCCGAATGCTTCGGCGCGCTATGTTTCAGATGTTTTTTTGTTTCGTCCGGGCGGCCCGTCAGCCGCCTTTACAGGCAGGCGTTACAGTCAGGTATGCCGAAGGCGGCCGGCGTCAGGCTGTCGAGCTTGCGAATGGCGGCGCGCCGCTGTTCCAGCAGGGAATCCGTATAGATATCCAGGGTCAGCTTCACGGAGGAGTGGCCCAGCAGCTTGCTGATGGTGGTCACGTCCACGTTCAGCTCCATGCAGCGGGTGGCGAAGCTGTGCCGCAGCGCGTGAAAGCCGACATGAGGCAGCCGCGCCCGTTCCAGCATTCGCTCAAAGCGGTATTGCACCACCCTCGGCTCGACAAATTCACCGCGTCCCGCCACCACGAATTCACTTGTCGCGCCGGCGCTCAAATCTCGCAAAAGACCGGTCAATTGGGCGCTCATAGGAATCTTGCGCTGAGAGGAATCGCTTTTGGGCGTGCCGAGCCTGACCGCGGTTTTTGCGTCCCCGCCGTGCAGCGTCAGCCGCTGCAGGGTATGGCTGACCCGGATCACCCCGCTGTCGAAATCAACATCCGCCCAGCGCAGCGCGCAGATTTCCCCCACGCGCATCCCGGTGTACAGCGCCAGCATAACCTCAACGCCCTGCCTCGACTTGCTTTCCCGCAGGGTTTTCATGACGGTGCGCTCAAGGTGCTGCTGTTCTGTCAGCGAAAGCGCGTGAATATCCTTGCCCTTCGCCTTGGGAAGCGTGATATCCGCGCAGATGTCATGCGCCATCGCCCCCGATTTTACCGCACTCTTAACCGCGCTGCACAGATAGCGGTATATATTGCGGACCGTTCCGTCGGCCAGGCCGCTGCTGTGCAGCTCGCAAAGAAATTTCCGCACCAGCTGCTGCGTGACGCGGTGCATCGGATAATCCCCCAGAGCAGGCAGGATGTGATTATGTACAATGCGGAAATAGCTGTCGTACGATGACGCTTTAATTTGGCTTACGCGCTGCTCCGCCAGGCGGGTCAGCAAAAAATCCCGGAACGGCATTGTGCTTCGAACGCTTGAGGCTTGCGCGCAATAAGCGGCCTTCAAGGGTATCAGGCGCTTTTTCACCTCGTTGTAGCTGTGCCCGTAAACCGACCCGAAGCGCGGCTGCCCATTGGGCTTGCGGCCTTTGATATACCGGCCCTCCCAGCGGCCGTCTTTTCTGTGATAGATATTTTCCCCTCGACGAGCCATACATTTCCTCATTCCTGCTTTAAATTTCGACGGCTTAAAAGACGGCTCAAAAAATCGCGAAATTCTTTGACTGCATTTGTCATTTTGGAGCCGGATTCTGCCAGTTCAATCTATGTTGGAGCTCAATAATTGGAAAACGGCAAAAAAACACGCGAATTCTCGCAAGAATATCCCGCAAGAGCATTGACGCGGCGTTTTTGGCGGTGTACAATGGCCATAACATTCGATTATTTGAATGTTTCGAGGCAAAAACGGTATTTTTTTCAAATGAGGCTTGACAAACTCATCCACAGCACTGTATACTACCTTGTCTTCATGAATGCGGGTTTCATGGAATTAGATAAACTGTGATTGTTTTTGTTTTATTTTCTTTATATTTTCTTTTTAAATTTTTATATTAAATTTTTATATTTCATCGTTTATAATTGCGAACACTTTTTAATATTATCATAAAATTTTCTGTATTGCAACACAATTTCTGGGATATACGACAAAAATTTTGCCTCTGCAGCTTTGCTGGGGGCGTTTTTTTGCTGTTTGCGCCGCGAAGCATATTTTTGCAAAACAGGTTTACATGGGGCTTCCGGTATGTTATAATACCTGCGGCACGGCGTCGGCTGTGCCGATTTTGGTATGAGAGGATACCGCCATATGACAGATCGTGATTTTGCCAGGCCCGCCTTCCCCCGCAAGGCCGTCGTCACAGCAGGCATGCCCTACGGAAACAAGGCGCTGCATTTCGGCCACATCGGCGGCGTGTTCGTTCACGCGGATATTTACGCGCGCTTTTTGCGGGACCGCATCGGCGCCGAAAACGTCATCTTCGTTTCGGGCACGGATTGCTACGGCGCGACGATTGAAGCCGGATACGAACAGGAGGCCGCCGCGGGATTTGACGGCAGCCTGTTGGATTACGTGCGTAGGAATCATGAGATTCAAAAAGAAACGCTGGACCGTTATCAGATCTCGTTGAACCTGTTCGGCGCTTCCGCCCTGGATGAGGCGGGAGAAATTCACGCCGCGCTTTCAGCGGATATTTTCAACCGGCTCCTCGAGCGCGGCGCGCTGGGGCTGGAACAGACGCTGCAGTTTTTCGACGAGGAAAAGGCTGTCTTCCTCAATGGACGGCAGGTGACGGGCCGCTGCCCGATCCAGGGCTGTAAATCCGAAACCGCCTACGCCGACGAATGCGCCCTGGGGCACCAATACAGCCCCGCCGAATTGATCGCGCCTGTCAGCGTCTTATCCGGCAAGCCACCAGCCCAGGTTGCCGTAAGGAACTGGTTTTTCGACCTGCCCTCCTACAGAGCTGTTCTCGAGGAGAAGCTTGAGGCCTGGGAACAGGACCCTGTTTTTCGAAAGAGCTTGACCATGGTCATACGGGAGTTCATGAAAAACCCCGCGATCTATGTCAAAAAGGAGCTTATTGATGAAATAAAAAGCCTGCCGGATATGCCGCCCTTCACCCTGCTCCCGGAGGAGCAAAAGCCCTCGCGGGCGCTGGAATTCGGCGATCTGGAGGCCAGAAGCGAGGCGGTCGCGGTGCTGGCGCAAAACGGCATACGCTGCCGCACGGGCAAAACCCTGGTGCCCTTCCGCCTTTCCGGCAATGTGCGCTGGGGCATTCCCGTGCCCGGGGCGCAGGGTGTTTCCGGGCTGACCTTCTGGGTTTGGCCGGAATCCCTTTGGGCGCCCATCTCCTTCACGAAGGCGGTGCTGGGCGACGGCATTGACGGAAATCAGTGGGAGGATTGGTGGAAATCCGACGACGCGCGGGTCTATCAGTTTATCGGCGAGGATAACATCTATTTTTACGCAATTGCCGAAATGGGGCTGTTCCTCGCGCTGGACGAGGGCTGCCGCCTGCCCCTCATCGTGCCCAACCACCACCTGCTCTATGGAAAAACCAAGGCCTCCAGCAGTGGCGCGCGCAAGCCGCCTATGGCCGCCGAGCTTTTGGAGCATTATACCCCGGAGCAGCTGCGCCTGCACTTTATGAACGCCAGCCTCAGCGAACGCAATGTGAGCTTTGAGCCCAGGGCCTTTCTGGATGCCGGCGCCGGGTTCGACGCTGTTTTGAATGAAGGAAATCTTGTGACCAACGTGTTCAACCGGCTGGCCCGCTCCTGTTTTTATACCGCGCAGAAATACAATGACGGCCTATATCCCGCTGTGGCGGTGGGCGCGGCGGTCAAAGAAAAGTCCGACGAAACGATTTTAGCCTATGAACGCCTGATGGCGGAAATTTCTTTTGACAAAATTTTTGAGCTGCTCAACCTCTATCTCCGGGACGCCAACAAGAGCTGGTCCGCCCGCAGCAGGAGTGCGGCGGGCGACGAAATGAACCAGCTTCTGGCCGACACCTTCCATGTGGTGCGCGTGGCCGCCGCGCTGTTCCACCCCATTGTTCCGGCGGGCTGCGAGATGATCCGCTCGTATCTGGGCGTGGACGAACGCATCTGGGACTGGAGCTATATCTTCGAGCCCCTCGATTTTTTCATCGGGCCGGAGCATCGGCTCCGTTTTCTGGAGCCCAGGGTTGACTTTTTCAGCAAGCACCCCGCGCAGCTATAATAAAAGAATTGAAGATATTTAAGTTAGAATATAAGATAAACTGATGGGGGGATTTGGAATGAAAAAGCTGTTGGTTGGCTTTGTGATTGGAATCGCGGCCGCGGCAATTACGGTGGCGGCGGTGGCCGCGGCGTTTCTTCTTCGCGGGAATTCGGGGACGGCAAACAGTACGGTGGTGAATGTGTCGAGCCTGCAGCAGAGAATCGTCTCCATTGGCGAGCTGGCGACGGTCGCCTATGATTACACCAATGTTGTGGATTCGCAGGACAGCCTCGCCATCAAGGGCTGGGATGTGCCTTTGACGAAGAAGTCTTTCATTGTCGTGCTTGACGGGACTATGAAAATCGGGATCGACGCCTCCGGCATTTCGGTCGATGCCGACGAGGAAGAAAAAGCTGTTTTGATCACCATTCTCAGCGCGAAAATATTGAGCCACGAAATACATGAAAAAACCCTGCGGGTGCTGGACGAAAAATCCGGGCTGTTTAACCCGGTTCACATTGAGGACTACACCACGCTGGCCGCCCTGCAAAAACAAGCGATGGAGGACAAGGTATCGGAAGGCGACATGTTCGCGAGAGCGGAAAGCGACGCCGTAAAAATGCTGCGGACGCTGATAGACGAAATCGTTCCGGCGGAATATACCGTGACAGTCGCCGTCAGCGCGGCGGAAGAACCGGAACAATAAAAAAACAACAAACAACATCCCGAAAGCCGTCTGGCCTTCGGGATGTTGTTTGTTGTTTTTAGTTCTTAGCCCATCCAGAACAGGGGCAACAGCAGAATCTTGCGCCAGATGCCAAGTATCCACATCGCAGCCGCAAGCAGGGTGTCTGATATTTTGTTCCAAACGGTGTCCGTATGATCCAGGGGCTCAAAAACGCCGTATGCCACAAATTTCATCCATTGCGGATAGTCGTCGTTGTCGTGAACGCTGTCTTTTCCTTTGGGGGCGTTGGCGAACCATTCCACCCAGCCGTCCAGACGCAGATCAGGCAGATGGGGCATGTCTTTGTTGAACCAGGTGTAATCGGGCAGCACACAGGTAGAAGCGTCGATATAACGGTCCGGGGATACATAATTGACGTCGCCGGGATTGACCTGCTTGTAAAACACGCTGAAGGGCCGGTTGGGCGGCGCGCAGGTAGCGCCGGAGCTGGCGTATTGCGTGTCGAGAAGCTCGTCAGACGACACATAGGAGGTTGCGCTATAGGGGCTCAGGGGGAAGCCGTAGCCGCAGTTGATGCCGACCTTGATTTCTTCGGCGGCCTCAGCGAGGATGTTGTCGCTGTCAGCCATAATATAATTATGATAGAAATCGGTTTTTTCGAAAAGATTGGCGTGCTGCGCGTAGGAAGAATGGTCTGGGAACAAGGCACGTTTGGCCTGCTCATATATGCTGTGAGGAACCAGCGCCCAGTAGAAGGGCATGTGGAACCACATGGGAATCAACGCTTCCTCATACAGCTTGTTGAAGGCATCGGAGGCGGCAAAGTTGAGGACTTTCGCCGCGACGTCGATCAGGCCCACTTCGTAAAGCACACGGATGGGCGTGATGAGGGGCTTAATGGTATCCTGCATGGACCAGCAATACATCGGCCCGGTGTTACCCAGGGCGTCCGCGCCAAGAGCAAATTGCCTGGTGGCGATGCCGCCCCACAGGGAGGAGCCGTTGTGGAAGGATTCGTTAAAGGTGATGGCATTGAGGTATTCTGTTCCATACTCATAAAGATAAGACAGCCCGATGGGCCCGGAGCCGCTGACAAAGGCAAGGTTGACTTTATCGCTTACATCCTCATCAATAAAGGTCGTTTCAATCCAGGTATGCAGCAGCGCCGCGTTTTCCCGGGGATCCAGCCGCCAGTCAAAGGAGAAATATCCCTCGTTATCTTTGAAATAAACGCCGACATCAGCGCCATAATATCTTGTTCCGTCCGGGAACTGCTTGAGTAAAGTCGGATCCAATCCCAGTACATCCTCCAGCACCACTGTGGGCAGCGTCGCCAGATAATCAAGCGTCCCCGGATCGAAATATATCCGGACGGGGCATTCCAGGTCCGGGTTAATGCTTTCGCCGTCGCAGTCCATGGCGACATCCTCGTATGCTTTCGTGAACATCCGGCTCAGGCCTTTGCCCAGGGCGTCAAAATCCAGGTTCCCGATAGCTTCGAAGATTGCGTCCCGCGTTTCCTTGTCCGTGGTCATGCTGTCTGAGGTATCGAAATAGGCTTTTCGCTTTTCCTTCGTGCCGTAATCTGTGTAAAGCGCGTGCCAGCCGCCGGCCAGATAAATGGTAGGATAATTGGTGCGATCCTCCTGAGCGTTTTCTGTTTCGCTTGCCATGGCCACCGTGCCTACGCCGCACAAAAGCGTCGCTGCCAGCACAATGCAGAGAATGCGTTTTGTCAGTTTCATTTCGGTTCGACTCCCCTTTATGATATTTACGTACAGGCGTCTCATTACGCCTTATTCAGATTTTATCACAAATCTTGAAATTGTCAACAGGAAATTTGCTCTTTTCTAAAAAAAGAAGTAAAAAGAAGAAAAAGAAGAAATTTTCCCGCGCTATTGACTTTTGATATGGGCTGCGATATAATAAATTATACTCGTGAGGGAGTAGTTTGCGCGGGCTTTCCGCGTGGCAAGTCAACAATCCGGCCACTTTTTACGAAGATACGGTCTGGCTTGCCTTAAATGACGAGACTCATGCGCGGCCAAGCTGCTGTGCATGGGCATTTTTTAATACCCATGAGGCGGATCGCGTTCCATGCAGAGAAAGGACGGAAACACTGTGAACCATTACCTCGAAAGCGTGAGCACCGTATTGGAAAAGCTCAAATCGGCGGAAGGCGGCCTGAGCCGGGAGGAAGCCGCAAAACGGCTGCTGGAAAACGGCAGAAACGAGCTGGACAAGGCCAAGAAGAAAAGCCTGGCCCGCCGGCTTATGGAGCAGCTGGCCAACCCCATGGTGCTCATCCTGCTGGTGGCAGCCGCCGTTTCGGTGGCCATCGCCGTGCTGGAGCGCGGCAGCGTCAACGAGTACGCCGAGGCGGGCATTATTCTCGCGGTGGTCATTCTCAACAGCGTGCTGGGCGTCTTCCAGGAAAGCAAGGCCGAAAAAGCCATCGAGGCTCTGCAGGAGATGAGCGCCGCCACGGCGAAGGTCCGGCGCGGGGGAACCGTGGCGCAGCTTCCGGCGGCGGAGCTGGTGACGGGGGACATCGTGCTGCTGGAGGCCGGCGACGCGGTGCCCGCGGACATGCGGCTGATCCAGTGCGCCTGCCTGCGCGTTGAGGAGGCCGCCCTGACGGGGGAATCCGTTCCCGTGGACAAGAAGACAGGGGCTCTGCCGGGCGGCGACAGTGGCAAGGTACCTCTGGGCGACCGGAAGAATATGGCCTATATGGGCTCCGGCGTGGCCTATGGCCGGGGGGAGGGCGTTGTAACCGCCACCGGCATGGAAACCGAGATGGGCAAAATCGCGGGCATTATCCAGAGCACCGAGGAGGGCGACACGCCCCTGCAAAAGCGTCTGGCGGGCCTGAGCAAGATCCTGACGGTTCTTGTGCTGGCCATCTGCGTCATCATTTTCGCGGTGCAGATGATTCGCGAGCGAAGCCTCAGCGTCGACGTGATTCTGCCCAGCTTCATGCTGGCGGTATCCCTGGCCGTGGCCGCCATTCCGGAGGGCCTCGCCGCCGTGGTGACCATCGTGCTCTCCATCGGCGTGACCAATATGGCTAAGCGCAGCGCCATCATCCGGCGGCTGACCGCCGTGGAAACCCTCGGCTGCGCCCAGGTGATCTGCTCCGATAAAACCGGCACCCTCACCCAGAACAAAATGACCGTGGTGGAAAGCTGCGGCGAAGAAAAGCTGCTGGCCAGTGCCATGGCGCTGTGCTGCGATTCCCGGCTTGCCCCGGATGGCGAAATCGTGGGGGACCCCACCGAAAACGCCCTGGTGGCCTTCGCGCTGAAAAAGGGCCTCGACAAAAACGCCCTGGAGGCCGAATTCCCCCGCGTGGGCGAGGCGCCCTTCGACAGCATGCGTAAGATGATGTCCACCATCCATCAGGCGGGGGAAGGCCTCGTGCAGTATACCAAGGGCGCGCCGGACGAGATTCTGCGGGTGTGCAGCCACGCGCTGCTGGATGGCAAAGCGGTTCCGCTGAACGAAGAGATTTTGCGGGGCATTGTCGAAAAAAACAGCGCCTTTGCCGACCGCGCCCTGCGGGTTCTGGCCTGCGCCTATAAGGATTTACCCTCCCTGCCCGAGCGCTGCGAGGCCACGGCCATTGAGAATGGCCTGACCTTTATCGGCCTGGAGGCCATGATCGACCCCGTGCGCCCGGAGGTCAGGGCCGCCGTGGACGAGTGCAGGAGCTCCGGCATCAAAGTGGTGATGATCACCGGCGACCACAAGGAGACAGCCGCGGCCATCGCCAGGGAGCTGGGCATCATCGAAAGCGCCGGCCAAGCGATTACGGGCCGGGAGCTGGATGAGCTTTCCGACGAGGAATTCGGGGACCGCATCGGCCAGCTGTTCGTCTACGCCCGGGTACAGCCGGAGCACAAGGTCCGCATCGTGAACATGTGGAAAGAAAAAGGCCACGTTACCGCCATGACCGGCGACGGCGTGAACGACGCCCCGGCCATCAAATCCGGCGATATCGGCGTGGGCATGGGCATCACAGGCACGGACGTGACCAAGAACGTGGCCGACATCGTGCTGGCCGACGATAATTTCGCCACCATCGTCTCCGCCGTGGAGGAGGGCCGCAGGATCTATGACAACATCCGTAAGACGATCCAGTTCCTGCTGGGCTCCAACCTCAGCGAGGTGATCTCTATCTTCGTCGCCACCCTGATGGGCTTCGTGCTGTTCGAGCCCGTGCATCTGCTGTTCATCAACCTGATTACCGACAGCATTCCCGCCGTGGCCCTGGGCATGGAGCACGCCCAGCCCGGCCTCATGGAGCGTCCGCCCCGGGGCCAGAAGGAGGGCATTTTCTCTGGCGGACTTGGCATTGACGTCATATACCAGGGCTTTCTTGTCGCGGCGCTGACGCTGATCTCCTACTTTATCGTGGATTCCTGGCATGACCATGATTTCGCCATGACCGCCGCGTTCCTCACCATGTCCATGTGCGAAATCTTCCACTCCTTCAACATGCGTTCCCAGCGGCAGAGCGTATTCACCCTCAAAAAACACAACACGCTGCTCTGGGGCGCGATGGCGCTGTCGCTGATCCTGTCGCTGACGATCATCTACGTCCCCTTCCTGGCCAGCATCTTTTCGCTGAAGCCGCTGACCGTACGCGAGCTCATCGTATCGCTGGGGCTTTCTATTTCGGTCATCCCGATTGTGGAGTGCGTGAAGCTTTTGCAGCGCGCGTTCGCGAAGCGGAAGACCGCGAAATAACGCTTTCAGATAACACAAGCAACACAAAAGCCCGTAATCCAGTGAGGACGCGGGCTTTTGCTTTTTTTGTTTTTGCGTTTTATTTTGAGGTTACTCCAGCCCCGCCAGCGTTTCCTCAAAGAACCTCAGGTGCAGCTGCTCATCCTGAACGATGCGCAGGAGCAGCGCCTTGAGGGTATCGCTGCCGGTGCGCGCCGCGTGGGCCTGGTAGTTGGCGATGGCGGTCTTTTCCGCTTGAATGTCGGCGGCAAGCATAGCGCGCATGTCTTTGGCGTAGCTGACCTTGCTGGCGTCCCAGTAGTAGCGGCCATCGTCGAGGGTGGGAACGCCGCCCAGGGCCGTGATGGCCTTCCCGAGGAGCTCCAGATGCTTCATCTCCACAATGGCGATGCGCAAAAGGGCGTTGGCGAAGCTTTCGTCGCTGTCACCGGACACATGCTGAAAGGTATATTGCAGAATACCGGTCAGCTCCCCGTGCGCGCCGGCGTAGTCCTCTTTCAGCATCGCGGCGGAGGCGGGATCATTTGGCCCCGTCACCTTTGGGTAGGGCGCGGAAGACATGGAAACCACGGGAGAAAACACTTGTTCCATCTGGCGGATCGCTCCTTTTTATTTTTTGCAATATCATAAATCATATCATGCCATGCCATGTATATGCGCGAAGGAGCGAAACATGAACTTTATACAGCAGCCAGGCGGAAAAAGCAAGGGAAACCAAACAAAAATGCCTTGCTTTTTTCCGCATTTTGTTATATGATATCTATATCATATTCTGGAAGAATTCAACAGGAACGGAGTGTTGCCATATGAGACTGACCGGCGGGGAAATCGTTCTGAAGCAGCTTGCGCGGGAGGGCGTGCCCTACATCATTGGGATCCCGGGGCACGGCGTGCTGGGCCTTTTTGACGCCATCCGGCGGGAAGAGGCGGCGGGGAGCATCAAGTATATTCAGGTGAGGCACGAGCAGGCCGCCGCCGCCATGGCGGACGGCTATTACCGGGTGAAGGGGAAGCCCCTGGCGGTGTTTGCCTCCATCGGGCCGGGCACGCTCAACCTGAGCATCGGCCTGGGGACCTCCTATGTGGACTCCACGGCTTTTCTGGCCCTGTGCGGCGACACCCACGTGCACATGAAGGGCACGGGCGTGCTGCAGGAAATTGAGCGTTATCAGGACAGCAATATCATCCGCAGCCTGGAGCCCCTGGCCAAGCGCTGCTGGCGCGCGGAATCCGCCGCGCAGCTGCCCCGCGTTCTGCGGCGCGCCTTTGACGGGATGGCCACGGGCCGGCCGGGCCCCTGCGTGGTTACCCTGCCCATGGACGTGCAGGCCCAGGCCGTCAGCCGCGTGCCGGAGCCTCTGCCCCGGGGCGGGGCCGGGACCCTCCCCTGCGCGGACAAAGCCTCTGTCGCAAAAGCGGCCGCGCTGATGAAAACCGCGAAGCGGCCTCTGATTCTCGCGGGCGGCGGCGCGCTGTATGCCGGCGCGGGCGAATTGATGACGCGGCTCGCGGAGCGGTGGGGCGCGGCGGTGATCACTACCCTCGCGGGCAAGGGGACAATGGCCGAAACCCATCCGCAGTACTGCTTCCACACGGGCGCGAAGGGCACGCCCATCGGCCTTGAGATCAGCCGGAAGGCCGATGTGGTCCTCGCGCTGGGCACGCGCTTCGCGGATGAGACCACCTGCTCCTACCGCAAAGGGATCGCCTTTAACTTCCCGGATACGAAGCTGATCCACATTGACATCGACGCCGGGGAAATCGGCAAGAATTACAGCGCCGACCTGGGCATCCAGGCGGATCTCAGCGACTGCCTCAGGCAGCTCATTGAGCTGAGCCCCGCGTTTGAGATCAACGCCGCGTACCTGGAGGAAATCGAATCTCTTCGTGAGAGCTGGTTCGGGTATCTCAGGGATATCCGATCGCGGAAGACCGGCAAAATCACCATTTCGCAGCTGGTGGGCCTGCTCAATGAGACCTTGCCGGAGGATGCAATTATCGCGACCTCCTCCGGCAATACCCAGGCGCAGCTGTTCCAGGAATACTGCTACGCGAAGCCATACTGCAGCCTGACAACGGGGGGCTTTTCCACCATGGGATGGGCGGTGCCCGCCGCCATGGGCGCGAAGCTGGCCGCGCCGGAGCGGCCCGTCGTGGCGTTTCTGGGCGACGGCGATTTCATGATGACCATGCAGGAGCTTTCCACCATGGCGCAATATGATATCCCCGTGGTGGTGATTCTGGCCGACAACGCCGGCTGGATGGCCA
>Ga0099364_10011228_pt1 | contig 12251 bp, 14 predicted proteins | sample TergutTh196P3_FD_73070 | JGI IMG/M metagenome (GOLD analysis project Ga0099364, IMG submission 73070) | Microcerotermes parvus P3 segment gut microbial communities from Pointe-Noire, Republic of the Congo - Th196 P3 | ecosystem: Host-associated > Arthropoda: Insects > Digestive system > Gut ...
GTACCGAGGTAGACCTCGGAGGACAGGACGCGAACGACGCTGATATGCCCCACGCGTTCCGACCAAGACCCATAACGGTTAGTATAGCCATCGTCACGGAGCCGCGCCGCGATTTTCGCAGGCGACATGCCGTCCACATACCAGTCATAGATTTTACGGATCTGCGCGGCCTCGTATTCATTGATGACCAACCGGCCATCGACATAATCATAGCCGATGGGGTAATACATGCCGCCGTGGAATAGCCCCAGCTTCGCCCGCGCCAGTTTCCCCATTTTCGTCCGTTCCTTGATTTGTTCGCGTTCGAGTTGGGCGAACACCGAGAGGATACCAATCATGGCGCGGCCAAAGGGTACGGAGGTATCGAAAGCCTCCGACATAGACACGAAGTCAACCCCGGCGGGGAGAAACACATCCTCAATAAGGTGAAGCGTATCCCGCTGGGAGCGAGACAGGCGGTCGAGCTTGTAGACCAGCACCAGATCAAAGTTGTCGACCTCGGATATAAGCCGCTGGATTCCGGGCCGGTCGAGGTTTGAGCCGGAATAGCCGGAATCCACATAGACCTCGACGACAAGCCAGTCATGGGCTTTACAAAAGGCGATGAGCCGTTCCTTTTGCTCCCCGATAGAATAACCATGCATAGCCTGTTCGAGGGTGGAAACGCGGATATACAGGACTACACGCAACAGGCGGTTCAAAGTAGCCACGTTACCCCCCTATTTTTGCAAGCAATTTTTCAACATAAATCGTTTTTTCGTCCGGCTCCACGGAACCGGCAACGGCGATCACGGCGCGGAGCGCGTCGATAAGGATAACATATTCAGGCTCATCCATGACCACGAACGCCCCGGCATCGCCTACATCAACCTTGACGATATCGCCGTCGTACAGTACGCCGGACACCACACCCGGCAGGGTTTCCTTAAAGGTTTCAAAAGACAACGAATTCATAACGACCTCCATATTTTTATTTCAGGAACGGCAGAAGCGAGGCTTCGAGCCGCACCGTTTCATCCGCAATAACGATATCGAAATACTCGGCATCGGAATACACGCCGAACAGCACCACGCCATATAACAGCCTTCCGACAACCGGCGATTCGTCCTGCAGGGTATTTACTATAAAGACCCCCGCGTCCCCGCGATCATCCGCGACCGCAGCATCGAAACCGATAAACGGCACGTCACGCGGAGAGGCTACGGACGCACCGGGCGTGGCGGTAACATACAGAGCCAAAAGCGCGTCCCTATTCCCGAGGTCGGTCATGCCCTTATGCAAGCCGATCAGGAACGCCAGCCCCATAGCCTCGTCGATATTCAAGCCCAAGTCCGGGCGGCCAGCGTCATGGCCATAGGCGCAGCCGATGATTTGAAAATCCAGACCCCCCACGGAAAAGGAATAAGGCTCGACCAGCGACACGCGCTCGGGGTACAGTTCCGGGATTGTAATCCCGGAGGCCAGCGACAAAAGATTGACCGTAGGCGATGGATTAGGCGCGGGTTCCGGGGCTTGAGGGGGCGGCGATTCAGGCAAGGGCGCGGTGGTTTGAGGCGGCGGCTCCGGCGAGGACGCGCCGGGAGTGTTCGGGATCGCGGCACTTCCCACATCGTCAGGTGGCACAGACACGGGTTCATCTAGTGCAGTTGTGCTAATGATTGGCACAATTTCGGGGGAGGGGGCAACACCGCTATTATTTTCTGCCGCTGCCAAACGCGCCGCCTCACGTTCGGCATCGATAGCGGCAATAGCGTCGACCCGCGCCTGAACCGCAGCCCGGTACTCGTCGGAGCGATAGCCCTCAGTAACCCCAATCAGACCGGCGCACAAAAGAACCCACGCCACGGCGAACAGGCTATAGCCGACTACGGATCGCCCTAAATTCCTATCGCGGAATAGCGGCAGCCGCGACCGCAGGCCACCGAGGTCAAATATAAATACATAAGGGATTACCAGCAGGGCGGTCATTTGCGCGACCGAGATCAGCTTGTCGGCTGCCCTGCCCTCTAAAAATACCGTGACAAGCGCGATGGCCAGCAGTATAGCGCAGCCGACCACGACCAGCAGCACAATTCTAAGTTTCGACATTTTGATCAACCCTCCCCTTTTCTTCCTCCAGCGCGAACGCTGATTCCAGTAGCCTCATACGGCGGCGAATATCCAGCGTTTCATAGACGCGGAGCAACTCGCCAGCCTCCTCAGACAATAGGCTTTCTATGCCATTGCGGACAATGACAGAGCCGTGGTTTGACGCAACAATCGCATTCCCGGTCATAGTGCCGGACAGAGTAAACCCCCTCGGGCGTTCTTCCCCGGTAAGCAGCCACTCCACAGAAACACCGAGGAACGACGCAATCGCGGGAATAAGGTTTGACGGAGGATCGGAGCCGCGAGTGTGCCAAGCACTAATGGTGCGCCCAGATATTCCAATGGCATTTGATAGATCGCCCTGAGTTTTGCCCTTTTCCGCAAGCAGAGAGAAAACCCGTTCATTGATGGTCACAAAAACCCCCCCCAAAAAATTTTTCATTTTTCCGTGCATTTGCGCTTGACTTTCCCGCATTTGCGTTTTATTATAATAGGCACGGGCGCAATAGCACGAGTTCACAAGTTGAAAAGCAGACAGCGACCGGCGCAACAAGGTATCGGCATTCCGCTTTCTTAGTGCATAACATTTTCATTATAGCACTAATGAAGCAGACTAATCAAGAGGGAGGTGAAAAACTGTGGGTGTAAGACAAAGACAAGAGCGCGGCGGCGACTACAGAAACATATCCGGCAGACTACCCGAACCGCAATACGCAATTCTAGTAGAATTGGCGTGGAGCAAGCGGATGTCGCTATCCTACCTTGTATCAACCCTGCTTAACAAAGCGGTGAAAGCAGAGGACGGAGAACCCTACATCCCCGGAGTACAGCCGGAAAACTCAGCCGCGCAATAGTGCCTACCCATAGCAATATTGTAGCGGCATAAGGAGGTGATGACCATGAGCAAAGCCTGCGAGAATAGGTACAAAATCAGCAGAGAAACTTCTGGTTTGACGCAAGAACGCGCAGCGGAACTGCTGGGAGTGGCACCCCGGACGCTATCGGACTACGAGAACGGACACGCAAAAGTGCCGGAAGATATCGTCGACACGATGACCGATTTATACAAATGCCCGTCACTTGCATGGTGGCACCTAAAGCACCACACAGCCCTCGGGCGGCATCTGCCGGATATAATAATGCCGCAGACAAACGGGGACATGGCTTTCCAGCTAATACTAGCAAGGGACGATCTTGAGCCGACCGTCGCGATGATAAAGCAGATAATGTCAAACGGGCAGGTCGACGACCACGAACAAGACGAGTTCAACAACAGCATTGAGATGGTAAAAAAAGTAAACGCCAAACTATTGTCGATCATCATTTACGCGGGGAAGATCACCGATGGCTAATAACGTCAAAATCCCATACAACGAGGCGGGCAAACACGCATTCGACATCATGTGGGGCATAGCGGAGCGGATATGGGAGACAGCCCGGACGACGACCGCCGACTACATAAGCGAGGCCATGCCGGACGCGCTCACGCTAGACGAGCGGAGCGAGGGCGGCACGTACTACCGGACACTAAGCGGCCCGGACGGTAAACAGGCGGTGATCAGCTACGACTACCGCACAAAGGCAATAACCATACTAACGGAAAAGGAGGCAAGGAGATGCAGACGGACATCAGCACCTGCGGCAAGTGTCACAGGGTATTAAAAGACCCCCGGAGCATAGAGCGCGGGTTCGGCCCGGTGTGCTGGATTGCCATATCGAACGACCCGCAGCTAAACCTTTTTAGTACAGACCCCGCCGATGAATCAGACTACACATACCGATTCCAGATCGACAATAGCGCAGGGCCGGTGCTGATAATAACCGACCTCGACATCGGAAGAAAGAGCGTGACCAACAACATGGAGGCGATAATTAAGCGCATTTCGGCCGATGAGAAAATCGACCTACGGAAAACGCCGATCACCTACCGGGACAGCGAGGGGAACTTTGACGGGGTGAGCGTGAGCGACAGCGGCCAGATCAGCTTCCACCCACTGATGACAATGCAGCGCGTGAAAAGCGAACAGGAGGCCATACAAGCCGCGCAAAGGCTGCACAACCGGCACCGGGAGGGGATGGCATGAAGGAGGGGCGGCGAAATAGGTACTACTGGACATGCGCTGCATGCGGCTCGAATTTAGACCATAGCGAACGCTGCAACTGCGCGGAAACAAAGACGGCCAGCCCGAGAGCCGACCGCCTTCTACCGAAAGCGAACAAAGCGAATAACCACTTTGACGCAACGCCAGTGTACCACGAACTGGCAAAGCCTGTCAATCGGCAGAACGCAATAGGAGGTTAGTCATGGGAGAAATGAGCGAGATGATGCTTGGGGTAAGCGCAAGCGAACTTTTCCACCGCGACCTCAATGCAGCATTAGAGAGTAGGCCGTTCGTGAGTGCGCCGGTCTACGGTGAGGAATTCGAGGAACGCGACCCGATGCCCCTAATGCCTTCACTAAACACAATATTTGCGGAAACGGGGCGAACGCCGACGCTGGACAGATACCGGATGCCTGACGGCAAACCGCCAAGACAGGAGGACATCATGGGCGACGAAGCGGAATATTTAGACGACGCAGGCGACTATTACGCTTGGCGCGACCAGCAAGACCGCGAACGAGCGGAGAAAGCAAGCAAGCCCCGAGGGGCAAAAACATATAAGACGAAAGGAGCAATACCCATGAGTGAAAACACGACGATTGCTGTAAACGATAACAGCTACAGCATCCTGCCCCGGAACCTTGAGGCGCAGATCACCGACGCGGTCAACATGCGGAACGCCCTCAACAAGCTATTTGAAAATGTGATGGAGATAAACGTGGACTTCGGGAGGATACCCGGAACGGACAAACCGACCCTGCTAAAACCCGGAGCGGAACTGCTGTGCAAGATATTCAAGCTGGCGCAGGGCAAAGCCGACGTCCTCGACAAGGGCGAGGATTGGGAGAACGGGATTTTTACCTACACAGTGGGGATGCCGCTCATCCACATAGACAGCGGCTTGCAAGTAGCTTACGGCATAGGGGCCGCGAACAGCCACGAAACAAAGCACAGATATCGCAACCAAAAAGACGAGAGCGGGAACGTCGTCGGCAAGATCGAGAACCCAGACCCCGCCGACCTGCAGAACACGCTAATCAAGATGGCAAACAAGCGGGCGTTTGTAGACGCGGTGCTAAAGGCCACGAACGCCAGCAGATATTTCACACAGGACATGGAGGACTTCGGAGCCATGACCGGGCAGTTTGAAAAAGCGTCCTCAAAGCAGATCAATTATATCAAGCAGCTATTCAGGGACGATACCGACGACGACGCAATGGAGGAAATCGCAAAGATAACCGGGCGCGAGGTAAAGGGCTTTGACGACATTTACCGCACCGAGGCCAGCCGCATAATCGACGCGAAAAAAGGATCAGGCGGCGGCAACGGCGGCAGCTATAACAGGGGGCAATCCGCGCCACCGGCGCAGGCTGCAGCCGACGACGCAATACTCGCATGCGCGGACTGCGGCGTAACAATAACGAAAGCAGAACACGGCTATTCAAACAACAAATTCGGTCGCCCGCTTTGCCGCGAACACCAAAACGCGGAGAGAAACAGCGGCGCGTAGAAACGGAGGAACAGCATGAACCAAGTGACATTTATGGGCCGGTTGACAAAAGAGCCGGAACTCCGATACACGACCAGCCAAGTAGCCGTCGCAAATTTCAGCCTCGCCGTCCCGCGCAGGAAGCAAAAGGACAAAGAGCAGGAAACAGACTTCTTCTCGGTGATCGCATGGCGGCAAAAGGCAGAGTTCGCGCACAAGCACCTCCGCAAAGGGCAGCGCGTAGTGGTCACGGGTGAAATCCAGAACCGCAGCTACACCGACAGGGACGGCAACAAACGCACGGCAACGGAGGTAATCGCCTCCGACATACACTTTGCTGACAGCAAAACGGACGGTCAGGGCGGCGGCTACGCCAACGATGACTACTACGATGACGACGACTTACCAAAATACTAATACGATTGGAGGCTACCGAAAGTGATCAAAAGCATAGTCATGCGCGGGATAAAGTCCGCGAACGGAAAACAGGAATTGACAGGGCGCGACATAATAATCGGGCCGAACGGCGCGGGGAAAACCACGCGCTCACAGGCTCTGGGGATCGCCCTGATGGGACACGTACCGGGCGGCGGCAAGCTACCCGCCGAAACCATGAAGTTGGCCCACGGCGACACCATGACCGTGGGCCTCGAAACGCCCGGATTCACGGTATTGCGGGAATATGCCCGCAAAGGCTCAAAAATAGAACAGGTCATAACCCTGATCCCGCCGAACAACGGGCTTCAGGGCGACAAGGTGGCAGACAAAGAGGAACGCATAGAGCATGAACTAGGCAAGCTACCGGTGATGCTTGATTTTAGCGAGTTTTTGAGCCTTTCGGACATGAAACGCCGGGAATTCATATACGCGCTGGCCGAGGACGATGAGGGCATGGACTCGGCAAACAAGCACCTCGCGGTTGAAACCCTAACGCAACGCCTCGCCCTACCGGTTACCGCCGACCCGCAAGAGATAGAAGCACTCGCCGCCGACATAGCGGAGTGCGCGGAGCAATACCCTGACAGCATCGGCGTACAGGCAGGGCTACAGGCCATGCTCGACTACGCCAAAGAGCAAACAACCTATTGGAAAAAAGAGCGCGACAAGGCGACTGGAGCCGCGCAAAAGATGACGGAGTATAAAAACGACCTCGCGGAAACCGACCGCAGCCTTGACGCGAACAACGAACGGCTGGAGACGCTACGGGCCGACTTGACAAAGGTGGCCGCAGAGCGGACGGCAGCAGACAGCGAGAACCTGCGCTCCGCCGACTATAACAGGAAAATCGCGGCACTAAGAAGCGAGATCGCGGAGATAGAGGCGGCCACAAACAGCGGTGATGCCGCCGAACTACGCGACCTCATAAGCCAGTACAAGACGGATATCCGGCAGATAAACCACGGAGCGGAGATCGCCGCGCAGACGGAGCGGGCAGAATCGGCAAAGGCGCAGATCACCACGCTGGAAAAAGCGGTCGAGAAGTGCCTCGACGACCACAACGCGGTCAATTCTAAAAAAACAGCAAGCGAGAGCCTGATTTCCAAGCTGAGCCAACAGCGCGGGCAATGCCCCATAGATTGCCGCATCGAGTGCGACAAGGACTTCACCGGCCTTATAGACGGGCTGGCCGCCGAGATACAGGACTGTGAGGCCGAAATGCGCGACATTTGCCAGCAAGGTACTGAGGCAAGGGCGAACCTCAACAATGCGCGTCAGGCCATACAGGACGCGCAGACGGCCATCGACAAGCTACGGTCGGAGGAAGTGGCGACCCTGCGCGACAACGAGGGGATACAGTCCATGATAAGGGACTTGGAGGCCGAGATCGCAAAGACGGAGAACTTCGACAACGAGAAAGCCACACGGCTGGCGGCAAAGCGCGGGGAGCTTGAGGGGATACTGCCACCCAGCGACGGGGAGCGGATACTAAGCGAATGGGCGATGATCGGCACGGAGGAATACGCCGAACGCGAGGCCGCGATCAGCGCGGATATACAGAGCCTCAAGGCCAAGATCGACGAACAGACGAAAGCCCGGAACGCCCTCGCCAGCCTACAGAGCAGCATGGTCGACAGCGTCGTCGCAGGCTACCACGCCGAGAACTGGAAAAAGATCGCGGATGGGGTAGGCCCGAAAGGTCTACAGGGCGAACTCGTAAAGGACACACTCGCGCCGCTGACCGAGGCCGTACAGCACAAACTAACGCAGATGGGCATAGACAACATGTTTTATTTCCAGACCGAGGACGACAAGGGAAAAGAGATATTCCAATTCGGGTGGTGGAGCAAGATCAGCGAACTAAACAGCATGGCCCAGCGGCGCAACTTCGACGCGCTATCTACTGGCGAACAGCTACTATTGCTCATAGCCCTGATGACCACCATAATCGAACGGCTTAACCCGCCGCTGAAAATACTATGCATCGACAACGCGGAGAGCCTCGACAAAAACAACCTCATGCGGGTAATAAACGGCCTGACTACGGCTGGCGCGGAGATGGACAACATAATATTCAGCGGCGTAATGGATATAAGCCAAGTCGACGTGGAACCCACATGGCGTGTTTGGGATTTGAGCGGGGGTGCCGCATGATAGACTACAGCACACTAAACGCCGAGCAGTACGAAGCGGTCATGAGTGACCACCCGCGCATATTAACGCTTGCGGGAGCCGGGACGGGCAAAACGCAGGTGTTGACAAGCCGCATAGCCCGGATATGGGAAACGGGAGCCAGCAACACCGAGAACATGCTGGCCCTGACGTTCACGCGGGCGGCGGGAGCCGAAATGAAAGAGCGGGTAATCAAGATGATAGGCCCGGACGGGAAAAAGCTATTTTGCAACACATTCCACGCCTTCTGCGTAGAGGTAATCCGGGAGAACGCCGAGCGGCTGGGGTACGAGCCGAACTTCAGCGTTTACGACCAGCCGGAGTGCGACGACTTATTAAACGCCGTAATCGCCGAATTGCGGTATAGCATCACGGCCAAACAGGTGAAGGACGCACGGGCGGGCAAAAAGCCGACTTCTAGCAAGACGGCGGCAGCGCAGGTCAAGGAGGCGGCGCGGGAGTACGAATTCAGGCTAAAGCGTAACAACGCCATAGACTTTGACGGCCTGATCGGTACGGTAAAGCGGGCAGTCAAGACCGACATGGCGATCCACGCCCAACTACGCGCCACCTACAGCTACGTGTTCGTCGATGAGTTTCAGGATACCGACCAAGAGCAGTGGGATATTGTAAGCTACCTGAACCCCGACAACCTATTCATCGTAGGCGACGATTTTCAAAGCATATACGGATTCAGGGGGAGCGACGTCGGCATAATAATGGGGCTTGCTAAAAGCCCCGAGTGGCAGACGGTAAAGCTGGAGCGGAATTACCGCTCCACGCAACCCATCATTGAGGCCGCCAATGCCCTGATCAAGCACAACGACCAGACGGAGAAGAAGCTGATAACGGACAAAGAGGGCGACGCGATAGACTACAGGGAGCCGGAGGATTTGGACAGGGAGATTGTCGACATAATACCCCGCCTGGAATCCAACCAGAGGATCGGGCAGTGGAGGACAACGGCCATCCTCGCCCGGACTAACCGGCAGCTTGACCGCGCAAGGGCTATATTGGCGATGCACGGCGTACCATGCGACACGCTGGCCGCCGCCGACAACCCGCTGACCCGCAGGGGCGCGAGGGAACTGCTGGCATGGATAGCCGCAATAGAGAACCGGCACGACGACGGTGCCATGCGTAAGATAGCCGCAGCGAAGATGGGGAAAGCCGGTTTTTATGAGGCCGAGCAGATAATGCTATCCGGACGCGGGACATTCACGGACGCGCTACACGAAACCGAGGCCGGACGCGCCTTTATAGACAACTACAACGAACAGCGTGAAGCGTTCATATCGGCGCAGGATATAACGCAGGGGGCGAACCGGCTGGTGATCAACCTCGGCATCGACGACGACGGGGCGCGATACGAGATCAGCAAATGGCAGGAACGCCAGACCGAACTCGGCGAACCGGCTACCGCAGCCGGTCTATTGGAGTACGTGAGGATGAGCAACGTGGCCGACAGGCCCGCCAAAGAGCGCGACGCAAGCAAAACATGGCTGATGACCATACACGGGAGCAAGGGGCTGGAATTCGACGAGGTTTTCATTGTAGGGGCCGCGCAGGGGACGATCCCCGGCAGGAGCGACCCACAGGAAGAACGGCGGCTATTCTATGTAGCCATGACGCGGGCGCGGGAGTACCTGAATATAAGCCGTCCGATGGTGATGGAGGATTGGGGAGGCCGCCGAAGGGACACAGAGCGCAGCCAATTTGTAACCGAGGCTTTATACCACTAACACGAAGGAGAGCGGCGACATGGCATGGATTGAAAGCCACCAAGAACTCGGGCAGCACCCAAAAACAAAACGCCTCGCGAGGGCGTTACAGATAAGCCTCCCTGCCGCTATCGGACACCTGCACCTGCTGTGGTGGTGGGCGTTGGACTACGCCCAAGACGGCGATTTGCACAAGTACACGGATGAGGACATAGCCGACGCAATATGCTGGGACGGGGACGCAGCGCAGATCGCCAACGCGCTTATAACCAGCGGATTCATAGACCAAGCGGAGGGCGGAACCCGGTCAATCCACGACTGGTATGAGTACGCCGGACGGCTGATCGACCAGCGCAAGGCACAGGACGATTACAAGAAGCGTCAATATGCGCTATATAACGACCTCCGCTTGACGCGGGCGGTCAAGACCCGCGACGGGGACTATTGCCAATACTGCGGCAAAGCCGTCAACTGGAACGACAGGCGCGGAGCGGACGGCGGCACATACGACCATATAGACCCGGAGGGCGGGAACGACCTCGACAACATAGTGGTAAGCTGCCGATCATGCGCCTCGAAAAAAGGCAATAGAACGCCAGAAGAAGCCAGAATGCCGTTTATTTTCGGTGGGTATACGCTAGATAACGGTGATAATACGGTAGATATACGGCAGTATCAGGCAGAAAACACTCAAGTTTTATCTACAATTACCCAACCAGACCTAACCAAACCAGACCATAACCTAACCAAACCAGACCTAACCGTAGATACCCCCCCTACCCCCCCGCAAGCGGAGGGCGAGGGGGTGGGTTTGCGGCAGAAGAGGTTTGACGAATTCTGGCGGGCATACCCGAACAAGGTCGGGAAAGGGGCGGCGGTAAAGGCGTGGGGGCGCATAAAGCCTAACGCCGAACTGCACGGGAAAATCCTTGAGGCGTTAGAGCGGGCCAAGCAGTGCGACCAATGGCAGCGGGACAACGGGCGATATATACCGCACCCCACGACGTGGCTGAATCAAGGCCGGTGGGACGACGAACCCATGCCGCAGGGGAGGGAGCCACCGCAGGGCGGCAAGTTCGACACGCTCGGGGCATTGCGGGAGATCATCCACGACGCGGAGGGGGGCGATCCGATTGACACTAGCTGACGCGGGGCGGCTGATCGCTATAATCGTGACGGCATACCCGAACTCGGACAAATACCGGGACAAACGGGAGGTAGACGCGGCGGTCGCGCTTTGGGCTGACTTTTTCGCGGACGACGACGAGCGGATCGTCGCGCTGGCGGTAAAAAAGCACATAGCGACCAACAAGTGGCCTCCGGCCATCGCGGAGATACGCGAGATCATGGCAAGCATCCAGCACCCGGACATAATCCCCGCAGACGAGGCGTGGGAGGCCGTGACGAAAATGCTATACGCCGTAGGCGAACATTGCTACTCGGACATTTACAAGCTGCTACCCCAGACCATAGCCGAGGCGGTGGACGCTATAGGCTACGGCCTGCTATACGCACTGCATGTGGCATACGCGAGGGGGAACGGCGGCAAGGCCGGACTGGACAGGCTGGCGTTTACGCAAGCATACGAGCCAAAGGTCGAGCGGCAGCGGCAGAGGGCCATGACCCCCCCGGCACTCCGAAAGCGCATACAGGCGGCAGAGGCCGCGTTCACGGACGGGAGCAGGGGCATGTTGGCAGAGGTCAACCGGCTATACGAGGACAAAAAGCGGCAGAATGAGCGGATAGGCAGGGCGTGGATGGACGATTACAACGCGCTGGAGGAACGGCGGCTAATGGCAATCGCGGAGCGGGCAACCGAACAGGAGGGCGACGAAATATGACAGGACACGGGAACAGGGGCATGACCTTCGAGAGCCTGATCGAGTACGCTAACCGACGCTACAGGCACGACGGCACGGCGATAGTGACCAAGCAGCACACGAAGTTCATACCCATACGCAATGGCACCGGGAGCGTGGTCACATGCAAGGTCGAGGAAAAGGCGACGGTCGATTACATGGGGCGCATCGGCGACAGGCCGCTGGCATTCGAGGCCAAGCACAGCGCGGACGACAGGATCGCCCTCAACCGAGTGGAGCCGCACCAGTTCGATTTTTTGCTGGATTGGACGGCGCAGCCGGAGGCAATCGGGTTTGTACTCGTAAGTTTCAAGTTTGCGGAGTTCTACGTGATACCCTTCCACGCTTGGATGCTGGCGGCTAACGCAAACGAGGCAAAAA
>Ga0099364_10011229_pt1 | contig 12250 bp, 7 predicted proteins | sample TergutTh196P3_FD_73070 | JGI IMG/M metagenome (GOLD analysis project Ga0099364, IMG submission 73070) | Microcerotermes parvus P3 segment gut microbial communities from Pointe-Noire, Republic of the Congo - Th196 P3 | ecosystem: Host-associated > Arthropoda: Insects > Digestive system > Gut ...
CCCTCTGAATCCCTAACCAACTCATTCAACTCTCTAAAATCAAGATCCCGTGCATATATATTCATACAACAACTCCTTACGCGCTCCACGGAGCGCAAATTACAATGTACAATGTACAATTTACAAATGATGAACAAGTAACAAGTAACAAGTAACAAGTAACAAGTAACAGGGTACAGGGGTCAGGGGACAGAAAATATTGTTTGCAATTGCAACAAATAGCCAGTAGCGTAACTCCTAACTCCTAACTCCTAACTCCTCACTCTCCTGCGTGTTTTATGCCCAAAATCTCCAGTTCTTTTTCATTCAGCCCGACGCCACGCAGCATTAGTCGATTTCCTTTTAGGCTCTCTATGGAATTTATTCCCATGCCGCCCATCATCTCTTCGATCTCATGCTGCCACGCGGTCATTAGATTGACAAGGCGCATGAATCCGATATCAGGGTTCAGCCGCTTGACCAGTTCGGGCGTTTGCGTCGCGATGCCCCAATTGCATTTGCCGGTGTGGCAACTTCTGCAAAGATGACAGCCGAGAGCGAGCAATGCCGCCGTCGCGATGTACACGGCATCGGCGCCGAGCGCTACCGCTTTTACAATATCCGCGCTGGAACGTATGCTTCCTCCGACTATGATAGATACATTTTCGCGTATGCCTTCGTTGCGCAGACGTTGATCGACACCCGCAAGCGCGAGTTCGACGGGTATGCCTACATGGTCGCGTATGCGCGTCGGCGCCGCGCCCGTTCCCCCGCGAAAGCCGTCGATCGCAATGATGTCGGCGCCGCTTCTGGCGATTCCGCTTGCTATTGCGGTGACATTATGGACAGCCGCGATCTTGACTATAACAGGTTTTGTATAGTTTGTGGCTTCCTTTAGGGAGAAGACAAGCTGCCGCAAATCCTCTATCGAGTATATATCATGGTGCGGCGCGGGAGATATTGCATCGCTGCCTTCAGGAATCATTCTGGTGCGTGATATGTCGCCGACGATTTTAGATCCCGGCAGATGTCCGCCGATTCCGGGTTTTGCGCCTTGGCCCATTTTAATCTCGATTGCGGCGCCGCTGTTCAGGTATTCAGGGTGGACGCCGAAACGTCCCGAGGCAACCTGCACAATCGTATTTTTGCCGTATTTATAGAAGTCACGGTGTAGGCCGCCCTCGCCGGTATTGTAAAGTATGCCCAGCTTCTCGGCCGCGCGCGCAAGGCTTTCATGCGCGTTATAGCTAATAGAACCGTAGCTCATCGCGGAAAACATCATCGGCATTGCCAGCGAGAGCTGCACAGGCAGATTGTTTACTATGCGCCCCGCAACGTCGCGTGTGATATCCTGCGGCTTTGCGCCGAGGGAAACCCTCGTTTCCATTGGCTCTCTTAGCGGGTCGATGGACGGATTCGTAACCTGAGAAGCGTTCAGCAGTATTTTATCGAAGTAAACCGGATAGTTTTCCGGATTTCCCATGCTCGAGAGCAGCACGCCGCCGCTATCCGCCTGTTTATACACCTCGTCGATGATTTTGCTGCTCCAGTTCACGTTTTGCTTGTATGTGTTGCCGCTTTCCACGATTTTCAGTGCGCGCGTGGGGCAAAGCGCGACGCAGCGATGGCAGTTTACGCATTTTGATTCGTCGCATACCATTTTATCCTTGTCGGCGATGTATACATGCGCTTCGTGTGCGCATTGCCGCTCACAGGCGCGGCAGGTAATGCACCTGTCGCTATTTCGCACAGCTTCATACTGTGGATAAAGGTAGTTAATCGCCATAACTTTCCCCCCTCTCGTTAAGCTCAACTATCACCGGCTGACCGCCCATTGGCGCCCATACCGTGTCGAGGTTCGGTTCGATTATGCGGATTGCCGCCTCTTCGCTCGCGATATAGACCTTATCGCCTTTCTCTCCGACAACCATGCTCCGCAGTTTGAGCCTGTCGTTTAGCGCCATCAAGCCGCCCTCAAAGCCGACGAGTATCGAAAACGGTCCTGTGATTAACTGCGAACTGAACATGACGCGCAGATACTCATGCATTTCTTTCTCCTGTTCCGTCATGCGCTCTATAGTCTGCCAAAAAGGCGCCGCGATAACAGATGCGATTTCATCCAGCTTTAGTTCTTTTCGCCTGTGCAGATAATCTATTATGTAGGTGATGACCTCGGTGTCGGTCTGGAGCGTACATTTATACCCATACATTTCAATAGCGCGGCGGTTTGCGTCGTAAGACGAAATCTCCCCGTTATGCACAACTGAATAGTCGAGCAGAGCAAAGGGATGCGCCCCGCCCCACCATCCGGGAGTGTTTGTCGGATATCTGCCATGCGCCGTGAAGCACCATCCCTCATACTCTTCAAGCTTATAGAACCGCCCAACGTCCTCAGGGAAGCCGACTGCCTTGAACACGCCCATATTCTTTCCGCATGAAAACACGTATGCGCCGTCTATCCGCACATTGACGCGGAACACGCATTTAACCGTAAACTCCCGCTCGTCAAGCTGGCTGTCCGCAAGCTTGGTGGGCAGCGGAATGACGAAATAGCGCCATATCAGCGGTTCGTCGGTGATTTCCTTGATTTTCCTTGTTGGGATTTTTGAGAGGTTGATGATGTCGAAATGCCTCTCAAGGAACTCCTCGCATTCGCGCTTCGCGGACGGAGAATCGTAGAAAATGTGCATAGCGTAGTAGTCCTTATACTCGGGATATATCCCGTATGCCGCGAAACCGCCGCCAAGCCCGTTCGAGCGATCATGCATAACGGAGATGGAAGTTATGATTTCCTCGCCGCTCATGCGCTTGCCGGTTTTGTCGATGACCCCCGATATAGCGCAACCAGACGGTATCCGCACCTTTCCTTCACGTTGCATAAATATAACCATTCCTTTCGCCGGTAATTATCTCCTCTGTAACGAAAACTATAAAACATAACGATTATCTGACCCCTGACCCCTGTTCCCTCGCGGGCGAAGGGCGCTGATGCGATCAACTGCTTCAACCGTGTTTTCTCTGCTGCCGAAAGCGGTCAGACGGAAAAACCCCTCGCCATTTTCACCGAAGCCCGCGCCGGGAGTCCCGACGACACCCGCCTTTTCGAGCAAAAAGTCGAAAAACTCCCAAGACGACATGCCATCGGGGCAGCGGAGCCATATATAGGGAGCGTTTTCACCGCCTGTAAACCAGATATCAAGCTCTGTTAGCGTTTTCGATATAATACGGGCATTTTCGATATAATACTCAATGTTGCTCTTAACTTGCTCAAGCCCCTCGTCGGTGAACACAGCCTCGGCTCCGCGCTGTATTATGTATGGCACGCCGTTGAACTTTGTCGTCTGTCGCCGCAGCCACAGCTTGTTAAGCGACGCTCCGTTCCTGATAAGCCGTTGCGGCACGACTGTATATCCGCATCTTGTTCCCGTGAATCCCGCTGTTTTTGAAAGCGAACAAAACTCGATAGCGCACTCTTTTGCCCCGTCGATTTGATATATACTCGTCGGCAAAGATTTATCGCGGACAAAAATCTCATAAGCGGCGTCGAAGAGGATGACAGCGCCGATTTCGATGGCATAATCGACCCACGCTTTAAGCTGCGCTTCGCTGTAAACCGCTCCGGTCGGGTTGTTGGGCGAGCATAGGTAGATGATGTCCGCGTTAACGTTTCTGTCAGGCATGGGCAAAAAAGCGTTGCCCGCATTTCCGTCCATATAGACGATTTTGCGCCCAGCCATAATGTTCGTGTCTGTATAGACAGGATACACGGGGTCGGGTATCAGCACGGCGATGTCTTGGGAAAAAATGTCAAGAATGTTCCCAAGGTCGCTTTTCGCGCCGTCGCTGATGAAAACCTCATCCCTCAGAAGCGCTACACCTTTTTTTGAATAATATCCCGCAACGGCTTCCCTAAGAAAGGCATATCCCTCGTAGTCGCCGTAGCCGCGAAACGTCGCAGCCTCGCCCATCTCGGATACCGCGCGCTGCATGGCGGCTGTAACAGCGGGTACAAGCGGCAGCGTAACGTCTCCGATTCCGAGACGAATAACGTTCCTATCAGGGTTTTCCGAAGTGTATTTTGCGACCTTCTTCGCTATGTCGAAAAACAAGAAATCGTCTTTCAAATTGAGGTAATTCCTATTTATCATAATGCTCACACATCCAACTCCAAAGCTATCTTAAACCATAAAAAAACGCGCCCACCGGCAAACTGTAAAACAATTGCCGACAAACGCCCTTGTTCATCGGAGGTAAGCATAACAAAATCTGATAAGCTTGTCAACACCTCTTTTGTGATTTTTTTACGGATTTTTATTATGATTCTATGTCGATTGTTTCTATTCAGATGGTATTCGGGAGAGGGGGTTTTTGAAGCGTATCTCGATGGCATGAGGCGGTAGCCAATGCCAAGTTACCCACATAAGGTCTAGGGGAGCTTCAAAAAACACCTCTCTCGGATGCCATCTGAATGGTTGCTGACGATTAACTGCTACCGCATTTTCAGATAATCGTCGCGTTTTGCGCCTACGGAGACGTAGTTGATGGGGCAGCCCACGGCGTTTTCTATGAACTCGATATAACTCAACGCCTCCGCGGGCAAATCCTCCGGCTTGCGGCATTTTGAAATATCAGTCTTGAACCCGTCTAGATACTCGTAAACAGGCTCGGCGCGCAAAAGCTTGTCGCCCGATGGGAAACTCTCTGTCGTAGCGCCGTCGATGCTATAGGCGACGCAGACAGGGATTTTGTCCATGTATGAAAGAACGTCGAGTTTTGTCAGAGCGATCTCATCCGCGCCTTGCACACGTATGCCATATCGGCTCGCAACGACATCGAACCCTCCAACGCGCCTAGGCCTGCCCGTCGCCGCGCCGTATTCGCCGCCCGCTTCGCGCAAGGCGGTCGCCTCGTCGCCAACCATCTCGGCCGTGAACGGACCCTCTCCCACGCAACTCGAGTAAGCCTTCATAACGCCGAACACGCGATCAAGCTTCGCGCCGGGAATGCCCGCCCCCGTAGTTGCATATGCCGCAAGCGTATGGGACGAAGTAGTGTATGGATAGATACCGTAATCAATATCTCGAAGCGCGCCAAGCTGAGCCTCGAACATGACATCCTTGCCTTCGCGGATTGCGGCGGATAAATAATCCATCGTGTCAATGATATAAGGCTCAAGCCGCTTTCCAAACTCATCGAGCCAACGCATAGTATCAGAAAAATCTGCCGCATCCGAACCATAAGCTTTAAGCGTAAGATTTTTCCACTCAAGCAAATCCCCGACTTTTTGCTCTAAACTTCCAATATCGAGCAAATCGCCCATGCGCAAACCCTTTTTCATATACTTATCGCCATAGACGGGAGCGATGCCTCGGCGGGTTGAACCATATTTCTTGTCGGCGAGGCGATCCTCTTCCAAAATATCCTGCGCTTTATGATACGGCAGGCAGATGAAAGCCTTTTCGCTGATTTTCAGACTTTCCGGCGTCACGTTAATGCCTTTGGCGTTGAGGGCGTCAAGCTCTCCGCATAGATGCTCCAAATCAATTGCCATCCCCCCGCCCATTACATTAACCACACCATCGCGCAATATCCCTGACGGCAGCAGGTTCAATATGAACTTCCCCCGCTCGTTTATGACCGTATGCCCTGCGTTGTTGCCGCCCTGATAACGGCAAATCACGTCATACCCCTCTGCGAGCAGATCGACCATTCGGCCCTTCCCCTCGTCGCCCCAGTTTATTCCGACCACCGCTGTAAGCATTTGCACGCACCTCATTCACACAAGTATTTTAACATCTACCCCTAATAGACCCCTGTTCGCCTCAAATACGCCTAGCACCTCGGAAAGGAACTCCTCGGTCTGCTCGGTCGCCCGACCCGTAAATTGCTCCGGGCGCATCAAAGCGTCCAGTTCTTCTTTGCTCAGATTGAACGCCGAATCTGATTCTATACGAGCAAGCAAATCATTCTCAGCATCGCCCGAAAGCTTGATTCTCTTCGCGGCATCGACCGAATGCAGCCGTATCCTCTCATGCAGTGTTTGCCTGTCTCCGCCTTTTTTAACGCAGTGCATCAGGATGTTTTCCGTAGCCAAAAACGGCAGTTCCTCGGATAAATGCTTTTCTATGACCTTTGGATAGACAATCATCCCGCCCGCAACGTTTATCATAAGCGACAGTATGGCGTCCGTCGCAAGAAATGCCTCCGGTATTGCGATTCTCCTGTTTGCCGAATCGTCGAGCGTCCGCTCAAACCATTGGGTACCCGCCGTCAGCGCGGGATTGAGCGCATCCGCCGTCACATACCTTGCGAGGGAAGCAATGCGCTCGCTTCGCATTGGGTTGCGCTTATATGCCATCGCGCTGGAACCGACCTGAGTATCCTCAAACGGTTCGTCAACTTCCTTCAGATGAGACAGGAGACGTATATCGTTTGAGAATTTGCCCGCGCTTTGCGCGATTCCCGACAGCACTGATAGGGTATAATAATCGATTTTACGCGAATATGTCTGCCCGCTGACGGAGTATACGCTCTGAAACCCCATTTTTGCGGCGATTTTACGCTCCAGCTCCTTAACTTTTTCGTGGTTGCCGTCAAAAAGCGAGAGAAAACTTGCGGCTGTTCCCGTCGTGCCTTTGCATCCGAGCAGCTTCAAGTTGCCAAGCGTAAACTCGAGCTGTTCGAGGTCGAGCAGCAGGTCATGCATCCACAGCGTTGCGCGCTTGCCCACAGTCGTTGGCTGCGCCGCTTGGAAGTGGGTATAGGCGAGACATGGCAAGGATTTGTGTTTCTCCGCAAAATCATAGAGCTTCGCAAGGGCGTTTATCAGCAGCTTTTTAATATGAAGAAGCGCCGCCCTTTGCAAAATGATGTCTGTGTTATCGCCCACATAGCAAGACGTCGCGCCGAGGTGGATGATTGGCCGCGCCTTGGGGCATTGGTCGCCGTATGCCCGTATATGCGCCATGACATCATGCCGTGTTTCGGCCTCATATTTCTCCGCCGCGCCGTAGTTTATATCGTCGATATGCGCCCTCATCTCGTCTATCTGCTCTTCGCTGATTGGCAGCCCCAACTCTCGCTGGCTCTCCGCGAGGGTGACCCAAAGTTTGCGCCATGTCGAAAACTTGTTGTCGTCTGAGAAGATATACTGCATTTCGCGACCCGCGTACCTTTTGCACAGGGGATTTTCATATCTGTCCGACATCACGACACTCCTAACTAAAAAGCGCCCACCACATCACCAAGAGCACAATCGGAAACGGACCGATCGACTTGCGTATCATGTGATGAACTCCCTTGTCCAACATTGATTACTATACGGCAAAACTGTTTTTTTGTCAATGGGTATGAAAAAAATTACTGGTCATGGCTAACCGGGGAAGGTGCATGAGACTCACCGAAAAAATGCCTGCGGGCAGAGTTAAACAAATCTCCACCAGAATGAGCGCGAGAATTTACCCCCGCTCGGAGCGCGAACCCCGCTTGGCTTTTTTCAGTGAGGATTATGTGCCTTTCACGGTTAGCCATGACCAATACCGAAAAAACTTCTTGACAAGTCGGGCGAATAGGGTTATTATTACGGCGTAATCAGCAAAGGCGCTGTGGATTTTTGTTCGCGGCGTCTATTATTTTTTGAGAGGATTTGACTATGACAAACATTGCCGATATGTTCGCAAGCTGTGTTTTCAGCGACCACATCATGAGGGAGCGGCTTCCCAAGGATATTTACAAGGCGCTCAAAAAAACCATGTCACAAGGCACGCATCTGGAACTCGACGTTGCAAATGTCGTCGCCAACGCAATGAAGGATTGGGCCGTCGAAAAAGGCGCCACGCACTTTACGCATTGGTTCCAGCCCATGACCGGCACAACGGCGGAAAAACACGACAGCTTTATCTCGCCCACCGGCGACGGCAGGATAATTATGGAATTTTCCGGCAAAGAGCTTGTCCGAGGCGAACCCGACGCATCGAGCTTCCCGTCCGGCGGACTGCGCTGCACATTCGAGGCGAGGGGCTACACGGTTTGGGACATAACCTCATATGCCTTTATCAAGGATGGAACGCTGTTCATCCCGACCGCTTTTTGCTCATACAGCGGCGAGGCGCTTGACAAAAAAACCCCGCTGCTGCGGTCGATGGAAGCAATTGATAAGCAAGCCCTGCGCATACTGAGGCTTTTCGGCAACACCTCCACACTGCGCGTCGTAACGACCGTCGGACCCGAACAGGAATATTTTCTAATCGACAAAGAAGTATACCTAAAGCGCCCCGACTTGGTGTATACAGGCAGGACGCTGTTCGGTGCGCGCCCCCCGAAAGGGCAAGAACTTGACGACCACTATTTCGGCGCACTCAAGCCGAGAGTGTCCGCCTTTATGAAAGATCTTGAGCAAAAACTCTGGGCGCTCGGGGTGTATGCAAAGACCAAGCACAACGAGGTCGCCCCGGCGCAGCATGAACTGGCACCAATTTTCACTACGACAAGCATCGCAACCGACCATAACCAACTCACGATGGAGCTTATGAAGAGCGTCGCGGACAACCATGGCCTCGCCTGCCTGCTACATGAAAAACCGTTCGCGGGCGTCAACGGCAGCGGCAAGCATAACAACTGGTCGATATCGACCGACGCAGGCGTCAACCTTTTGGAACCCGGGCACACGCCGCATGAGAACGCCCAGTTCCTCCTGTTTTTGGTCGCTGTCATAAAAGCGGTTGACGAATATCAGGACCTTCTGCGGGTTTCGACGGCAAGCGCCGGCAACGACCACAGGCTTGGCGCCAACGAAGCGCCGCCGGCAATAGTTTCAATGTTCATAGGCGACGAGCTAATGGAGATACTTGAATCTATCGAGACGGGAACGGACTACAGCAACAACAAGAATCGCGAAATGGAAATCGGCGTCACCGTTCTCCCGCATTTCCCCAAAGATTCGACCGACCGCAACCGCACGTCGCCATTCGCATTCACGGGAAACAAGTTCGAGTTCCGCATGTTAGGCTCGACATTTTCCATCGCGGGTCCGAACATAGTCCTAAACACAACGGTCGCCGAGGTGCTTCGCCAGTTTGCGGATGAGCTGGAGTCATCGAAGAACTTCACGAAGGACTTGGCGGCGCTAGTCAAGCGGGAGTTCGTCGGACATAAGAGAATCGTCTTCAACGGCAACAACTATTCCGACGAATGGGTCGAGGAGTCTAAGCGTCGCGGCTTGTCCAACTTAAAGACGACGGTAGATGCGCTGCCTGAGTTTATATCCGAAAAGAGCGTGGAGCTGTTTACTAAACATCAAGTGTTCACCTCGTCGGAGATACATTCCCGCTACGAGATACTCATGGAGAGCTACTGCAAGACGCTTCATATCGAGGCGCTCACGATGATCGACCTTGTGAGGAGGGAAGTCATCCCCGCATGTATAGCCTATCAAAGCGAGTTGGCGCAGCTCTTCGCACTAAAGAAGCAGGACGACGGGATGGACGTTTCGTTGGAAGCATATCTGCTTGAGCGTATTTCAAAGCTGTCAGGCTGTCTGCTGAAGAAGCTGACGGAGCTTGAGAATGTGCTGCTCGACTCAAAGGATGAGCAAGAAATACTTGCGCAAGCCACATTTTACCGCAACTGCGTCTACGCCGCAATGACGGAGCTTCGTGTCGTCGTAGACGAACTGGAAACCCTAACAGCAAAAAAACACTGGCCACTCCCCACCTACGCGGAGTTGCTATACAGCGCAGTATAGCGCCGCAAGGAATTTTTCTATGGACGAGATGCGCGGCAGGAACTCCGATTCCCGCCGCGCAGATTACAATGTACAATTAAAAATACTTTGGCTAGTTTTTTTGTAAATGTTTGGGAGATATAACCACAACTGCTGACGAAACAGGCTTTACAAAACGCCGCGTCAGGCATTATAATGAAGCAAAAGCGCATCCATAATTATGCATTATGCATTGACAAGCGGGGTTTGATTATGGCGAAGCAGATTTTGACCGGCGCAGAGTCTTTCGAGGAAATCATCGAGGGAAACTTTTTCTATGTTGACAAAACACTGTTCATCAAAGAGCTGCTTGAAAACAGAGGGAAAGTGACCCTCATAACAAGGCCGCGCAGGTTTGGGAAGACGATGAACATGAGCATGCTGGAGAAGTTCTTCGGCATGGGGACGCCCTTGAAGCCCGTTTCCGTTAGGGAAGACGGCAGAAGCTTGTTCGACGGGCTGAAGATAATGGAGCACGCGGACATCGTGGAAAAGCACATGAGCAAGTATCCCGTCATGTTCCTGACGCTGAAAAACGTCGAGTCACCTTCATACGAAAACGCGGTCAACAAGATAAGGACCCTTGTTTCCAACGTATTCCAGCAAAGCATGTACCTATATGAGAGCGACGCGCTCAATGAAATCAAGAAGAAGGATTTCTATCGATACTGTACAAAAGAAGCAAGGGACGACGAGCTTGAGTCCGCGTTGCAGTTCCTAGCGGAATGTCTGCACATCCACCACGGGAAGAGGGCGATAGTCCTCGTGGACGAATACGACGCGCCGATAAGCAACGCACTGGAGGAAGGCTACTATCAAGATATGGTAAAGTTCATGCGCGGATTCCTCGGGAGCGTGTTCAAGACGAACGACAGCCTGGAGTTCGGTGTCCTGACGGGGGTGCAGAGGGTAGCGAGGGAAGGCCTTGTCAGCAGCTTCAACAACCCTTTGGTATGCGGGATCATGAGGGAAACATTCGCGACCTGCTTTGGCTTCACGGACGATGAAGTGAGGGACGCCTGCGAAGCGTTCGGGCTGGGCGAAATGTTCGGCGAAGTTAAGAGATGGTATGACGGATACCGGTTCGGCGGACGCGACATGTACAACCCATGGAGCATAACCGAGTATCTGAAGAGCAAACAGTTCAGCGAGCACTGGATCACCACCGGCGCTGTGAATATATTCGAGAATATATTCCACAGAGGGGACGAGTCCCTGAAGGACGAGGTCGCGGGGCTGATTACAGGGGTTCCCGTGCATATGCAGATGGAGGACGGGATAACATACCCGCTCGTGTACTCGAGCACGGACGCATTCTGGACGCTGATGCTCCACGCGGGATATATAAAGCCCGTATGCGGCGCCAAAGGTGAGGAGTTCCAAGCGGAGCTCGTCAACTACGAGGTTCGGAGGATGTTCACGCGGTTCGCCGGAAGATGGCTGAAGAAGGAGCGGGCGTCGATATCGGAGGCGATACGGAAGTTCGCGGGGCTGCTGCTCAAAGGGGACGCTGAGGGTGTGAGCCGCGCGCTCAACGAAGACCTGCTGAACAACCCGAGCAGCCACGACTACAAGACGGAAAACAGCTACCACATGTTCATATACGGCATGCTCCTAGCCCTGTCGGGGGACTACATAATCTATTCCAACCCCGAATCAGGAAAGGGCCGCTCGGACTGCATGATAAAGCCCATGAGAAAGGAAGACTACGCCGTAGTTATAGAATTCAAGCACAAGGGCGAAGACGGAACAGACCTGAAAAAAGAAGCCCTCAAAGGACTCGAGCAGATAGAGGAAAAGGACTATATCCACAGCCTCAGGCGCGAGGGATACGAGCGGATATACAAGTACGGTATCGCGTTCCACAAGAAGCAATGCGAGGTGGCGATGGGAACGGAATGAGTTAGGAGTTAGGAGTTAGGAGAGTTAGGAGTTAGGAGTTAGGAGTTAGGAGTTACGCGAAACTTGAATGTTGCACGAAGTTCGCAATGCATAATTCATAATGCATAATTATCTGCGCGGCAGGGACTCCGATTCCCGCCGCGCTCCCTCGTCCCCTGTTACTTGTTACTTGTTACTTGTTACTTGTTACTTGAAAAGACCGCCAACGGGCTACGTACCCACCAGCGGTCTTCCCAACTCCTAACTCCTAACTTTCAACTTTCAACTATCAATTCTCAATTCTCAACTTCTTTCCTCTCTTTCCTTGAAACTGCCAGCGCTGCAACTTCGAATACTAGGAGTGCTGCGTTTGCTATTGTCCATTGGTCGATCAGTACCGTGCGGGCGTTTAGGTCTTGGGTCAGAAGGAATATTGCGACTCCTGCGATTGCCATGAGTATTGCCGCCGACAGGTATTTTTGGCTTGTCTTTCTGCCGTGCTTTGCGGAATAGCGGTTTTTCTTCAGCGAGCGGAGTGCCGCCAGCACTGCAAGTACCGCGCCGAGGGAGCATAGCAGAAGGTTCACTATCGCCATTGAGCCGGAGGCGAGGTTTACCGGACCTGTGCGC
>Ga0099364_10011230_pt1 | contig 12250 bp, 11 predicted proteins | sample TergutTh196P3_FD_73070 | JGI IMG/M metagenome (GOLD analysis project Ga0099364, IMG submission 73070) | Microcerotermes parvus P3 segment gut microbial communities from Pointe-Noire, Republic of the Congo - Th196 P3 | ecosystem: Host-associated > Arthropoda: Insects > Digestive system > Gut ...
CAATTCGCCTCCGACATTTTCCATCCGGTTCAGAATATGCCGGGCTTTGCGTTTCGCTGTGCCCTTGAACAGCAGATGTTCCACAAAATGTGCAAATCCGTATTCGTTGGGTTTTTCATCCCTCGAACCGGTGTTGATAGCAAATCCACAATAGGCAACAGGCGAAACGACAGGCAGATGAATCATCCGAAGTCCACTTGAAAGGGTATGCGTAAAATACTGCATAGTTACTTGTTTTGACAATAAAGTTACAAAAATAGCCTGTTTTTTTGTTTTATAACATTTTTTATGAAATTTCCATGCAGCGTTTTTCGTTCTATTTGCGTCTATATAGATAGAAGGAATAAAAAATGATTGAAATATGAAATGGATTAAATGTATGCTGTTAAGTGCAGGGCTTGCTGTAGCGGCCTTCGTGTTAAATTCATGCAGCGCTGACGATGGGTATTCTTTGGACAAGGCCTGGTATTCGATTGCTACTGTTCGTGCTTCCGGGAACGGGTACGGTAGCGCTGCACCCTATTGGTTGATATTGGATAGCGGAACGTCTTTATGGCCGGTTGCCACAAACGTTCCATTGTATAACCCCCAGGACAAGCAGAGAGCTTTTGTCGTCTATACAATTCTGTCGGATGAATTCAGCGGATACGACCATGCGGTCAAAATATTAGACATCAAGGGTATCCTGACAAAACCGATTGCTGAAAATCTCGGCGATGAAAATGACGAAACCTACGGAACCGACCCGGTCGAGATAGCCGATATATGGATTGGCGACGGTTATTTGAATATCGTATTTGAATTTAATTACGGAGGGAATACGGTTCATTATATTAATTTAATGGCGATTGAGAGGGATGATACGCCTTATTGTTTTGAATTTCGCCACAATGCGCACGACGATAGCGAACGCTACAGAAGAAAAGGAATTGTAGCTTTCGACCTGTCGGGGGTGGACACCCATGGCGAAGAAGTGGAAATAACGATTCAAGTCAAGACATTTGACGGAATGAAAGATTATACAGTCAGGTATCACTCATCCAATAACACGGCTGCTCAGAATAGAAATTATGAGATGGACAATTTTGTAGAGACAAAGTAAGCTGCTTTTTCATGATAGTGTTTTTGTTGAAAAAAACCGAAGCTGGAATCAATCCGTTGCTTCGGTTTTTTTTACTGTAAAAGATACGAAGATGTGAAAATAACAAGCCATATTTTATTTTTCATTTTTTTGAATGATTCGATTATTATTTGTTCCTTTGCAAAGGTAAATGATGAAACTTTGAAAGTAATTCACATAAACAACAACAAATGATAAGATTATGAACACGAAAAAATTTTTATTAGAAGAAAAGGATATCCCTTTGGCATGGTATAATATTGCTGCGGATATGAAGAATAAACCGCTTCCTCTGTTGAATCCGGGAACCAAACAGCCGTTGAAAGAGGAAGATTTGTATCCCCTGTTTGCCAAAGCTTTGGCGGCTCAGGAACTGAACATGACCGATCCCTGGATTGAAATACCCGAAGAAGTCCGTGAACTCTACCGAATATGGCGACCTACTCCTTTGGTGCGTGCGTATGGATTGGAAAAGGCGTTAGATACCCCAGCGCATATTTATTTCAAGAATGAAAGTGTAAGTCCGGTCGGTTCACACAAATTAAACTCTGCCCTTGCTCAGGCATATTTCTGTAAGAAAGAAGGCATTACGAACATCACGACCGAAACTGGAGCCGGACAATGGGGCGCTGCCTTGTCGTATGCAGCCAAGGCATTTGGTATAGAGTTGGCTGTTTATATGGTGAAAATCAGCTACAATCAAAAGCCCTACCGCCGTTCCATTATGCAGACTTTTGGCGCCGTAGTGATTGCTTCACCCAGCATGAGTACGAAAGCGGGACGGAAAATATTGACAGATAATCCGAATTATCAGGGAAGCCTCGGTACGGCTATTTCCGAAGCGATAGAGTTGGCTTTACAGACGCCCAATTGCAAATATACCTTGGGCAGTGTGTTGAATCATGTGATGCTGCATCAAACGGTCATAGGGTTGGAAGCCGAGAAACAAATGGCTATGGCAGGTGAATATCCTGACGTAGTTATCGGTTGTTTTGGCGGTGGCTCCAACTTTTCAGGGATAGCATTTCCTTTTTTGCGCCATAAACTGACCGAGGGCAAAGATATCCGCGTGGTGGCTGCCGAACCATCTTCATGTCCGAAACTCACGCGTGGGCAATTCCAGTACGACCATGGTGATGAGGCAGGTTACACACCATTAATTCCGATGTTTACGCTGGGACATACGTTTGCTCCCGCCCATATTCATGCCGGAGGGTTGCGTTATCACGGAGCAGGCGCTATCATTAGCCGCTTGCGGAAAGACGGTCTCGTCGAAGCAGTTGACGTTGACCAATTGGATACTTTCGAGGCTGCCACCTTGTTTGCCCGCGTAGAAGGCATAATCCCTGCACCCGAATCGGCGCATGCGATTGCAGTAGCCATTCAGGAGGCGGAACAAGCAAAAAAAGAAGGACGGCAACGCACGATTCTGTTTAATCTTTCCGGACATGGATTAATTGACATGGCAGCATACGACCAGTATATCGCCGGCGATCTGACAAATTATTCATTGTCGGACGAAGAATTAGCCGGAAGTTTGGGAAAGGTCGAACAGCTTATCTGAAGTATAAGTAACTGAAAAATTTTATATAATTTTGCGATTATAATCGCAGAATTATATAAAATTTTCCGGCTGAACTGGAAATATTCGCCATTGCGCAGTTTGGCCAGGTCGTTTACAATTTAATTGTCCACCTCATAATGAAGTATGACCTGTCTGAATTTGGGGAGTGATTGCATGGTACGGTTGGTTTGTTCTAATATGGTACGGACTTGTACGACAGGGAAGGCAGTTTCTAACTTCAACATTATATGACGTACATACAGCATCTGGACGCGATTTACAGGTGGTGCAAATGGCGGCAAAACCCGTTCTCCCAACTCCTGTTGTAAGGTTTCGGCATAATGGACAGATAGTTCCTCAAGGATAGATTCATCTCGGTAACGTAATTCCAATACAATCAACCTGAAATAAGGCGGATACCGAAACATCTTCCGCTCGCTCAACTGTTCAAACGCCATCCGCTCATAATCAAACGCCTGCACTGCCTGTATCAACGGATGCTCCGGATGAGAAGTCTGGAGCACAACCACCCCCTGTTTGCCGCTCCGACCACCACAACTGATTACCTGCATCATCAACTGAAATGCCCGCTCATGCGCACGAAAATCGGGTGCGTTCATCAAACTGTCGGCATTCACAATACCTACGACGCTGACCTGTTTACAATCCAATCCTTTCGCCAACATGCGGGCGCCAATCAGTATCTTCGTTTTGCCCTGCTCAAAATCGGTCAGGATACGTTCGTAAGACTTGCGCGTACGGGCTGTATCCAAATCAAGGCGACTCGCAGGAATACCGGGAAAAAGCGCCTCAATTTCTTCTTCAACTGTTTCCGTCCCAAAGCCCATCAGCTTAATGTCCGTACCCCGACAAACAGGGCAATAAGCAAGAGGCAATACGGAATAACCGCAATAATGGCAGACTAACCGGTTTACATGTTTGTGATACGTCAAAGTTACTTCGCAATCAACACATCGAGCAACATGACCACATGATTTGCACTCCATCACCAATGCAAATCCACGCCTGCTCTGAAATAAAACCACCTGTTCGTTGCGTTTCAAGGCTTCCTCCATCTGGGTTTTCAGTAAGGGCGAGAATAACGTTGCCTTCATTATTTTCTTGCGTCTCAACTCCTTTACATCTACTAAACGGACAAGGGATTCGGACGTCTGTTCGTAACGGACAGGCAGTTTGACAAGTCCGTATTTCCCCGATTTGGCGTTATAAAAGGATTCCAACGACGGAGTAGCAGATCCAAGCAACGTTTTGGCGCCATACATCTGAGCCAGCATAATGGCGGCGTTACGTGCATGATAGCGGGGCGCCGGGTCATGTTGCCTGTACGAATCATCGTGTTCTTCGTCCACAATGACCAACCCCAAATTGGCAAACGGCAAAAATACAGAGGAACGAACGCCAACGACCACCATCGGCGCTTTGGCGTGCAGCAACCGATTCCATATTTCTACACGTTTGCTGTCCGAAAAACCGGAATGATAGACCATCAGGCTTTCCCCGAAAATCCGCCCCAAACGCTCCGTAATCCGCTTAGTAACAGCTATTTCAGGGAGCAGATAAAGCACATGGGAGCCTTGTTGTAAGGTGTTTAATATAAGATGGATATAGATTTCGGTTTTTCCACACGACGAAACGCCATGGAGCAGACACACAGGCTTCGTTCCGAAAACAGCCTGAACCCCGGCTAATGCCGTTTGTTGGGCTTCTGTCAAGGCATTCAATGCCGTACAGGCGCCAGCCAGTTGCTGATTCCGGCTGTTTGCCTTTTCATGGCTTTCCGGGATTTCCCGTTTGGTTACCCGTTTCTTCGTTTTATTGTTTACCAGTCCGGGCGGAACAGCAGCTTTATAGACATCGCCTGTTTTACATAGATAGTATGAGGCTATCCAGTCCCAAAATTGCATCTGCCGGGAATCGATCACCGGACTTTCATCCAATACGGCAGCAATCTCTTTATACGCAAGCGAAGTGTCGGGTGGGTGTTCATGGATTTCCTTTACAATCGCCGTGTACGAGCGTTTATTCCCGAAAGGCGCCGTTACCCGGACATGAACCCGCACCAACGGTTCCATCTCATCCGGAATACTGTATACATAGGTACTCGCTAACGGTAAGGGCAATATGACTTCTGCGTATTTCATCTTTTCGGGAATTGGAAACAAATATACGTGGTTTTTTTCATTATTCAAAAAAAGATGGAAAGTGGGGCGCTTTTCAAACTGCCGCATCGTTAAAACATAAAGACGGGGCATGCCCCGTCTCTACTGAATAACCTAAATTTCTAATACCTACTAAAAAATTTGTAATACATAAAGATTTAATAACCTAAATTTCTAATACTTGTTTAACTCGTCATATCTATCACCTCCTTTCTTCCATTTGCATTTTGAACATTTATACTATTGTCAGTTACAGTAAGCTTTCTCCAACTCCCCCCGAAGGGTGAGGAAGAGCCCTCCGTAGAGGGAGTTGGTTGGGCTTATCTATGCTGTTGTTTTCTAATTCGCCACTTTTACGGTTTTTATTCCATCTGTTACAATATACACGCCGCGTTCCGGCAGAAGCAAGCTCCCGCCAACTCCTCCGAAGGGTGAGGAAATCCCTCCGTTTGAGGAGTTGGGGATGCTTTCATATATCAATGTACCTGCTACACTGTACACACGCCAGATGGCTCCTGCTGTTAACCCGCTGACATGTAACGTACCGTTGTGCACGTATGCCTTCAACGTATTGACTTGCGGGAGTACATCGGTGGCGACGTCGAAATCTTTGGGAACTGCCTCAAAGATTGCCTTCACCTCTACTCCATAGTCGCGCACCCTGAATTGCGCAGGATTATCCTTAGCGTCCGAAAGTATAATATGCCCTTTGATAACGATCCATTCTCTGAACCGATAGCCGTCGCTGGCTACTGCGGTGAGCGTGATGATAGCGCCCACGGGAGCCAAATCCTCGCTTGCAGAGGCTGTGCCGTTGCCGTCGTTCAACACGATAATGGGATACTCGATGGCAGGTATATATTCGTAGATTGCCGTTGCCGTAACATTTGCGACAGGCATGATAAAATGAGCTTTTGGCGAGTTGAGATCCGTACCTTCTGTAAAAATAACCGACGGAGTGATTTCCCATCTTACGAATCTTTGTCTAACTACTGCGGTGTTTGCAACGATAGTTATGATGTCGCCGGTCTCGTATTCGCCACTTCCTGTGCCTTGAATTACGTTTACGGTGTGAGACGACGTGCTTTTTGGGTCGTTGTTGCCCGGGTCATCGCCCATCGGGTTGTCATTACCGGGATCATCGTTGCCCGGATCGTCGTCCTGCGGGGCATTAATATCGAATTTCGCATCGGGGTTGGACGTTACGATAAGAGATGTGCCGCCTGTCAATACATCCACCGGTATTTCAATGGCGAACACTGCATTAGACGCCTCTGTCGGCGTGCCGGTGAAGGTAAGTATAACGGTTACATCGTCCGCTTTGTTGGCCGTAACGGTTACACCGGGCGGTAAATCGGAAGTAAACCACCCTGCGGCGTTTTCGGAAAATCCGTCTTCCGCAAACGTATCTCCGGTTAACGTGATGGTCGCCGTTTGTACGCCGGGCAGTTCTTCGCCCGCTTCGCCACTGACGGTTACGTCGTTTATAACCGCAGCCTTGACAGGTTCGTCCGTATCATCGTCGATTACCGTTACAAACAGCGGAAAAAAGCCTGTGTTTTCGCCGTTCTGGTAGAAAATGCCATACTCCGATCCGTTTTTGCCCCATACAGCCGTAGCTTGATCGTCTGCTGAAGAAATAAGAAGATGGTCGGATGTACCCGCGTAATAAGGTAATTGTCCGTTCGTATTCCATCCATTATAATTCCATGCGACGACCATCCCGTTGTCTGTAACCGATAAAGAAGGATTCGTGTTTACAACATTGTTGGCGCCGGTTCCGCCGGATATACCGGTACCGTAGGCGAAGACAAAGCCGCTTTGTGCCTGGATAGCAGAACCGGTACCTGTCGTAGCGATAGCATAACCTGTCGTGGCGCTCACCTGCGTATTACCTGCTATTTCCACCATAGAAGAAGATGTTCGAATGGCAACGCTTCCGCCTGTCGCCTTCACTTTGCCGGTTCCGTTGACTGTAACGGCGCCTCCGCCTTCCATATAGATCACTGCCCGGTCGGTTCTTTCGATTGCGCTGTACACTTCGCCTCCGCTTATGATAACACTTGCGCCTGCATTATTCGTGTGGATAGCAATGCCGATGTTCGACCATACCTTACCGCCGCTTACAGAGACGCCTGAATTGGCGCCCAGCGCATTGATTGCACAGCCTGTACCGGAATTACCAAGCCCCCCTGCTCCAAGAGCATATACCTCGGCGTTGCCACTGATTTGTACATTACCGTAGGTCTGGATAGCATACCCATTGCCGTCATTCGCTAATGCAGCTACTTTGGCATCGTCCTTCACGGTTACATTCAAACCGGTATTATTTGTAGAAGTCATGGATATAGCCAATTGGGCATTGACGGTAGAGTGGGTTGTCACGGAACTGCTGCCACTAACGACTACTGTAGCGTTTTGCCCTGTCATTCGAATGGCTGTTCCTGTGTAAGCTATTACACTGCCGTTATGCACCAGGATGGAAGGATTTTCCGCTACCGCATTGATAGTAGTACCTGAGTTTGTATTTTCCAGCAAACCGCCTGAGACAACCACAAAAGCGCCATCACCTGTTAAACGGATCAGGGACAGCGCTGTACCCGATCCTGCCGCAACAGAACCCTGATAGACGGCGCCCCATTCCACGGTTACATCCGCATCCATGTTTAAGGTCAATTGTGTACTCACCGCACCGGTTGTACGCCCTGTTACTTTCACAAGATTACCCTCGGCCGAAGCAGCCAGGCCGGGGATCTGATTGATCTGATTAACTAATGCCGTCGCAGTATCCGCAAATACTGCGAGCGGCAAAACCATAAGCGCCATGAATGCCATCATACGCAGCATCCGCCACTTGTGGGCAAAGACATAAAAATTTTTTTTGATTTTCATTTTTTACAATTTATAAATTACTACTAAAACAATACCGATTTTTTTTATGCAAAAATACGTATGTCAAAAAGAGCAAATGTAGTATTGTGTAAATCAAAAACAGGTTTTTTAAAACATAATGAGACACAGCGTATGAAAGGTTCGTACATTTTAACCTAATACAGTAATGGAATTTGATAATTTTTGCGTTTTTTTAACAAAAAATCACGCGAAAAGTATTATGTTAGTCAAGCCCGTGATTTTTGAGACGCAAAGGGGAAAAAAAATCAGCGGGTTGCGTATTTTGTCCCAATAACAGGAAAAAGTCGGATGGTTTTTGCATTTTATGCAAAAAAAAATCACGCAAATTGCAGTTTTTGAAAATTTATTATTAACAATTTAAAAATAATACCTATTTTTGCGATTGTTTTTAATGCAGAAGGAGTGATATGTAAAATTTTTTTCATCAATTTGTTACGTTTTTATGACAGGGAGTCATCATTTTTATAAAGGATTTATGACCGCTATTCAGAATAAAATTACGAATAGAGCGAAACTTACGAATACCATTACCGATTTATTAGCTATTGATAAGGATGCCGTATATCGTCGTTTGCGCGGCGAAGTCACTTTTAGTTTTATTGAGATGGCAACCATAGCCAAACATTTGGGCGTTTCTTTGGATAGCATCGCAGGCATCGAATCGGAGCAGAGCAGACCTACACGGGTAGTCATGACCAAGCATGTAAACCCTACCTCGATTGATTACGGCATGTTCAGCGATTATATTAATGTATTGAAGCTAATCAAAGACGAACCCGACACGCTGCTCATGGAGTCCGGAAACGCACTTTCGTATCATCTTTTCTATGATTACGAATATTTAACCCGCTTATATCTGTTTGGCTGGAGTCAGGCGAGCACCTTTGGGGGGGGCATGCCATTTCAGGAGATGGTCATACCGGAGCAGATGCGTACCCTGCAAAAGGAGTGTTGCCTCTATGCAAGGCATATCAAAAAGACGCACTATGTATGGGATCGCATGCTTTTTCTGCGCATGATAGAAAACATCAAATTTTCCTTCCGCATACGCCTTCTCAAGGAAGACGATGTAACGCTGCTGAAATACGAATTGAAGGCGTTGCTCAATAATCTGGAACGGTTAGCTGCTACAGGCAGGCATGAAGATACGGGAAATGAAATATCCATCTATCTTTCAGATCCTTATCTCGAAACAAGTTACTGTTGTATCAAAAGCGAAAACATGCATATTAGCCTGTTCCGGACATTTCTATTAAATTCAAACGCCTCGTTGGATGTAGAAGTATTTAACGAAGTAAATACCTGGATACGTGCTTTGCAAAAAATGTCGACATTGATATCTGTCAGCGCCGAAAAAACACGCACCGAATTTTTCAACACCCAACGAAAGATTATCGAAACACTCTAAAACCTTCCATACAGATGCCGGAAAGACATAATTTTTATCAAGGATTTATAGCCGCAATACAGCATAATATTCCGCAAAGGGCGACACTGGTGAATACCTTGGCCGAGATATTAGCTATCGACAAAGATGCGGTATATCGTCGCTTGCGTGGCGACGTAAATTTTTCGTTTATCGAAATGGCGTCTATAGCCATCAAATTAGGGATTTCGTTAGATAACATTGTAGGCCTCCAAACCATCAAAACCAAGCCTGTACAGATAACCCTGGCGAAGCATGTCAACCCTGCCGAGGCGGATTATCGCATGTTTAACAATTATATCTATCTGTTGAGATCCATCAAGGACAAGCCGGACTCCTTACTCTTAGAATCGGGAAACACGCTTCCCTATACCATTTTTTATGATTATGATTATTTTACCCGCCTCAATATGTTCTGCTGGTATTTGGGCAATAACGATGGAACCGACATTCCCTACCATCAAATAAGCATACCGGAGCAGATGCGGGCTATGCAAAAGTTGGTTTGCGAATATACAAGACAAATCAAAACGGCTCAGTATGTGTGGGATCGCAAGATTTTTCAGCGTGTAGTAGATAATATCAAATTTTTTGCCCGGCTACGCCTCATCCGCGATGGGGATGTTCTCCTGATTAAAAACGAATTGATAGAGATGTTACATTATATCGAAAAATTAGCTATCAGAGGTCAGTATGAAGAAACAGGGAATGAGATAGCAATCTATATTTCCGACATCCTGTTCGAGACAAGTTACTGTACGCTGAAAAGCCAAAACGTGTATCTTAGTCAATTCAAGACATTTTTATTAAATTCAAACTCCTCGTTAGACGAAGACGTCTATAACAGCGTGAGTCGCTGGATACTTGCGCTGCAAAGAAAGGCAACTTTGATATCTGTGAGCGGCGAAAAAATACGAGCCGAGTATTTCAATACCCAACGGGAAATCATCGAAACACTCTGAAGAATGAAAAGGGATGTCATACACCGCAACTTTTTGGGAGCTATCGAAAAGAAAGTCCCTGACAAGTCAGCATTGGTAGAAATACTGATGGAAACGCTTTGCTTAGAAAAAGGGGCAGTTTATCGCAGATTACGCGACGAAGTGCCCTTCACTTTTTTTGAAATCGTGCATATAGCCGAAAAATTGGGTATTTCCCTAAACAGTTTTATCTATCCTGATTCGGCGCGTATCAAACGTTTCGAACTGGCTTTTATCGAATATGCAGCCATGAGTGAGATGGATTATAAGCAATGGGAAGACTTTATACATTTTGTCGGTTCAGCCAAAAACGACCCTTATTCGGAAGTACTGGAATCTACAAACATGCTGCCGGTATGTATCTATGCAGGATTTGAGGCGCTCACAAAATATCATCTGTTCAAATACCAATATCTACTTCATAGCTCAGAAAGCCGGATACCATTTGACGAACTGGATGTTTCGGACAGATTGCAGCAGATATTCCGGTCGTATTGTGAGGAATCGAAAAAATTTGCCAACACTACGTATATATTGGATTATATGATATTCAGGTATTTGGTGACCGATATCCGTTTCTTTTCCGATATCCGTTTGATTTCCGCAGCTGATGTCGCACTGATCCGGAAAGATTTTGCTGCGCTCCTAGACTATATTGAAGCATTAGCCTTGAAAGGCAGTTTCAAAGAAACCGGAAATCCTGTATATTTCTATATATCTGAAATCAACCTTGATGCCAATTACATCTGTATCCAAATCAATGATGCCTACGTGAGCCTTGTAAGGCAATTCATCCTCAATTCCGTTGAATCCGACGACCAGTCATCTTTCCGGAAAATCAAAGACTGGATTCAATCGCAAAAAAAATCAGCAACCTTGATTACACAAAGTGGAGCAGTATATCGGGCAGATTTTTTTGAAAAACAACGACAAATAATTGCCGAACTGTAAAAAAATACCTATTTTTGTCAGTCATAAGATTTGACAATTTAAATAATTTCTTACGCAACAATGACAGAGGGCAACTTTTTTTATCAGGAATTTCTGTCTGTAATTCGGGAAAAAATTCCACATAAGACAACGCTTGTAAATACAATTACCGATTTATTGGACATAGACAAGGACGCGGTATATCGTCGGTTGCGCGGCGGAGTGAATTTTTCTTTTACCGAGATGGCAATCATTGCCAAAAGATTGGGTGTTTCCTTAGACAAAATCGCGCGATTAGAGAATGTGCAGAGCAGGCCCGCCCAAATGAATATTTCCAACCAGGTCAGACCCACTTCTATTGATTATGAAATGTTTAGCGGACATATTGATTTGTTGAAATCCATGCGGTACGACTCCGACGCAGAAATCACGGAAGCCGCTAACATACTTCCGCATTATATATATCAGGACTACGAGCATATCACACGATACTACATGTTCAGATGGAATCAGGTTGGCAGGCATGGCGATGTCCTGCCCTACCATGAAATAGCCATCGCAGAGCCGTTGCGGGATTTGCAAATAAAGACTTGTACATACGCAAGACATATCTCATCAACACTTTATGTGTGGGATAACATGGTTTTTCAACGTTTAGTGACCGACATCAACTATTTCGCCAAAGTACGCCTTATCAACAAAGAAGATGTCGCCCTGCTAAAAAACGACCTGATGTTGTGTTTAGATAACCTTGAGCAACTCGCCATCAAAGGCAAACACGAAAATACCGGAAAAAAGGTATCCATATTTATATCGGATGTAGCCTCCGACACAAATTACAGTTTGCTAAAGAGTCAGCATATACACCTGACACTTCTCAGGGCGTTTATATTAAATGCGACCGTAACCTTTGATGTGGAAGTTTTTAATTATGCACGCGCCTGGATACAAGCGATGCAAAGAAAATCGATCTTGATTTCTGTCAGCGGCGAAAAACTGCGGGCTATGTATTTCGAAGCCAAACGAGACATCGTCAATACGCTATAACATGTTGAAAAGAGATGAAATACACCGCTATTTTCTGGGAGCTACAGAAAAAAAGATTCCTGAAAAGTCGAAATTGGTAGAAATACTGAT
>Ga0099364_10011231_pt1 | contig 12250 bp, 11 predicted proteins | sample TergutTh196P3_FD_73070 | JGI IMG/M metagenome (GOLD analysis project Ga0099364, IMG submission 73070) | Microcerotermes parvus P3 segment gut microbial communities from Pointe-Noire, Republic of the Congo - Th196 P3 | ecosystem: Host-associated > Arthropoda: Insects > Digestive system > Gut ...
GCGCACGACAATAATATTAACGTCCAAAGGCTGCACCCCGAAAACAGCCTTAACTGCCTGCTTAACCATGACCTTGTTCGCCTTAATGGGCACTTCAAAGACATATTTATTTTTTTCCATCGCAGCCGTAGATTTCTCGGAAATAATCGGCCGGATTATTATATCGTTCGGATTCATTGCGTTACCTTGGCGTAGCGGTCATTGATGGTCTTGACGGCGCTCTCGGTTATAATTATATTTTTTGAGTAAAAAACATCCCTGCCCGATATGCGCATAACATTATTATACACAAACCATGGAATATTTCTTATTGCTCTCTTCAAAAGACTGCTCTCTGAATTTGTTATAAGAACGCCTTTTTTTACGTCCAAAGCTTTGCCGACCAACGCCATCTCTTTGGTTTTTCCGCCGACATCAAAATCCTCTATAACTTTGATAGCGCCCTCTTTAGCCTTCATCGAAAAAATAGAACGGTACGCCGCCTTTTTCATTTTCTTTGGAATATCGATATTATAACTGCGGGGTCTCGGGCCGAATACAGTTCCGCCGCCGACCCATATAGGCGAATTCGACGAACCTGCACGGGCGCGGCCGGAGCCTTTCTGTCTCCAGGGTTTCGCTCCGCCGCCTCTTACATCGGACCTCTCTTTAGTCTTATGAGTCCCTTGACGTAAATTAGCGTTAGCGGCTTTCATAAATTCATATATGAGCACATCATTAATTTCAGCGCCGAAAACATCATCAGACAACTCGACTTGCCCGACAACCTTACCTTCAATTGAATATTTATCTACCTTCATTATTGTACCTATGAGCTATTTTTCGCGGACTGTTATAAGAGAATCTTTTCTTCCCGGAACAGCTCCCGAAATAAGCACTATATTCTTGTCTTGTATAACCTTCACTATCTTAAGGTTCTTTACGGTCGTTTTTTTAACCCCGTGATGTCCCGGCAATTTTTGGCCTTTCCAGACTTCGCCCGGAAAAGCGCACGCGCCGATAGAACCGGGCGCCCTGTGAAAGTGCGATCCGTGACTTGCACGCCCGCCGGCAAAACCATACCTCTTTATAACGCCGGCAAAACCTTTTCCTTTTGAAATCCCCACTACTTGTACAAGCTGGTTCTCTTCAAATATGGAGCAATCAATTGTGCTTCCGACCTCAAGGCTTTCATCAAATACCTGAACTTCCCGAAAAATCTTTTTCAGAGGCAGATTTTTCTTTTTTAAATCTTCGCGTATCGGCTTCGTAAGACGGTTTTCTTTAACATCCTGATAACCAAGTTTCAACGCATCATAACCGTCGGTTTCAACTGTTTTCTTTTGTACAACAACGCATGGACCGAGTTCACAAACCGTAGCCGGAACAACGGATCCGTCTTCTTTAGTAAATTGCGTCATCCCTATTTTTTTTCCAATAAGCGCTCTTTTCATCATTCTAACCTGTCAATAGTCAAATAGCAGCAGTATAACATAATAGTTATTTTCAAAGTATCAAAGCAAACTCAAAGCTAATGTTGTTATGATTTAATGTCTACCGAAACGCCGGCTGGAAGCTCAAGTTTCATAAGAGCTTCAACAGTATCAGAATTGGGATCTATTATATCAATCAAGCGCTTATGAGTACGAATCTCAAATTGTTCTCTCGATTTTTTATTAACATGAGGAGATCTGAGCACACAAAATTTTTCTATTTTGATAGGCAGCGGAACAGGGCCTGCTATTTTAGCCCCGCTCCTATTTGTTGTAGCAACAATCTTCTCTGCCGATTGATCCAATAATTTTGCATCAAAGGATCTCAGCTTTACCCTAATTCGTTGTCCTGCTAATTTTGACACTATCGTAATCCTGTCTTTATTTTATATTACTTTATAAACACAGCAAGCCGGTACAAACCCCGGACTTGCCGTTATTATTTTTAAAATTTAATTTACGCCAGTATTTTTGTAACTACGCCGGCGCCTACCGTTCTTCCGCCTTCGCGTATGGCGAAACGCAACTCTTCTTCCATAGCTATAGGAGTTATAAGCTCAACCGTAATATCGATATCATCGCCGGGCATAACCATTTCCACTCCCTGCGGGAGTTGAATCATCCCCGTTACGTCAGTCGTTCTAAAATAGAACTGCGGCCTGTAGTTTTCAAAAAACGGAGTATGGCGTCCACCCTCTTCTTTTTTGAGAACATACACGCGTCCGCTAAACTTGGTATGAGGAGTAATTGAATTCGGTTTAGCAAGAACTTGTCCGCGCTCTACGTCATCCTTAGATACTCCGCGGAGAAGGCAGCCAACGTTGTCTCCCGCCACGCCTTCATCAAGAATTTTTCTGAACATCTCAACGCCCGTACATACGCTTTTCTTTGTCTCTCTGAAACCAACAATAGAAACTTCATCGCCCGTATTAACCATACCGCGCTCTATACGCCCCGTTACGACCGTGCCACGGCCGGTAATGGAAAAAACATCTTCTATAGGCATAAGAAAGGGCTTGTCCCTCTCGCGTTTAGGTTCCGGGATATAATTATCAAGGGCTTCTCCCAATTTTAATACGGACTGAAACCACTCGTCGTCTTTATTTCCGGCTTCGGCAGCTTCAAGCGCTCTCAAAGCCGAACCCGGGATAATCGGAATATCATCGCCGGGAAAATTATTTTTGGAAAGAAGTTCGCGGATTTCCATTTCAACAAGTTCAACCATTTCTCCCCTGTCTGCAGGATCAAGCATATCCACTTTATTAAGGTAAACAATCATATAGGGAACGTTCACCTGATGCGCAAGCAAGACATGTTCTTTAGTCTGAGGCATAGCGCCGTCTGTAGCCGCTACAACAAGTATGGCCGCGTCCATCTGAGCCGCTCCGGTTATCATGTTCTTTATATAGTCGGCATGCCCCGGACAGTCAACGTGCGCATAGTGCCTGTTAGGAGTTTCATACTCCTGATGAGATGTCGCAATCGTTATTCCGCGGGTTTTTTCTTCCGGCGCATTATCAATTTGATCAAAATCAACTGCCTTGCCGGTTCCGTAAGCGGTATTAAAACATTTTGTAATAGCAGAAGTTAAAGTCGTCTTGCCATGGTCTATGTGACCTATCGTTCCTACATTAATGTGCGGTTTATTCCGCTCAAATTTTGCTTTTGCCATTTCTATAACTCCTTAATAGTTTTTTCTTAATAATTACCTGATTTTTGCCGTTGCCCCAAGATACAGAGATAATTCTCAAAATATATGGATAACTTCTACATGGAGACAACATGCCACAATTTTTGAATAGAAAAAAAATATGCCTTTTCTGTCAACATTAATAACATTTTTTTTACAAAAACAGAGGTTTTTTAAAAAAACCTCTGTTTTGCCCTACAAAGCGCGTTCCAGCATTCTGTTCATCCTTTTCACAAACTCGCCTCCCTGCCTCAGCTCCATCCCCTCTATAAGCATAGACTGCTCTAAAAGCAGAAATGCCGTATCGTTTATGAGAGTTTCATCATCAGTTGCGACAAGCTTCCTTATTATCTCGTGATTAGGGTTTATTTCAAGAATAGGCTTGTAGGCAGCAAGTTCGGCGCGCCCCATTGCCCTCATTATATGCTGCATCTGTATTGTAGGGTCGCTCTCGTCGGCCACAACACATGCCGGCGAATCGGTGAGGCGGGCGCTTGCCTTTACGTCCTTTACGATATCCCCCAAGGCATCTTTAAATTTTTTAATAAGAGGTTCTACTTCTTTTTCTTTTTCCTTATCGGTTTCTGTCTTGAGGTCTTCGGCTGCGTCTATGCGGTTTACCGATTTGAGGTCGAACTCTTTAAAACGACTCAATGCGGTATTGCAGGTCAGTTCATCTATTTCGTCCTCCATTATAAGGACCTCAATATTTTTTTCTTTATACATTTCAAGAAGCGGACTGTTTTTGAGGTTTTCTTTCAGGCTTCCCGTTATGAAATAGATGTATTTTTGGTCGGATTCCATCCTGCCGACATATTCATCCATCGTGGTATAGCCGTCAACCTTTGAGGATTTGAACATCAGTAAACCGCTGAGGAGGTCTTTATTTTCATAATCCTGATAGAGGCCTTCTTTAAGGGGAACCCTGTACTGCTGGTAAAATTTGTCGTATTTTTCCCTGTTGGAGTTTTTCATGCTTTCTATTTCGTTCAGGATCTTTTTTACCGAGGTAGACCTTATTTTTTGCATTACTTTGTTGTGCTGCAGTATTTCCCTGCTGACATTGAGCGGAAGATCCTCGGAATCGATGATTCCGCGAATAAATCTCAGGTATACCGGCATCAGCTCCTTGTTGTCGTCCGTAATAAAAACGCGTTTTACATACAATTTAACGCCAGGCTTGTAATCAGCCCTAAACATGTCAATCGGGGCATTTTCGGGAATATAAAACAGAGTACTGTATTCAATCGCGCCCTCGGCGTGCGTGTGAACCCAAAACATCGGGTCTTCGTAGTCGTGTGATATTGTTTTATAGAATTCCTTATAGTCATCGTCCTTGAGGTCGTTTTTGGAACGTTTCCACAGGGCCGAGGCCGCATTCAATTGCTCCTCTTTTTGATTGGTATTTACGACTTTTTCTCCGTCTTCTTCATTTACTGCTACATCATCATAATGAAGAAAGATCGGGAATATAATATGATCGGAATATTTTTTGACTATGCTCTCTATTGTCCAGCGGCTCGCATAATTTTTGCCTTCTTCATTAAGAAAAAGAGTTATGGAGGTTCCCGGAACATCCCTGTAAGACGGTTCTATTTCATACTCTCCCTTGCCGTCACTCACCCAACGCCAGGCCTGATCTTCGCCTGCTTTGAGAGATATAACCTCGACAGATTCTGCGACCATAAAAGAAGAGTAAAATCCTACGCCAAACTGCCCTATGAGATTGGAATCTTTCTGGGCGTCTCCGCTCAAACCTTGCAGAAAAGTGCGCGTTCCCGATTTGGCTATGGTTCCAAGATTTTCGGAAAGTTCTTCTTCGTTCATGCCTATACCCGTATCGGCTATGGTAAGAGTCGGGTTTTCTCCTTCCTGAAAGAAAATGTCAATACGAGGGTTAAAATTCAGGTTTTTAAAATTTTCATCGGTCAATGTCAGATGTTTCAGCTTATCAAGAGCATCTGAGGCATTAGATACGAGTTCCCTGATAAAAATTTCCTTATTGGAATAGAGAGAATGGATAATCAGGTGAAGCAGTTGATTCACTTCTGTTTGAAATTGATATTTAGCCATTGTCTGTGTTCCTCACTTTTTGTAATTTTATTGTATAAAGTGCTTTACCAATAATTTTGTTTCAGGCATTTTCAGCAACAAAATTAATACCATGAAAAATATGCCATTATGAAAGAGCAAGTAAATTTTAAGAAATTAAAGAATCGTACGCCTTTGATTATAGTTTTAACCGTTAGCCTGTTTCTCCTGAGCGGCTCAAATTGGGACGGCATCACGATATCCGGCTATAAACATCTCTCAAACTATTCATTCGACCCTCAAAGCGCTCTCATAGAAAGAATAAGGCCCATCCCCGAATCTATTCTCACGGTATTCAAGGAATTAGACGGCAGAAAAGATTACGCGCCCTATATGCCCGGCCCAAACGAAACTGCCCTAATCGCCGCCGTCCTTGAGACTCTTCCTCCGCTCAACATAAAAATCATGAAGGAACGTCTCACGGCCATATACTTTGTGTCGAATTTTTCATCAGCGGGGTGCAGCGACTGGCTCGTAAACGAATACAACGAAATATATACCTATATCATAATCAATCCGGCGGCTCTTAAAACGAGCATCAACGAACTTTTGACATGGAAAGAAAAGAGTTGTTTCATTGACGACAACAGCGGTTTTGAAATAAAGGTAAACGTTTCTCCCGACCAAAAAGGGTTTTTGTATATTATGCTGCACGAATCGTGCCATGTGGTTGACTATGTACTCGGCATAACCCCTTTTACGGAGCCCGATATAAAACTGCTGAGGGAAATTTCCCAAGAAACAAATTTTACGCGGGGGATATGGCTCTCTTACAACCAAAGCTCCGTGTACTACGAGTCCAGAAAACGCCTGACTTTTTACCAAAACCCGCAGATAAAAATATCCGACGCCGAAAGCATATACAGAGATATGTCTGCAAGCCCGTTTATATCGCTTTACGGCAGCCTGAACTGGGCCGAAGACCTGTGCGAATTTTTAGCATTCTATCATTTGACGGAAAAAATGGGGATGAACTACAGAATAGAAGTTCAACGAAAAGGCAAAACAAGCTACTTTGAAGAACCCGCACGCCGAAAACAGGTGCGGGAACGTTTCAAAAACCTGAAAGTTTTTTATGAATCTTCGTGATTAAAATAAATTGCTAACGAAAAGGCAATAATCAAAAGCGGCACAGTCAGGTTGAGATAATGCCAAAATGTAAGCTCGTACGGCGCCTTCGATATGGAACGCGTAACCTGAAGATATAAAACATAAAAAAAATAGAGCGACGAGGGGACTACGCGCAAAATGAGCGCAAACAACGACGGGATGAAAAAACCGATGATTACAAGCAAAACTATGCCTATGAGATTCTCCGCTACAGGATTGTTTATGTGAAACCAGCTTTCAAATATGTAATAACGCGCAGTCGGCCTTGTTATGGCAAAAAAAGCCAGAATTATAGTAAAGCACAGCAGCTTGCTGAAAAGTCCAAGCGCCAGAAAAACTTCTAACAGAAATTCTGCGGCTCTTCTTATGAGCGAAAATACCCAGGAAATTATATCTTTTATAAAGTCTATCACTGGTTGGCTATTACCGAAAAGGCCGGCTGTAAGTAATTTTTTTCAACTTTATTCTCCTTTTATAAGCAAAAATTCCACGCGCCTGTTCCTGCGCCTGTTTTCTTCATTAGTATTGGGATACAGGGGCACAGATTTCCCCAAACCGGTCGATTCTAAGCGTTCGCGCCTTACTCCTTTGGAAACAAGGTATTCCAATACCGCTTCAGCCCTGCGCTCCGACAGGCTTTGGTTGTATTTTTCCTGGCCTATATCGTCAGTATGCCCCTCTATTAAGACATTATAGTTTCGGTACCTTTCAAGGATTGCATAAACGCGGTCAAGTATTTGCATGCCCTGTTTTTGCAATTTATCGCTGTCAAAGGCAAACTGTATGTTGCTTATGCGCATTTTTAGGCCGCGTTCCGTTATTATGACCAAGATATCCACGGAAATCAAATCTACATCGGTCTTGGCCGAATTGCCCGCCATGTCAACAGCGTACAGCGTCATCTCGTAATCGACTGCCGATTCTACAATATCCTTATTGTCGCCTATGCCGTCCCATTTTATCTCGGCAGGCGGGCTGCCCGAACCCGCAAATCTTTTGAACAGCGCTCCCGATGCGGTTCTAATCTCAATGACCCATTCTTTAATCCCAAATTCGTCAACGGCAGACGGCCTTATCGTCAATACGTCGTTTTCGCCGTCGCCGTCGGGTGAAAATAATTTCGGCTCATGGCTTATCTTTACTCTGGGCGGAGTACTGTCAATGACAAGCCTGCGGTCAAAAGAGTCCGGGGTGTTCCCGCTGTTGAATACGGTTCGGAGTCTTACATAATAAAGCCCGTCTCTGAGTTCTTTCCCGTCTGAGGCGAGTCCGTTCCATGAGACGGCCTTAGGCAGGCTGCCTTCTCCGCCGGTCTCGTAAACCGGTTTTTTGGAACTGTTAAGCACAGATACCTTGTAGTTCATAAGTCCGGTTTGTTCGGACACGGACGGGTAAAAACGGACCTCAGGATTTTTTTTGTACGATATATAGGCCTTTTCAAGGCGAATATCTGCAATCTGGTATTGTCTCGTCAGAGTTATTTCACCAACCTCTGCAAAGGCCTTGTTGCCGGCAAGATCAGAGCCCCTTATACTGTACCGGTATAAACCTTCGGGGAGTTCATTGCCGTCGTCATCTTTGCCATCCCACTCAAGTTGGCGAGGCACGGCATTACCGTCCCACATGTATTTCTTTACAGGCTTGCCGTCTGAATTGACAAACACGGCCTCCCATTTATCGCCGGGCTCTGAGACAATATTTTGCTTTATAATCAAGGTGTCCTTGTTGCCGTCATCATTGGGTGAAAACAGTAAATCATCAACCGCAAGGACAATATCGGGAGAGGTATTATCGACAACAACAGCGCCGGTTTTGCTATCTTCATTACCCCTTTCATCTACCGCCGCAAAAATATATATATATTTGCCGTCTTTTACGGTCTCTCCTTTTGAGTCGGCGCCGTCCCAAACGATGGATTTCGGCACATCAAAAGAAGTTTTGCGCGAAAATATTTTTTTGACAAAATCAGAGGCGGAATAAGTTTTCGCTGCGCTGCGTTCATCCGGATTGTACAGCCTCACAATGTCGCCGTCAGGGGAAATTATCTTGAGACTCCATGACTTTATGCGGCTTTTGTCTCTTACATCCACGTCAAAGGCAACATAATCCTGTATGCCATCATGGTTGGGTGAAATATATTTTTGGTCAGGTTGGATTTTTATTGCAGGGGGCTCAGTGTCAACCCGTCCGTATTCGGCAACGAACCCAACATAGTGGACAAGTTTGGATTTTTTGTCATAAGCAAACGAATAATCAAGCGAAACCGAAAATGTCGTATCGTCTGACAGAACTCTGTCAAGAGCATAACCTGCGCCGGCAGTAAAAGTAGCAAAATCGTAACCATTCAGAAATATGCCGCCCGTACGCGCAGTAAAATGGTTGAACATATGCAGCTCAATACCGGCTTTGATGGGAAAATCTCTGTAAAAATTCAGAAACGATATATCATTGTAAAATCCAAAATCAAAATTTTTGCCCCTGTAAAACGTCAGGTTATAGCCAAACGTCAGGTTGTTCATATTGCCCCCGCCCATAGGAACGCCTGCCGTGGTTGAAAAACCAATCGAAGGTTTGAATAAACCAAATCCGTTTTGGGGCTTCATGCCGTCAAGGTTGTATATAAGTCCGAGAGAACCGCCGATAAACAAAAAACCGCCGTCATCAGAACCCCAAACCGTGTTGCCGGCTATACCGAACATCAGCCTGTCAACGAGTTCTTTGGCTAAACCGAAAGAAAAAGCCATGCCATTTTCCATGCCGGATTTATTGTCGGGAAAAGAAAGGTACCTGAAAGACGTACCTATGTTTCCCCAAACCGTAGGTAAAGCCAGAGTAATATTTGGGTTTCGGAAATGCCCTGCAAGGTTGCCGTACTGCAGGCCAAGACCTGCACGCTCAAGCTGGGCAATTGAAGCCGGGTTCATGTAAAAAAGCTCCACGCCTTCTGCCGAAACGCCCGTGCCGCCGCGCCCAAGCGCAGCGGCGCTGTCTCCAAGAAGATACAGGCCTTTGCCATTATAGTCGCGCGCATATGCGCTCGCCGGCAACAAGCTCGCCGACAACAGAAAGATAAAAACTGCAAAAAGTAATTTTTTCACGTTTATTTTATAAAATATTTCTTATATATTGTTTTTTGCTAAGAGGAATTTCATTAATCTTTTTTGCAAATACTTTTTATTGCAGCTTTGGGAAGTGTACCCCGTGTTGTGGACATATTTTTGTAAGACATCATGGCGGCGTTTGCCACCCGAAAGTTCGCGCCAGACTGTCGCACGGCAAAGGCGTGAGGGGGAATTAGTCAAAATCCCCCCTCACACTCCCCCCATTGACCGCCTCAAACGCCGGCGGAGGCTTGCGCGCGTATGCTATCGCGCCGTGCTGCGCACGGTCTGCGATTGACGCGCGTAAAAAGGTGCCGCGCAAAGCCCGACAGACAAGTCCTTCGCTTACGCTGCGGACGATTTGGGGGCTGTTGGAGTGTGCAAAAAACTTAAAATATGTGTCCAACTCTTTGGGTTTCTTATTTTCCCCGTGTCCATTTTATGGGGTACAGTGCACTTTTTGAGGGCTCTAGCATAGCAAAAATGCGGATTATCGGGCAACTCATTGAGACTTCATCTTGAGGCTCTAACCCCTTCCCTGAAAATCCCGGTAATCATAGTAAAAAAATTTAATCTGTCGACCCTTTGAATCGTTTACTATATATAACATATAACGCACAAAAGGTGGGAGGATATGAGCGTAAACAAAAAGTATAAGGACAGCCTTTTTAGAAGCATCTTTAATAATGAAATTAACCTATTGGAATTATACAATGCCATCATGGGGACTAATTATAAGGATTGGTCTATTATTGAAATAAATACCCTCACGGATGTACTTTTTGCAGCAATGAAAAACGACATCTCGTTTAACGTAAACAAAAAAATGGTAATACTTATTGAACATCAGTCAACCATAAACGAAAATATGCCTTTAAGAATGTTGTCATATATAGCGGACATTTATGAAAAAATGACTGATGAAAGAATATACAAGAACTCACTAATAAAAATACCCGAGCCTAAATTTATAGTACTGTATAATGGAACGTCGCCCTTCCCGAAAGAAAAATATTTGAAGTTATCAGATGCGTTTGAAAAAATTGATAGTAACAGTTCAATATCACTTGACTTAATAGCAAGAGTGATAAATATTAACAAAGAATACAATCCTGAACTGATGCGCAGGAGCAAAACGTTAGACGGTTATGCAACTTTTGTTGCAAAAGTAAGGGAGTACGAAAAGGAATACCCATTTGAAGAAGCGGTAAAATTAGCCGTTAAATACTGCATGGAAAACGGCATATTGGTAGATTATTTCAAACAAAATTCAACGGAGGTTGTAAATATGTTCACTGAATATAATGTTGATATAGCCATGAAAGTTGCCCGAGAAGAAGGCATCGAAAAAGGCCAAAACCATATACTGGAACTTATGGCTCAGGGTTTGAGCTATGAGGAAATTAAAAAGAAAATAGAGGAAACGTCAAAGTAAACGTTACTTCCATAACCGGTTGCGGGCAATGCTCGCATTTAGATGAAAAAGAAAATGATAAAATACTTAACTTCCTGTCACTGCAAGGAACGCAGGATTTGGACGTGGAAAGAGCAAAGAAATTAGCAAAGGAAAACTGAAATGAGCAAGGAAGAAATAACAAAGTGGAATGTTTTGGACGGACTTAGGAACAACGAAGAAATTGCTGCCTATCTGGAAGCAGCGCTTGAAGATGGCGATTACGCTTTCTTCCTTTCCGCTCTCAACGATGCGACACATGCATTTGAAATAAACACCATGGCTAAGAAGACGGGAGGCAACCGACAAAGCCTTTACAAAAATTTTGACAAAGGAAGCAAACCGAATTTTGAGACTGTGTTCAAAGCAATAGATGACCTTGATCTTCGTCTTGCAATATTACCTAAAAACAAACGCGGTAAACATGATGCGAGAGTTCACCCAATTAAACGCGCCAAAGCGAAAGTTAATGTTTAATGAGGAGATGACACTCACTAACCATTAACTTCGAAACCACATAAATCGGGTAAATATCAATTCTATCGACTTTTCCGAAATTTTCCAACGAGGCTCTTATGCCTTTTTTTGCGTTTTTAGTAGGTGGTCAGAGCCTTACTCGGAATCCGGAGTTTTCAGGCAAAAAAGACAAAGGGGTCAGAGCATCACAGGGTCAGACAGGGGTCAGAGCATTTCATGAGGTATCAAAATATGAAGCGTATTTTTTAGAATACGCCTCATTCTTGTCCGTTTGCTTACGGCGCTACGATGCCTTCTGCTGTCATTACCCGGTTTCCACTTCCAGTTCGAGCTACCGCAACAAATAAGCCATTGCCGTAGGTTACGGAAGTCCAAACATTATTTGCAGCAGATTCCCGGATAGTCCAGTTTTTCCCGTCAGGAGATGTCATTACACGGTTTCCACTTCCACTTTCAGCCCCCGCAACAAATAAGCCGTTGCCGTAGGTTACGGAAAACCATGCATTATCTGCCGCAGATGTCTGGATAGTCCAGTCTATCCCGTTAGGAGATGTCATTACCCGGTTGCCGGTTCCAGTTTCAGCCACCGCAACAAATAAGCCGTTGCCGTAGGTTACTGAATTCCACCAATTATCTGCCGCAGATGACCGGCTGGTCCAGTCTATCCCGTCAGGAGATGTCATTACCCGGTTGCCGGTTCCAGTGCTAGCCACCGCAACAAATAAGCCGTTGCCGTAGGTTACGGAATTCCACCAATTATCTGCCGCAGATGTCCGGCTGGTCCAGTTTATCCCGTTAGGAGATGTCATTACCCGGTTGCCGGTTCCAGCCACCGCAAAAAATAAGCCGTTGCCGT
>Ga0099364_10011232_pt1 | contig 12250 bp, 11 predicted proteins | sample TergutTh196P3_FD_73070 | JGI IMG/M metagenome (GOLD analysis project Ga0099364, IMG submission 73070) | Microcerotermes parvus P3 segment gut microbial communities from Pointe-Noire, Republic of the Congo - Th196 P3 | ecosystem: Host-associated > Arthropoda: Insects > Digestive system > Gut ...
TTTCTGTACAAACTTTTCAATACTAAATTTAGTTTTTACAGTGTTTTATGTGCCTGAACTTTGTGCATGATTTTGAGAGGCGCTATAAATAGAGAAGCGTACATAAATCATATCCGTCCGTTTATCGGAAACGAGCTTATAAAAAACAGGGGTTTAGGAAAAGCAATGCACCATCCACCATCTTTAGGCGGTGAATTGTGCATTGTGCATTGTTATGATTTCAGCTTCCGCGCGGCCGTCGGCAAAGTTTATCTCAACTTTATCTCCCTCGGACACCTGCTTCACCGAGGATAAACGCCTGCCGTCCGACTCACAGGTAACGAAACCTCTTGCAAGCACGGATAGGGGAGATAAAGCGTCAAGCGCCGCCGCGCGGCGCGCCATTGCCTCTCTTTCCGCCGAAAGAGGCACCCGAACGCCGCTTAACAGCCGTAGTTCCGCGTTTTTAAGGTATGCCTCCGTCTCCTTAATTTTGGATTGGACCTTGAACAGCATAATCCTCTCAAAGTCGTCAACCGATTTATGCGCGCGCTCTATGCGGGCGGCTAAAGCTTTTTTCAGCCTGAACATGAGCGCGCCAAGCCCGTTCATCACAGCCTGATGATCGGGGAAAAGCCGTTCCGCCGCCGCCGAAGGGGTAGGAGCGGAGTAATCGGCGGCAAGGTCGCAAAGCGTCGTATCCTGCTGATGCCCTAAGCCCGTAATGACGGGAAGCGGACATGACCGTACCGCGCGTACCACATCGGCATCGTCGAATGGAAGCAGATCCTCGCGCCCGCCGCCGCCGCGCACGAGCATCACACATTCCGCGTTACGGACGAAAGCCGCTTTCCTGAGAGCCTCAATTATCCCCTGCGGCGCGGTTATGCCCTGTACCTGCGTCGGAACCAAGACGATTTTACAAATTTTCCACCTCGTTGACGCGACCTTGAGAACATCTTGCACCGCTGCTCCGGTCTGCGACGTCACGAGCGCGACGCACTCGGGAAATTCAGGAAGGGGGCGTTTCAATCCGGGCGAAAAAAGCCCTTCGGCTTCAAGCCTGAGTTTGACTTCCTGGCGGGCGCGCTCCATAGCGCTCTCTCCGACGGGGATAAGCCGCCTTGCGTAAAACTGGTATGTCCCGCGCTGAGGGTATATATCAACCTTGCCTTCGGCTATGACTTTATCTCCGTCGCGCGGCCAACTGGGAACGTATCCCGAATGCTGCCTGAAAAGCGCGCAGGTTATCCTGCTGTTTTCGCCCAGGAGCGCAAAATAATAATGACCGCTCGTATGCAGTTTAGCTTCCCTTATCTCTCCGGTTATCACCACCGACTTCAAAAGTTCGTCGGAAGCAAATAAATTCCGCAGCCTCTCCGTCAGTTGGTCAACTTCCATCGGCGTATTCGGCTTTTGTTGAGATTGCGGCTGAGTTTTCGCGGCGCTTTCAGCCCCCGAAATGTCGTTTTTTGGTTGCGTCCCTGTCCCGCGCCCGTCGCCCTCCTCAAAAAATAAAGGCAGCGCCCGAGGGAGCTGCCTTTTACGTAACGCCATATTCAATATTTACTGCTCCGACGGCGCGGACGATTTTACCTAAAACTCCGTTTACAAAACGCGCCGACTCTTCCGAGCCGAATAATTTTGCAAGCTCAACCGCCTCTGATATCGCGACCGGAACATCCACCTTATGCCCGACAACTCCCTCATAAAGCGCAAGATAAACTGCAGCTCTGTCTATTATCCCCATTCTCTCAGGACGCCAGCCGGTCATATTCATCCTTATAAGCCCGTCTATCTCAATGCGGGTTTCCACTATGCCGCTGATAAGCTCCCTTGCGTATTCGAGTATATCTTCATCGCTCTCAGGGTTTTGCTGCAAGTAAATTTCAAAAAGTTCCGCTGCTTTTTCAGTTTCTTCGATCCTTCTCACATCAAACAAGTAACACATTTGCAGAGCAAGTTCCCTTGCGCGGCGTCTCCGTATTTTGCTAATTTTTGCCAAACGAGGACCTCCATGATGAAATCCAGCCTGAAACCTGCCGCGACATAATGAACCTTGATGAAAACCAGCCTATTGAGCCCCAGAACGTCAGCCAGAAAAGCCCGCTCATCCCGACAAAAACAAAAAGCGCTATGAAAGCGGTCAATGAACCCCAAAGCCATGGCGAGCGTTTTAACAGGCTTGCCCTGTAAACAAAATCAACATCCGGAGCCCCGTCATACGCGCAGATGAAAGCAGTCTTTATACCGATGGCATCCATTGATTCAAGGATTATCTTCTCCGCCTTGATGTCCCTTTTATTAAGCACAAGCAACCCTTTTCCGTCGTTACCGGAAATATAGAACGATCGGCATGATACGTTCAGGTCATGTTGTTCCAGGATTTTCTGCAAAAAACAACATATTCCTTTGCTGCTGATATTTAAAACGCCAAGCGTTTTTTTTCTTAAAGGGAAATACATTTCATTCCGCATCGGTTGAGCTTACATTTTGTTCAGCTTCTTCAACCTTTTCATTGCTTTTTTCAAGTTTATCGGCAAAATGGATCCCCTGAACGTTCACATTTACGGCCTTAACGCTGTATCCTGTGAACTCTTCGAGTTTTTCCTTGACCTTTTCCTGAACATCCCACGCGACATCGGGAATACGCAGCCCGTATTGCACCGATATATACGTATCAACGGATATTGCGGGAACTTTTCCGTCGTCAACGGTTATTCTCAGCCCGTCTCCTATTTTCTTTCCTATTCCAAGTTTGGCGGCTATGCTCGTTCCGCTGAGTATTATTCCAGGTATTGTGGTAACCGTCTTTCGAGCAATTTCAACAATAACATCCTCAGAAATATGGATCGTACCTTCGCCTTTTTCCATCATGAATCCCTCTCTTCTTGATCATCATTGATAAAAGCAAGATCTATAGGAAATTTTTCTCCGCAGTCCGGACATTCAAGCATCTCGTCATCTTCGTTTTCCCCCTGTTCATAGTAGAAAATCGCGGAACATGAAGGGCACTCAACGGAAACATAACTCGCCGCATAGTCCTCGTCATCCTCATCCTCATCGTCGTCGTCATTTACATACTCCTCGAAGATGTCCTCAAGCGCCGTTATATCATCTCCAAGCGCCTCGCATTCCTCTTCGAGCTCGTCATAAAGGCTGCGAAGAGACTCTATCTGTGCGTTTTGCTCCTCAATCTGTGTGGCCAACGCATCCAAAGCTTCCGCAACTGCCCCGTAAACCTTTGCGTCCTTGCCTTCAATTTCAAGTCCCGAAAGCAAACCTCTCAGCCATGCTATTTTCTCTCTTGCGCTCATGCCACGCTTCCCCCTCGTTTTTTTTATTTTGCTCTCTCCAAATATAACCCGGTCCGGGTATCAACGACAATTTTTTCTCCTGTCTCCACAAAGACCGGCACCGTCACCACAAGGCCGGTAGAAAGAGTCGCGGGTTTTCCCCCTCCGGTCACCGTATCTCCCTTAAAACTTGGAGAAGTCTCCGCAACCTCCAATATAACGCTCTTAGGGAGTTCTATCCCCATTATGCGCCCCTCGTAAAACTCTATCATTACCTCTAAGTCATCTGTAAGGTAATTAACGGCATTGCCGAGCGTTTCCTTTGTTATGTTCATCTGGTCGTAAGTAGCGTGATCCATAAAGACATAGTCTTCTCCATCCATGTAACTGAACTGAGCCGGCCTTTCCTCGTATATGACACGCTCAAATTTTTCTCCGGGCCTGAAGGAGTTCTCAACCATGGAACCGCTGTAAACATTGCGCAGCTTCGTGCGCACCACTGCGCCCCCGCGCCCCATCTTATGATGATCATATTCAACAATTTCCCATATGCCGTCCTGCCACTTGAATTTCAATCCAACGTAAAAATCCGACGTATCCACTATCTGCCCCATACTTCACACCCTATTCTGAAAAATCTGTGATTATTTTTGTTGAGAACAAAAAAAATCAAAAATACGGCTCTAAGAATTATATCACTTTTACCCGTACTCCCGCTATTTCAATCTGCCAAAGTTCTTTAAGTTTATGCGATATCCTGCTGCTGAGCATTTTTATACGCTGCGCGGCGGCGGGAGAGGAAGCGGAAACCAAAAGATAAATATCGTCAGCTTCATATTCAAACATAATGGGGAAAGAGCGCGAAGCAAGCGCGGGGTCCACCACCCCGTCCCAGCGTTCTTTTATTTCTCCGATCTTAATATGAAGCGCAAGTTTATGAGGCATCGCGCTCCCGAGTATTTCACCGACGGAACGGAGCGCCCCGCGCTCGCTTGCCTGATCACCGTATGACATTGCCAGTCTCATTTCGTGGCTCGCCTTCTCCTTGCCTCAATAGCGACCGCAAGAAGCTGTATATCCGCCGGGGTAACTCCCGATATTCTTGAAGCCTGCCCAAGCGTTTGAGGACGATATTTCATAAGCTTCTGCCTGCTTTCCGAGAGCAGGGGGATGTTTTCAAGTTCGGAATAAAGTTCATCGGAGATATTTATTTTATCGGCACTCTCAAGCTTTGCCGCCATACGTTCCTGCCTTTCGATATAACCGGAATAACGCATCTCGGTTTCAACGAACAAAGCCGAGCTGCGGGAAAGTTTCTTACCTTTCTCAGGCGGATACAGCTCGCAAATTCCGCTGTAAGTCATACCCTGGCGGCGGAGCAGATCCGCGAGAGTTATGGCGTCGCGCACCGGGGGCGCGCCGCGTGATTCAAGAAATGAATTTAACTCATCGGAAGGCTGTACTTTTGTCGTTTTGAAGCGTTCGATTTCCGCGTCCTCAGCTTCAAACTTTGACCGTAAAAACGAATAACGCCCCTCGTCGAGTAATCCTGCTTTATAAGCTTTTGCTGAAAGGCGACGAGCCGCGTTGTCATGTCTGAGTAAAAGTCTGTGTTCGCAGCGGCTCGTAAGCATTCTGTATGGTTCGTCCGTTCCTTTAGTCACGAGGTCATCCACAAGGACTCCAAGGTATGCTTCGTTACGCGCAAGGATTATCCGGTCATCGTCTCCCGACAGCGCTTTAAGCGCGGCGTTCGCTCCGGCAAGAATCCCTTGCGCCGCCGCCTCTTCATAGCCGGAAGTGCAGTTTATCTGGCCGGCGCAGAAGAGCCCGTTCACAATTTTAGTTTCAAGGGTTGATTTAAGCTGTTCCGGCGGGATAACATCGTATTCAATGCCGTAACCCGGACGCAGGATTTCCGCATTTTTACAGCCCGGCAGAGTGCTTACCATCTTCACCTGCGCATCGTAAGGCAGGCTTGTCGAGAAATTCTGCACATAGACCTCGCGGCTGTGCATTGAAACCGGTTCGAAAAATATCGGGTGGCTTTCCTTTCCCGGAAACCTTATTATCTTGTCCTCGATAGACGGGCAGTAACGCGGGCTCTTTATATCACTCCACCTTGTTGGGTAACGGTGCAGTTCGCTTCTTATTATATCCGCCGTTTCCTTCGTGGTATGGCCGTACCAGCATGAATAGCCGCTGAACTCCGCTCCTATGTTTTTGCCTGGCTCTTTGCTTTTGCAAAACTCCTGGAAAATATCAAAAAAATCTTCGTCTGAGTGATTTTGCGGGGTAAGTTCGCTTGTATCAATCGTGTCCAATTTAAGCCTTGGCGTGGTGTCCGTCCGCAGGCGCGACAATCTTAGCCCCGCGGCTTCAAGCGAAATGGAAAGCTCTCGCGCGCATGGCTGCCCCATCGGCCCCGATTCCCACGATTTATCTCCTATATGCACGCGCCCTCTGAGATATGTTCCCCCGCATAAAACGATCGCTTTCGCATGGTATACGGAGCCGAGGCGTGTTTTTACGCCCATTGCGCGCCCGTTCTCAATTATCAGCTCAACCGCCTCGTCCTGATGAACGTGCAGATTACGCGCGTTTCTGAGCACGTTTGTATAGTACATTGCGTAAACGTAAGGGTCGCACTGGGCGCGAAGAGCCCTGACCGCAGCCCCTTTTGATGTGTTTAGCCAGCGTACCAGCAAAGTCGAAGCATCGGCTGCGCGCGCCTGTTCCCCCCCCATCGCGCTTATCTCGCGCACAAGATGTCCCTTGGCAGCGCCGCCTATTGAAGGGTTGCAAGGCATGAGGGCAGTGTTATCAAGATATAGATTCAGTTGAAGCGTCGCGGCTCCGATCCTCGCGGAGGCAAGAGCGGCCTCGCAGCCCGCGTGTCCTCCGCCTATGACTACAACGTCAAACATTTTAATCATTTCATAGCCAGAATATAGTCGAAAATTTCCTCAAAGAAACCGACTTCAACCGGCTCCTTTTTTATTGCGTTTACGAGCGTCGGAAGCCCTTTATCCAGGAAGTCGCGTTTTGAGGTGAATATATTTTCGGCCCTTATTATTTCATTATCCCTTACGTGAAGGTAGTAGATTCTCCAGCCTTCGTAAATTTTATCCTCCGCCCTTATTCTGGTTACTTTATAGATACCCTTTATCTCGGAGTAATCAATGATTTGTTTGCTTATTCCGCGAAAATTCCCGTTTGATATGACCATTTTGTCGCGGTAAAAAACCAGATTATTATTGACCAACAGGGAGAAACCAAGGATGATAAGTATTATCATGGCATTGAAAAGGTATTTAGCCGCTCCGAATGGCCATAACCTTAATCTGTTCAGGTATGTGCCGGCCTGTATGTATTGCCTCTCAAACCTGTCTTTAAAGAAAACTTTCATTGCAATATTCGTGCCGGGAAAAAGGAGCACCGCGCCCATAAGCAGCGCCAGTACGGAATAAAAAGCATTTTCAGGCTGAAGCACGAGGTGTGCTTTAGCTTTGGCAAATGAGCTGAAATAAATATTCTTAGCGAAAAGAAATGCCGAAAGCGATGCTAAAAAAGTTACGGGAAAAGCCAGTATAAGGCCGCAAGCGGCATATATGGCCTCTTTTCTTGCAGCCGTTTTGCTTTTTTCAACGTAATTAAAAATATTACTCTCAACGGGGGGCTGTTTATCGTTCTTGATCACGGAGTCTATATAGCCGAGGCGCCTTAATTCATACCGCGTAAGGATATTTTTCAGGCTGTGGAATTTTTTTGACGCGCCTCGGTAATTTCCCTTGCAGAAGGAATTGAACGCAAGATTCAACCTAATGGCGCTGGACATCTTTTTACGCTGCGGGAAAAGTTTATTCTCCTCCACTTGCTCAAGCTCAAGCCTTGAAACAAACTCGTCGCTTTGCATTGCATCCATTACCTGGGCGAAATAAAGCACGGCAAAATCCTCTATTCTCTCAAAAACATGCGGGATATGTTCCGATTCGGTGACGTTGTAGGCGTCTATCAAACGAAACTCATTTATATCCATGACGTTAAAGATATATTCATACGAATAGACTCTCTGGTTGATACTTATGAAATCCCTATATCCTTCGACAAGGTTGAAATTCATCATTTTAGGCCTGAACGCCGGGGTGTACATGATATTTTCATAATTATCGCCTTGTTCTTTATGCACGCATCCAAACGTATTGATTATCGAGCAGTTATTCATCCCATAAAATATATTGTATCGGGCATTTTTATAAACATAAGCGCACTGCGCGCAAAAAGGAATCAAATCGTCACATTCGCCAAGCTCGTTGAGCGAAACTGACTGGATTATTCCGTCTTTCAAGGCGATTATCCCGAAATGACTTTCAATATCACATATTTTTTCCAATTTGTCCCTTAATTTTTCATAACATGAAACCACGGCGCCAACTAATTGCGGCGCGCCTACTTCTTTAAGCTTTATGGAAAAACACCTCTTGATCCGAAGATTACTTTATTCAAAAAATAATATACGATTTTCGCTTAACTTTCCATACCCAATACCAAATCGTTTTCTAAAAAGACCCTTTTTATTTAACATAGGCGCTCTCTTAAAAAAACTGGCGCTTACAAAGCCAGAGGTATTCCTGCTGTTGCTGTCTTTCAGCAATTTTTTACCTTGGTTTTCATGCACAAAAGCCTTTTTCAAGCCTTACATTCGGATAAGACTGACAAATTATTTTATCCTGTTCAAATCACTTAAAAAATCCATATAAAAACAAGTTGTAAAAGCATAAATATAAGCATCACAGAAATCAATTTTTGCGTAAACAGTGCTAATACTCTCCCTCTCTTCTGGAGTAACGTCCCGTTGGGGCTTTCAGGCTGTGGTTATTGGGCCCCTCCGGCTGACGCCGGAGGTTACGTCCCTTCAGGACGCCTCTGTAGATATATGTATTAACTTGAACGGGATACCCGCGCTCCCACAAAAGCGGGCGGCAAAATGCCGCCCCTGCGTTTTTTTCCTTTGTCTTTGTCATGCATTGTAAACCGTTATTTATTTTCCTTTAACATGATGCTCAACATTTCATCAAGGATTCTATCGGCATCTTCATTGGCAATCTGGCACGTGCCAACTTTCCTGTGCCCTCCGCCATGGAACCTTGCCATCAGCTTTCCGACATCTATCCTGGCAGTTCTGTTTATTATACTGTAACCAACTGCAAAAACAGTATTTTCATTATTTTTGCCATCCAAAATCCTTATTGATATATTCGTTTCAGGATAAAGGGCATATGGGACATGCCTGTTTCCCACAAACGTTTCTTCCACGCTGCGAAGGTCCGTTATCAATATTTCCTCGACCACGCGGGAGTGATTGACTATCATATTAAAAAATTCACGCTCGTGCGATTTATAAAGGGATACGCGCTCCTGAATATCTTCCAGCTTCATTATTTCCTCGATCGTCATATTCTGAAGATATTCTATCAGCTCGTCCATAAGCTGGTAATTCGCTATTCTGAAATTCCTGTACCTTCCAAATCCGGTGCGCGGGTCCATAATAAACGAAAGCATGACCCAGCCTTGGGGAGAAACTATATCATCAACGGTAAAATCCGCGCTGTCGCATTTATCGGCATAAACGACCATTTCCGAAAAACGCCTGAGAGAGCCGTTGTCTCCTCCATAATAATCGTAAATTACGCGAGCGCAGCTTTTTTCAGGAGAAAAAGCCCCTTTAAAATCCTTTTTTTCAGGCGAAGTCCTGCGTTCTTCACTTGTATGATGATCGAACCACATGCCGCATCCTTCTACATACGGGACATTAACAAGGATGTCATTCTTTGTCACATCAACTAAACCTTCCTGAATATCTTTTGGATGGACAAATTTTCTGTCCTCGATAATACCTACATCCTTTAAAAGTACAGCGCACATCAGCCCATCAAAATCCGAACGAGTTAAAAGCCTCATTATTACCCCTCCGTTCTATTTGCTGCAAACAACAAATTCAATAAATTAACATTATTATTATACGACAATGAAGCAATTTGTAAAACATCTTTTGTTATTTTTCCGGTTTTTCCGAGCGCAACCCTAAATATTCAGCCAGAAATTTTTCCATTGCCCTGTAAAAATCAAAACGGTTCTCTTCATTGTGGAACCCGTGGCCTTCGTTATCTTTCACCATATATACCACTTCTTTTCCCTGATTTCTGACAGCTTCCACTATCTGATCGGATTCGGCTTTCTTTACGCGCGGGTCATTAGCGCCCTGCGCCACCAGCAAAGGGGCGTTTATCCTGTCGGCATGAAACAAGGGAGAGACCCGCATCAGAAGGTCTTTATCCTTCACCGGGTCCCCTATCATTTCATACTGCATCTCGCGCATAGGTTCCCAATACGGAGGGATAGACTCAAGCAGGGTAAAAATATTGGAAGGGCCTACAAAACTTATCCCGCACGCGTATAATTCAGGAGTGAAAGCCATTCCCGCAAGAGCCGCGTATCCGCCATAAGAACCTCCATAAATAGCGACACGGCCCGGGTCCGCGATCCCTTCTTCGATCAGCCATTTGACCCCGTCAGTTACGTCATCCTGCATTCTTCCTCCCCATTGTTTAAACCCCGCCTGCCAAAATTCTTTGCCATATCCCGTGGAACCTCTGAAATTAACGTGCAATACGGCAGCTCCGCGATTAGCTAAAAATTGCGCTTCAGTGTCAAACCCCCAGGTATCTCTCGCGCTGGGGCCTCCATGAGGATTCACTACCACCGGAAGTTTCACAGGTTCGATCCCAACGGGAAGGGTCAGATAACCATTGATCTCAACTCCATCGCGGGATTTAAATTTTATCGGCTTCATAGGGGACATGTTTTCCTTTATGAACCAGGGGGACAAATCGGCTAACAGCTCAAAATGCCCGCTTTTACGGTCATAAAAGTGATACCTGCCTCTTGACAGATCATCATACTCAACGATTATATAGCGATTTTCGTCATCATCCACGTCTGCGACCGCAATTTCCGCGCCAGGGAGCTTTTTCTCAAGCTCATCCTGCAAATTTTTTCTGTCGGCGTCAAAAAAGTGGTATCTTGATTTATCCGTCGTGTAAACTACCCCTGTTATGACTTTTCTCTTTTTTGACGAGATGATGCGCGCGACATCGACTTCAGAGTGTTCATAAATCAATTCCAGCAGCTGCCGTTTTTCAGGATCGTATGTGTAAATCGCGCATTTGTCACGGGTTTTTCCGTCAGGCGTATCAAGATTTGAGGCGACATACAGAAACTTGTTATCGTAGGAGAACATAAGAGGGGCGAACATATCCTTGAAATTTATCGTGATCAGCCTCTCAAAATCCTTAGTTTCGTCCGGACGGTACAGGATGCTTTTGTTTACCCCGTCGGTTTCCACAGCGACACGCAGTTTACCGTCATGATCCGTCATCCAGCCGACTATGTTCCCCGGATTTTCAGCTATCATGTTTAATTCCCCGGTAGCGACAACGCAGCGATAAACATCGAAAACACGTTCATCCCGCTTATTCATCTGTATCAATATATGATCGTCATCCTCTTCCAAGTCGTCCACCACTGAAGCTTTTACATTAGGGAAAGGAGTAAGGTTGCGCGGCTCGCCTCCGGTGGCTGGAACTATCAATACATGAAAGTTCTCATCTCCGGCGGTGTCTTTAGCAAATATTATGTGGTCATTGCCTTTCCAGAAAAAGCCTGCTACATCACGCTCTTTTTCACTTGTCAGTTGACGTTCTTCTCCTGTCTCAATATCGCGGACAAATACGTTCATTCTTCTTTCGACCGGCTTTTTGTAAGCAAGTTTCTTTCCGTCAGGGGAAATAGAAAATCCTGTTATTTCTGAGTTGCGAAAAAAATCCTCCATCGGAATCAATGGTGGAAGAGCCGCAAAAGCTATCCGAGAAAATCCAAAAAATAAAATCAGCGCTACAAAAAACATTAATAAAAGACATGTTTTGTTCATTAAATTTTTCCTCTCCTTTGAAAGTTTACCGCTATTATTATACACATTCGCGCGCAAGAACTTATAAAGTAAACATGACATATGTGGTACAATTAAAAAAAACTTAACAAGAAACTCTTTTAACTGGAAGTTCAGCCCTGTGCGGCAAAAACCTGTGAACCCTGTCAGGTCCGGAAGGGAGCAGCAGTAAACGGTGCTTTTTGGGTGCCACAGGTAAGCTGAGCTTCCAGTTAAAGAGTTTTTTTCTTTAACACATCCAGCTCTATGCCATGTAACACGGCAAGTAAATCTTCGAAAATTGGTCACAGCAAACTCCGGCAAATTCCCATTTGAAAAAGCGGACGTTATCACCAATAAAGCGGCCGGGGACGAGTACTCGTCCCCGACTGCCGATTACTTATGATGCCATATTTTTTGTTACGGCCACTGCAAATCTCTGTTATGAAACGACTTCGAAACGCGCAGTTTACAGTCCCCCTTGGTTCCCTACCTGCGTCTTATCACAAAAGGCACTAATGCCAGCGATAAAATAATTGAAATAATAGGGAATGAAGCGCATCCGCCTGAACTTGAACCAGGTTCAGGTTCAGGCGGAGTGGGAGGTGTAGGTGGTATAGGCGGTATAGGCGGTGTAGGTGGAATTGTGGCGGTTTCCACAAATACCAGCGGATCGCCTACAACAAACGGATCTCTTATAAGGTCAAATCTTCCGCCATCCCTCAAAGCTACTGTGACGTCAAATTTAATGAAATCGGGAATAGGGTCGTCAGCCTTTAAAATATATCCCTCCGCTGTTGATATAATAAATCTACCTTCTGCAAGGTCTTCAGCGGCGTATGCTATTGTAAGCAGTTCAGCGCCTCCGGTATTGGTCGGTTTCAAGATTTTGACATCCTCAGCTTTTGAAGCAAGGAGCGAGCTTCCGTCAATTCCCATCAAAGTGATCGCCCCAACCGCGCCTTCTTGCGACACGAAAAATCTGAAT
>Ga0099364_10011233_pt1 | contig 12249 bp, 9 predicted proteins | sample TergutTh196P3_FD_73070 | JGI IMG/M metagenome (GOLD analysis project Ga0099364, IMG submission 73070) | Microcerotermes parvus P3 segment gut microbial communities from Pointe-Noire, Republic of the Congo - Th196 P3 | ecosystem: Host-associated > Arthropoda: Insects > Digestive system > Gut ...
AAAGCTCTGGTCATCCTGTTGGTTTAGAATCTCACTCATGGTTTCCGCTACCTCCTTAATAATAAACGCCGGGGTCGACGCGCCTGCCGTAATGCCGATATTTTGGCCCTGCGCATAAGGAATATGATACAGCTCGTCCTTTGATTCAATCAAAAATGAGGGGCAATACTCTTTTGATATTTCGGCAAGCCTTGCGGTATTCCCGCTGCCACGTCCGCCAACGACCAGCATAATATCGGATTTCTCCGCCAATTTGGCGGCTTCCTGCTGTCTTAACATAGTAGCATTACATATTGTATCAAATATATTGATATTTGTACACACATTTCTTACAAGAAATGTGTATTTTTTCCATAAAAGCGAATTAAACGTGGTTTGCGCAAGTAAAATATAGCTTTTTTCAACAGACATTTCGCCTGAAAGGAATGCCTCAAGCTGATTCAAGACCGGAAAAACATGGCAGCCGGATTTGCAAAACCCGACAATCCCCTTTACCTCTGGATGGCCGGCGTCACCCGCAATCAGCACCGTCTTGTTTTTAGAGGACGCATCCGACGCGATTTTATGTATCTTCGCGACATACGGGCATGTGGCGTCGTAATACGGGATGTTTCGGCTTACAAGCTCGCTGTATACGCTTTCCGGAACGCCGTGCGACCGGATGACAACCTTGCAGCCCTTTGGCGTTTCGCTTAAATCCTTGATGATAACGGCGCCCTTTTTGATGAAAGCCCCGATAATCTGCGGGTTATGTATAATCGGCCCCAGCGTAGCGATTTTCCCGCCGTCTGAAAGCAGCTTGTCAACCGCGCTGACCGCGCGCTCAACGCCGAAGCAAAACCCGGCGGTCTTAGCAATTGTTACAGGCATTACGCGGACCCGCCTTCGCAGGCTTCGTTAAACCTTAAATACAATTCCCTTATATCGCCCATGATTGATTTTGACGCGTTCCTAAGCGTCGAGGGCGTCTGTACATCAATGTTGAGCCGCTCGTTTTTAATAAGCTTGCCGTAGCAAACCGTGACCTTGCCGCGAAATTGTGCTTTTCCCGGGTAAATTATGGCGCATGGCAGAATATCGGCGCCGGTTTCCCCCGCAATCATCGCAACGCCGCTTCGCGCGCGCTTTGGCATGCCGTCGTTTGAACGCGTCCCCTCAATGAACATCCCGAGAACGCCGCCGCCGTTAATCCTGCGCCCCGCTTCCTTAATCGCCGCGCCGTCGCCTTTTCCCCGGTCAACCGGAAACGCGTTGAGCCCCTTTAGCGCCCGTCCGAAAACAGGATTTTTGAAAAGCTCCATCTTTGCCATAAAATGGATTTGCGGCTTGAGTTTTACTGCTAAAAAAAGCGGGTCAAACATGGAGATATGGTTGCTTGCCATAATAAACCCCTGATCCTCCGGGATGTTTTCAAGCCCCTCGTACCGCATCCGGTAAACGACGTTGACAAAAAAGTGGCTTATGGTTTTTGCAAACATATAAAAACTCATACCGTTTTTTCCTCAATGATTTTCAGGATTTGATTTGCGGTTTCCTCGCATGTCCAGCTTGTGTTGTCGACCAGAATGGCGTCCTCTGCCTGCTTCAGCGGAGCGATCTTGCGGTTCATATCATTGTAGTCGCGCTGTTTTATTTCCGTGAGAATATCATTATAGCTTACCTGCTCGCCTTTTGCAACATGCTCTTCAAAACGCCGCTTCGCGCGCGCTTTCGCGGAGGCCGTCAGGTAAATTTTCACCCTTGCGCCCGGCAGGACTACCGTGCCGATATCGCGCCCGTCCATGACGACGTTTTGACTTTCCGCCATATTACGCTGTAAATCGAGCAGGAAATCCCTGACCGCCGGAATCGCCGATACGTTTGACGCTGCCATGCCCATTTCAGGCTTCCTAATATCGTCGGAAACATCGCGCCCGTTTAAAAAAACGCGCTGCGCGCCGTCCAAATATTCAAGCTTAAGCCTGATTTCATGCAGCCTCGCCGAAACTCCTTGCGCGTCCGTCGTCTCGATATGATGCTCCGCCGCAAACAGGCCGATTGCCCTGTAAAGCGCCCCCGTATCAACGTAAATATAGCCCAGCTTCTTCGCTGCGGCCTTTGCCGCCGTGCTTTTGCCGACTCCCGCCGGCCCGTCTATCGCAACCGAAATCATGCTCCTGTCTCCTTTATACATTCTGAGCCGCCAGATACCCCGTAGAAAAGGCAATCTGAAGATTATAACCGCCGGTATAAGCGTCCGCGTCTATGACCTCACCCGCAAAAAACAGCCCCGGCACAAGCTTTGACTCCATCGTCCCGGGATTTATTTCCTTTACGCTGACGCCGCCACAGGTGACGACAGCCTCCTCAATCGGACGCAGCGCTATAGGCGTAAGCGTAAACCGCTTTAACAATCCCGCCAAATTAAGCCGTTGTTCTCTTGTAATGCTATTTACCTTTACATTGCCGTGGATTCCGGAAAGCCGCACAATTACAGGGATAAGTTTTCGCGGCAGCAATCCTGAAAGGCTGTTTTGGAAGTCTTTGTTGGGATTTGAATCAAAATCGCGCAAAATCCGCGCGTCAAGCCGGTCCAGTCCAAGTGCCGGTTTTAAGTCTATCGAAAGCGTGTAGTCCGGAATATCGCCGTCCATGTGGGCTGACGCGCTCAACACAAGTGGCCCCGACACGCCGAAATGCGTGAACAGAAGCTCCCCGGGCTCTGAAAATACAGGCTTTGCCCTGCCCTTTTTGAACAGCGAAAGCATACAGTTTTTAAGTGATAACCCCGTTAAGTCGCGGCAAAAATCCTCTTTTATCACAACCGGTATCAGCGAAGGCCGAAGTGGCGTCACCGTGTGGCCCGCCTGTTTCGCGAGCTTGTATCCGCCGCCGTCCGGGCCGGTCGCCGGGTAGCTTTTGCCGCCTGTCGCCACAACGATACTGCCGGCGTAAAAATCCCCGCCGTTTGTTTTCACTCCCGCAATTTTACCGTCTGTAAATATAATCTCTTTACAGCAAACGCCCGTCTTGACGGCTGACCCGTTCTTTTTCGCAAACGATACAAGCGCGTCCACAATATCCACGGCTTTGTCGGACGCCGGAAACACGCGCCCACCGCGTTCCGTTTTAAGCGGAACATGCAAATCTTCCTTGAAAAGACGCATCAAATCCTGTGGGCCAAACGCGGAAAACGCGCTGTAAAGGAATTTCCCGTTTGTTCTAACCGCGTCTAAAAGTTCATCGCGATTGCAGTCGTTCGTTACATTGCATCTGCCTTTTCCTGTTATCATCAGCTTTCTTGCGGGACGCTCCATTTTTTCAAGCAATAACACGCGCTTTCCGCTTTTCGCGGCAAAGCCCGCGCAAAGCAGTCCCGCTGCGCCAGCGCCAATAATGATAACGTCTGCTCGATCCGGCATATGCTGATAACACCACCAGTCATTTTACAATGTTTATACGGAAAATGCAAGCTAAAACCTGTATTCACAGATTCTAATTCGGCCTGCCGCCCGCGGTTTCCATCATGGCGAGCACCGCCTGTTTAAGCGGATAGTGCCCAGATTCCCCGAGCTTCGGGTCTGATTTTAAAATCCGTTTCGCAGCGTCACCCGCTGATTGCATAATTGCAATATCATCTGCAAAGCTTGCGACCTTTAATGCCGGAAGCCCATGCTGCCTAAAGCCGAAAAAGTCTCCCGGTCCGCGCTGCTTGAGGTCATATTCCGCAATCTGAAACCCGTCGGACGTCTTTTTCATGACCGAAAGCCGCTCACGCGTACCGTCCGCTTTTGCATCGCTCACAAGGATACACCAGCTTTTATGTTCGCCGCGCCCCACCCTGCCGCGCAACTGGTGAAGCTGGCTAAGCCCGAACCGCTCCGCGTTTTCGATAAGTATAATCGTCGCGTTCGGAACATCCACGCCCACCTCGACGACGGTTGTTGATACAAGCGCCTGTATTTCGCCGTTTTTGAATTTTCGCATGACGCTTTCCTTTTCCGACGGCTTCATCCTGCCGTGCAAAAGCCCTGTTTTAAAGCCTTTTAACGCGGTTTCGGAAAGATGCTTTTCATATTCGATCGCGGGTTTTAGCGACGTTTCGGCTTCGCCCTGCTCAATCAGTGGGCAGACGATATACGCCTGTCTGCCGCCGCTTATCGCGTCGCGCAAAAATCCCGTCGCGCGCGCGCGCTTTTGGCCGCCGATGAGAAGCGTCTCGACTTTTTTTCGCCCGGGAGGAGATTCATCGAGCACCGAAAGCTTTAAGTCGCCATAGATGATAAGCGAAAGCGTGCGCGGGATTGGGGTCGCCGACATGACAAGTACATGCGCGCTTTCGCTTTTTTGCGACAGCTTCGCCCGTTGCGCCACACCGAACCGGTGCTGCTCGTCGGTGACGACAAGCCCCAGGTCAAAGAACTCGACGCCCTCTGACAACAGCGCGTGTGTACCTACCACGCAGCCGGTTTCGCCGGTCATGAGACTGTTTCGGATTGCCTTCTTCTCTTTTGCGGTTGTGCTGCCTGTAAGTAATTCTACCTTTACACCGAAAGCATCGAGAAATGACCGCATTGTATCGTAATGCTGCTCCGCTAGTATTTCCGTCGGTGCCATGACTGCGGATTGCCGCCCGTTTTGATGGGCAAACCAGATACAGGCGGCTGCAACCATCGTTTTACCGGAGCCCACATCCCCTTGAAGCAGCCGGTTCATCGGGTTTGACAGCCGCATGTCGCCGATTGCCTCGTCTATGCACCGGCGCTGCGCGTTCGTCGGCTGAAACGGCAGATGCTTATAAAACTTGGAAATATCGCGCCCCTCCATTGGTTTTACAGTTTGTTTTAAGTTTTCGGCGTTTAACATTGAGAGGCCCAGCGACAACAGCAGCAATTCCTCGAAAACAAAGCGTTCCCGCGCTTTTTTCGCAGCCTCAACCGTCGATGGAAAGTGTATATCCTTTACAGCTATATTAATACCTGTTAACCCGTATTGTGACAGAATATCCGCGGGGATAATTTCTTCCAAAGGGCCGCATTCCGTGAGGCATTGCTCAAGATTCATGCGCATCATCTTCGAGGTAATGCCGGCAGTCTGCGGATAAACCGGTAATATCATGCGGTTTTCCGGCACCGGATAAATATCCGGGGACGTCATCTCGCGCCTTAAAAGGTTGCCCTGCGCCTTGCCGTAGAAGATATACTCCTCACCCGCTTTTAGGCCGTCAATCGTCCAGCCGCAGTTAAACATGGTGATATGCAGCCTGCCCGTGTCGTCCTCCGCCACAAGCTTGAATATGGAAAGCTTCGCCCTAATGCGCTGTTCGCGGGATTTTCCCACAAGCCTTGCGCGGACAGCGCAAAGCTCAAGCTCAGGCGCCTCCATAATGGAATAAGGCGCGCTCAAGTCAACGTACCCGCGCGGGAAATGGTACAGCAAATCGCGCACAGTAAAAATACGCAGCTTTTTATAGAGGGTGGCGCGTTTTTCGCCCACCCCTTTTAGGTACTGTATGTTTGTATCAAGTGCCGCCGCCAATCAATCACCGTCCGCCGGTTTTTTATCGGGGTCTTCCACGTCCTTTGCCCGTATCACGTTGTATCCCGCCGGCCCGCCGAACCCGCCCGGGAGGTCTATATCGTCTTTCCTGCCGGTTTGACGGGAATAGGGGCTTGAAATCTGGCGCCGGTAAGTATATCCCCTTTTGTATTTTCTATGGTATTTCCGGCTTGTGCGTACAGCGATAAGCATGATTACAATCCCCATAAAGATGACGACTACCGCATGCCCTAAATTCAAAGGCTCAACATCCGGAACTTGTAAAGCCGGTAACATTATTCTAAGCATCGGCGCAACAACCCCTTAATACCTATAGTATACCACTATCATACAAGGTTTGTAAACGTCAGCCGCTCATTGTCGATGATATGCTCTATCTGCCGCTTAATATTTGCAACCTCCGCTGAAAATTCCCCGAATTCGCCGCCTCTCGCAAGATTAGGAAGCCTTGCGACCCCCGTCGTAATCACGTCAAGGTGGCTGTGCCGCACAAAACGTATTAAGCTGCTTTCCTGCTGGTCCCAGTAGCTTTCAAGCTCGTCCGCGCGCATTCCAAGCGTCTCCTTGTCTTTTTCCGAAAGCGGCTGAGTAAAGGCATCCATCCTCTCCTGCATGCCCTTTTCAACCTCCGACACCTTGTAGTAGGAATAATAGCTCAAAGAAATAGCAACCGCTAAAAGCACGGCGCAAATGACAACACGCTTCATTTTTCAGCACCGCCTTTTTTGTTTTTGACAGAAAGATAATACTGGGCACGGCGGTTGAGCGTCATAAGGAATACGTCGTCTGCCGTAAGCTGTTGCTTTTTGAGCTCCTGCTCGACCCATTCCTGTTTGATATTGCAGAAATTAAACGCATCCGGCACGAATTTTCCGTCGGAGATAACGATCATCGACGGCGAATCGCATTCGTTTTCAATCGGGATTTTCAGCATCCCGGCCGTGGCCTCGCGGGACTCGAATTTTTTGAAGACCGAAAGCTTCCCGGATGTTTCCACAATCGCGCATGAAACCTCGCCCACGTCAAAAATATTGGCAATCCGAAGCTGGTCTACCAAATCCTCCGTGGACCAGCGGAGCTCCTTCATTACCTGCTGGTCAATCATTCCGTCGCGTATGATAATGCACGGGTTGCCCGTTATGATTTTTCGCATCGTATTGCTTTTCATCGTTATCACCGATGCTCCCACCTCGCACGCCATCAGCGTAAAAATTGGCAGGACGCTCACCAAAATCGGCACGTTCATATCTTCGATTGAAAGTGTCGCGATGTTTGATACAAGTATAGTAACGACAAGCTCCGACGCCTGAAGCTCTCCGATTTGCCGTTTTCCCATCACCCTAAGCGCGAAAATAATCAAGGCATATAAGACTACTGTTCTAAGCAGAATAACTCCCATACAAAATCTCCTGAATTTTTGTAATATTATCTGCGAAAACAGGGCAAAATATCCTTGTTTGAAATTTCCAAACATAAAACAAAATCGCATGGAAAGAGTAAACATAACAAGAATGGAAAGGAAGAAATACTATGCGAAGCTTCAAAAAAATATCAAAAGCCCTTGTGGGAGGCGCCCTTGCGGTTGTGTTGGCGTGTATGCCGGTATATGCGGCGCTCGACACCGACCTGGAACCCGATGAGAATCCCGCTGTAAACGAAACGGTTCACGAAAACGGCGATATGGACGTTCATGCGGAAGAAGGCCCGTTGGAAGACACGGCGCCCATGCCAATCAGCGGGGAGACAAACCCCGACACCGGATTGAAAGGCGTAGCGTTGCCCGGAATTCTTGCGTTGTTTTCGGCAGGAACCGCGATGGTCGTCATTGGAGATAAGCTCGCAAAACAAAAAAAATAGCCCGAAAAGATTGGGCGATGTTGGAGTATAGCTATAAGAACCTGTATTCATAACGCAAAGCACCACTCCAGCGGTGAATTTTCCGCCGTGCCGCGTTAATTTTCTTTGGAATACACAAAGTATTCCTGCAAAAAGTTGCCTTGCCCTGCAAAAAATTCCTTCGCTGTTTCGGCACTTTTCGCTTATGAATACAGGTTCTAAAACCCCCGGAAGCTTAAAGCTTCCGGGGGTTTGCGCAATTGCTTCACAGGTTCTTAGCTTTATGGGAACAGACCCTAAATCGAGATTTCGTTTGCGACGCGTACAAGGTTCATGTTAATATTTTTTTTCATCTTAAGCCCTTCAAGGATATCTACATCGGTAGTTGTTGAGCCTTGCCTTGTGACAATCCTGTTGCCGGCGCCTTTCATCAAAAGCTCCACCGCGTAATGGCCCATTTCAGAGGCAATCACGCGATCCCTCGCCGACGGGGAGCCGCCGCGCTGCACGTGCCCGATTACCGTGGCCCGCGCTTCAACGCCTGTTTTTTCCTGTATATACTCCGCAATTCTCGCCGCGTCCATCGGCGCATCGCCTTTATACTGCGGGTTAAATTGCGTCACGCCTTCCGCGACAATGACGATAAAGTGGCTTTTGCCCGTACCCAGCGTCGTGCGCATTTTATTGATGATGTCGCGCTCAAGGTCGTATTCGATCTCAGGCACAAGAAAGGATACCGCGCCGACGCAAATCGCGGAGCGCAAAGCGATATCGCCGCAATTACGGCCCATGACCTCCACAACGGAGCACCTGTCGTGCGACTGCGATGTATCGCGCAGCTTATCGATATTTTTAACGACCGTGTTTATCGCCGTATCGTAACCGATGCTGTATTCTGTTGCAGCAATGTCGTTGTCGATTGTACACGGTATGCCAATGCACGGCACGCCTTTTAAAGAAAGGTCACGGGCGCCCCGAAAAGACCCGTCGCCGCCGCACACCACAAGCGCGTCGATGCCTGCCTTTTGGCACGCGGCCCTGCCCTTTTCAACGCCTGCGTCGCTATTGAATTCGGGGCACCTCGCGGAATACAAAACCGTGCCTCCGCGCTCCAGAATGCCGCTTACGTCGCGCAATGTCAGGTCTTCTATATTGCCGCTCATAAGACCGTTAAACCCTTTGTATACCCCCTTTACATGAATGCCGTAAAACAACGCCGTCCTTGTCACGGCGCGCACGGCGGCGTTCATACCGGGCGCATCACCTCCGCTTGTTAAAATACCGATTGTTTTTATTTTATGATCCATGATTTTAGCTCCTATCCGCTGAAATATCAAAGCTCTACAACTTTTCCCATATTACATTATATTCACATCGCCTGATAATTTCAAGTGTTAATTTGAGAAAATTATGATGAAAATTACGATGCGGGGCCTATAAACGCAACGCTTTTCCCGCCAAGCAGACGCTTAAGCTCCCTGAGCATGATGTCGTTTACGCTTACCCAGTAGCTTTTCGGGGTTCTTACGTATTTCCCCGTATCCATATAATAAAAGTAAACGGGCGTGCCGCCCTCGAACACCTTTAAAACATTTACCGCAAGCCCGACGTCGCCGCTGTCCTTGTCTTTAAATTTGAGATAAAGCCCGTGCCTTTCGTTTTTAACTTGCTTGTTTTCCTGCATCTTGGCCGGGGGAGGCCTGCCGCTAAGCCTGTTCAGCGCTTCATCCGGCAAAAGGATTTCCTCGCATATGATTTGCGCGTTTTCCTCCTCGGTGGTTTTGACCCTGCCCTTTGCGACAATCACGCTGCCAACGTTTAAAAGCTGCGAATACTCCTGAAAAGATTTCGGGAACACAATCATCTCTATCGTCGCGGTTTTATCCTCAATATCGATAAACGCCATCATGTCGTTTGCTTTTGTCGTTTTGAGCTTTTTCCCCGTCACAATGCCGAATATCTGCACCCTTGCGTCGTCCGTCGACTTTGACGCGTGGATTTTTGATATGCTTAAGGGCTTGAGCCTCGCGGAAAGCTCATCGTGCTCCGAAAGCGGGTGCCCGGAAATATAGAGGCCGGTCGTCTCCTTTTCACCCGCCAGCATCTGAAGCAGCGTGAACTCCTCCTGCCGATGAATCGTATATTCGCGGCTCCCGTTCCCGGATAACCCGCCGAATAAATCCATCTGCCCCGTTACGTTCGCGCGGTTTCTCGCTTCAATCTCCTCAAGAAGGCTTTCAAACCCGAGCAGCATTTCGCGCCTGTTATGCCCGAAACAATCGAACGCCCCGCATTTTATAAGGCTTTCAATCGCGCGGCGGTTTAAGTCCTTGCCTGTCATGCGCTCAAAGAAATCAAGTAAATTTTTAAACTCGCCGTTTTGCCTTTCGTTTACCAGCGACGCGATAAAATTCCGCCCTAAATTTTTTACGGCAAGCAGCCCGAACCGGATTTTGTCGCCCACGACCTCGAACCCGGCCCCGCTTTCGTTTACGTCTGGCGGCAAAACCTCGATACCAAGCCTGCGCGACCCGGCTATATGGTCGATGACCTTGTCGGTCGAATCAAGCACGCTTGTGAGAAGCGCCGCCATATACTCGCGCGGGTAATGCCGTTTTAAGTACGCGGTCTGGTACGCGACTAAAGCATACGCCGCCGCGTGCGACTTGTTAAACGCGTATGACGCGAAGCTGCTCATCTCATCGAAAATATCGTTTGCGACGTCGGCAGGCACGCCGTTTTCGACGGCCCCTGCGCATTCCACTTGTCCGTCGTCTTTTTTCGCGCCGTAAATAAAGTTTTTGCGCTCCTTTTCCATGACGTCGTGCTTTTTCTTGCTCATGGCGCGGCGAACCAAATCCGCCCTGCCGTAGGAATATCCGGCAAGCTCACGGCAAATCTGCATGACCTGCTCCTGATAAACGATACAGCCGTATGTCACCTCAAGAATCGGCTTTAGCAGCGGCGTTTTGTACGTCACGATACCCGGGTTGTGGCGGCATTTCACATACCTCGGGATGGAATCCATCGGGCCGGGGCGGTACAGCGATATGACGGCGATGATGTCCTCCATATGCTCGGGTTTTAGCTGCACCAGCACGTTTTTCATGCCGGCCGATTCAAACTGGAACACGCCGTTTGTCTGTCCGCGCCCAAACATCTCGAACACGCTTTTATCGTCAAGCGGTATGTCTTCAACCTTGAAACCGGGCTCATACCGGCGTATCATCTTTTCCGCGCCGCTTATGACGGTGAGCGTGCGCAGCCCTAAGAAATCCATCTTTAGAAGTCCAAGCTCCTCAAGCGTCGTCATCGGGAACTGCGTGATGATAGAGGCGTCGCTTTTCTGGAGCGGCACATATGTGTCGGCGGGATCGCGCGGGATTACGACGCCCGCCGCGTGGGTAGACGCGTGGCGCGGCATACCCTCAAGCTTTTGCGCCATGTCAACCAGCTCTTTTATCTCCGTGTCGCCGTTATACATCTCCATTAAATCGCGGCTTGCCTCTTTTGCGCGCGTGATGGTCATATTAAGCTCGAACGGTATCAGCTTCGCGATTGTGTCGACGCTCTGGTAGCTCATTCCGAGCGCCCGGCCAACGTCGCGGATAGACCCGCGCGCCGCCATCGTTCCGAACGTGATAATCTGCGCGACGTGATCCGGGCCGTATTTTTCGACGACATAGTCGATGACCTCGGGCCTTCGTTCATAGCAAAAATCGATGTCGAAATCCGGCATGGATATCCGCTCGGGGTTTAAAAACCGCTCAAACAGCAGGTTGTAGCGCATAGGGTCTATCCCCGTGATGCCGGTGATATACGCGCAAATGCTACCCGCGCCGCTTCCGCGCCCCGGCCCCACCGGTATTCCCTTTGACTTTGCGTATGCGATAAAATCGTGGACAATCAGGAAATAATCCACATACCCCATTTTTTCAATGACGGAAAGCTCATACCGGAGCCGCTCCGTTTCTTCCCGATTTGGATTGTCACCGTAATATTTTTTTAGCCCCTCGTAACAGAGCGACCTGAAATATTCCTTGTTGTCGCGCCCATCAGGGGCTTTAAAATACGGCAGCTTCGTTTCGCCGAACGAAAAATCAAGCTTACACATATCGGCAATTTTTTGTGTGTTTTCAATAGCGCCGTCATACGCGCCGAAAAGCGAGCGCATCTCAAGCTCGTTTTTCAAGTAAAACTCCTCGGTTGAAAATTCAAGTCCGCTGCCCTCGCGAACCGTGCGGTTCGTCTGGATGCACACCAGCACGTTTTGCGCTTTGGAATCCTCTTTTTCAACATAGTGGACGTCGTTTGTCGCGGCAAGCGGGATGCCTGTATCGGCCGACAGCTTTACAAGCCCGGGAAGTATCCTTATCTGCTCTTCTAAACCGTGGTTTTGGATTTCGATATAATAGTTGCCGGCACCGAAAAGGTTGTTATAATAAAGCGCGGTTTCCCTCGCCTTTTCGTAGTCGCCGTTTAAGATATTTTGCGCGGCCTCACCCGCAAGGCACGCCGACAGGCACACAAGCCCCTCATGGTGCTTTTCGAGAAGCTCGCGGTCTATTCTGGGCTTTGAGTAAAACCCGTCGATAAACCCGTGTGACACAAGCTTTATCAGGTTTTTGTAGCCCGTTTCATCCTTGCATAGCAGGATTAAATGGTAAGGCGAAGAATCGATGTACTGCTGCCGGTCGAAGCGCGTGCGCCTCGCAACGTATACCTCGCACCCGATGATGGGCTTTATCCCCTGCTTTTTGCATTCCTTATAAAAATCGATTGCGCCGTACATCACGCCGTGATCCGTTATGGCAAGGCTGTCCTGCCCCTGCTCCTTCGCCGCCGCCACAAGCTTGTGAAGCCTGCACGCGCCGT
>Ga0099364_10011234_pt1 | contig 12249 bp, 6 predicted proteins | sample TergutTh196P3_FD_73070 | JGI IMG/M metagenome (GOLD analysis project Ga0099364, IMG submission 73070) | Microcerotermes parvus P3 segment gut microbial communities from Pointe-Noire, Republic of the Congo - Th196 P3 | ecosystem: Host-associated > Arthropoda: Insects > Digestive system > Gut ...
AAGTGCAAGATCAGATGGCATGACATTTGCCGTCATTGCAACTATGGGTATTTTAGGATACTTTCGCTGAGCCGGCACGGAAGTATCCTGCTGTATTTGTATAATTTTGGAAGCGGCTTCAAGCCCATCCATCACGGGCATTTGAATATCCATGAGTATAAGGCCAAATGGTTTTTCAGTATCATTTGCATATCGGCCATTTGTACTGCGGCTTTCAATTCGCTGCTGAAGCAATTTTAACCCTTCCATGCCGTTCTCTGCAATTGTGGCGCGAAGCCCAACCTTTTCCAAATTTTCAGCTATAAGCTGCCTGTTCCATGGGTTGTCTTCGAAGACCAGAACTTCCCCGTCGAACAGGGGTTTCTCTATCAAGGCAATTGAGGCCTCAGAGGAGGCTTTTTCCGGCGGCAGCGCTTGAGCGTAATCCGCTATAACAAATAGAAGCTCAAAACTAAAAGTGCTGCCTTCTCCGGGCGTGCTTTCAACAACGAGTTCACCGCCCATAAGTTCAATTAGACTTTTGCTTATGCTCAAGCCTAATCCGGTGCCTCCGTATTTACGCGTAATGCTGCTATCCGCCTGCATAAAGGGTTCAAAAATTCTTTCTATCTGCTCACCTGTCATACCAGCGCCTGAGTCCCGTACCATAAATTGTATGCAGAGGCTTTCGGTAGAGGATAAATTCTTGATAGAAGATGAAACTTCCACAAAGCCATTTTCGGTGAACTTTATCGCATTGGAAATTAAATTTAAAAAAACCTGGCGCAGTCGAAGGGGATCACCTAACAGTTTGAAGTTATTTCTCAACTTTGAGTTGTTTTGCAGCTTTGCTTCAATAGGTATCTCAGGTTTCTCATTAAAACGCCGCTCATTAAAGCGAAGTTCAAGGCCTTTCTCATTAGCTTTTGCCGTCATAATTGACTGGCATTGGCTGAATACCTCATGCAGATCAAAGGGAATCAGCTCCAGTTCCAACCTGCCGTATTCAACTTTGGATACATCCAGGATGTCATCTATAATCTGCAAAAGCCCAATGGTGTTGTCTTTAATTATGCCAAGATATTCACCAGCTTTGGGGGTAATTCCGGAATCCAGTGCAAGTTCTGTAAAGCCTACAATGCTGTTCATTGGGGTGCGAATTTCATGGCTCATGTTGGCCAGGAATTCGCTTTTCGCCCGGTTTGCCTCAATAGCGATCTCAGTCTGTTCTTTAAGTTCCAGGGTGCGATCCCGTACGGCCGTTTCCAGCATGACGTTGGATTGTTCCAACTGCTTATACATTCCGCTGAAGCGCTGGGACAGCGTAAAGGTCATGCCGATATGAACTGCAAAGACGCTGTACTGAAAAATGCTGATGTATAAACTAAAAACCATTACTCCCACTAATTCGAATGCCAATGTGAGAAATAATAACAGTGTGCCTGCAAGAATATTGATGAAAGGCACATCCAAAACAATTTCACCGCTTCCCTGCTGGATGCGACGCGCCTGCTGGATGCGATTCCGGCGCCTAAACCGTAAATAGAAGACATTGTAAAACAAGACATAGGCATAATAGAAAATGACGGTTGAACTCCATATAACTATCGCCTCTTCGCCGTACTGAACGCAGAAAAAGATCTGGGAAACACTAAGAAAGATACATAAACCCAGGTAGCACTTGCTGATCAGGGTTATCTTTCCCCTCTGCAGGGTTTCAATAAAAATGCAGAAAACGGGAACCAGGAGTATAAGCGAACCGTATTCCAGGCGGGTGGTAATATCCGAATTGAGGATGTAGTTATTGACTACGCCGTCATTGGTAAAAGAAAAGATACAAAGCAGAAACGAGAAGACGCTAAAGTAGAGGTTATAGATCTCCCGCCTGTTTCTGACGGAAAGGTAAAGCGTCAGGTAATAAACGCCGGTAAAACCAAAGATGCCGCAGAGGATTATCAATAAAATGTTGTGCTGCCTTCCTTCGATAATCGAATAGTCGTCCATGTAATGGGGCGCTACATAGGAGAGTCCGGTAACCAAATAACAGGGATCCCCAACAATCCGCAGGGCCAGGATGTTGGTTCCTTTTACAACAAGGGCCTTGTCCATCGGGAAATATTGAGAGCGCCTTGTCCTGCGTTCCCTTATCTGGCCGTTTTCATCAAGGTGCATTTGGGAATCGACCAGGGCCCCGTTAAAATAGACCTCCCAGTTTTCCCCGATGGCGGCAAAGTAAATCCCGGGAAGCGCCGATGGGTTAGAGGCAAGGTAAGAAATGGCTTCCCCGTCCATTTCCAGCGGAATAATAACGGTGAATTCTTCATCATCTCTCCCCCACGGCGAAAGGAAAGGGCGCGTGGGCATATCGGGAAAAGGGGCGTACATGAGCCAAACCGGCCTGGTTTCAAAGAGCACCCACCTGTTGCTTTTAACCACTTGCAAGTAGTCCGACTGAATTTCCCGAAGCTCCGCTGAATCAAAACCCCGCCTGACATATATATCGCTCTCCATCAAATCCCGGTAAAGCGGCCCGCTCCCACCCTGGCTAATGGTGTTTTGCTGATTCCAAACATAGAAAACCATCAGTACCATAGCTAACGAATAAAAAGCAGGGAAAATGAATTTTGTGATTCTATTTCTTTGCCCGTCAATAGAGGGGTGGTCTGCCATGCTTTAAGGTATCATGCGAATAAAACAGCGGCTGCTACTTGCCCGCAGCCTTCCTGCTTTGCAAATCAGCTTCTTTCTTTTCGATGGATTCCCGGGCTGCAGCTATATCCGCAAGAATAGTCTTTACCGTATCATTTTCTGCGGAAAAGGTATTTTCACCCCGCTCGGTAAATGTTTGGTAAGCCTCGGTGCCCAGGCGGCCAATTAGCTTTTGGGCTTGGCTTTCAAGCTGCCTGATTTCTACCATTAAGATACCGCGTTCCCCAAGATCCTGGGCTTTGGCGCCTGCCTTAACTGCAAATTCCTTTGAGGCTGCCACCCCCTGATCAAGCAATTCCTTCATACTTTCAATAAATGTCATTTTTTCCTCCAGTTATTTTCTTTTGATTCCCAAGATTGTCAAATCGTCATTCTGCTCATCTTCCATAAGATTAGTATAATACATATAAGAAGATTTTCCAGGAATTTCACGGGTAAAAGAGCAATAATCACGATATTGTAAAAAATGTTCTTTAAGAAAACTATCTACAATTTTATCAACCTGTACCCGGTCATTTTCAGTTGCTTTAGGATAATAATAACATCTAAACATTTTTTCAACTGAAACCATGGCCATTATCACTTCTTCTACACTTCCTTTACATGTCCTAAAATCAAAATATAAAAGCTTGTCATCTCCCTCAGGGTTATGCCATTTGTGCAGAATGTAAATTTGCTTGTTCATCACCGCGTTGATGATATCAAGTACCCGCTCGCTGCCTATTTCTTCTGCCCCTTGCCCAGAGCCATGATTTTCATGGCGGGTATCATTTGGTCCAACAGTACAAAGTATTTCATTAAAATCCGAATCGCGGAATTTTCTCATACCCTCTTCAATTCCATCAGTGTAAAGCAGAAGCATATCGCCATGATCCAATGTAATGGTTTGAACCCTGTACCCGCCTTTAGATTCCACATCGGCATTTGCTAAAACCCCAGCCGCTGGAGTTTCGGGCAGAGTAAGGTTTACGACTTTTTGTTCGGAAGCATCAAAAAGATGGATAATGTTGTCTCCGGCATTACAAAACCTGGTTATTCCCGTATGAGAATCGTAAAGACAAAAGGTAAAAGCGGCAAATCTATCCTCAAAAGCAAGGTTTTCTATAAATTCATTTATTTGATAGACCATGTCCTCAATTTGCATGCCTTTTGTTGTTGGGCTCCACCGCCTAAAGAAGTTAAGGAACATTGTGGCTACTTGAATCATTATAAATGCAGCCGGTATACCTTTTCCGGCCACGTCACATTTAATAATGGCATAGTATCGACCGTCTAGATCCTGGTAATCGAAGTAGTCTCCGGATACACCTTTTGCCCCTTCATAATAACCAAAGATATTCAGGTAACCTGTTTCTTCGATGCCTGAACTTAGCTTATTGCCTTCTTTGTCTAAATCAAGCGGCAAGAATTTTTTCTGAATTTCTTTACCAACTGACAGATCCGAAGCTGCCCTTGCGGCTTTGACAAGCCCTTGAGTCATTTCGTTAATTGTATCTCCAAGCACTGCAAGCTCATCATGAGATTTAAGTTTTAAATCTGCTACACTGAGCCTTGCTTTATCCTCTGTATCGCGGATTACTTCCACATACTTAACTAATTGCCTTATGGGCCGGATTATTATTGTGGAAAGAATAAAAGCCCCTATTGCGCCAATAGTTTGTGCAGCTAAGCCAACAAGAAGATTTACCCGTATCAGCGTTTGCTGTTGAGCGTCAATTTCATTTAATATAGAATTTATTGTGACTTCCAGACGTACCACACCCCAGAAAAAGTCTTCTTCTGCTCCATGACGATACATTATAGGTTTATAAAAAAGGTATCTGTGATTATCGGATAGTACAAAATTATCCAAAGAATATTCCGGCACAGATTTTATGCCGCTTGTAATTCGATAAAGAGTATCAGAGATCCTTGTTTCCATTATTTGAATGGTTGTCAGCACCTCCTCAAGTCGGAAATCTATTTCGCTATCATCAGGGGATCTTGTCATCCCAGCCAGCAGAGAGGCTTCCTCTCGAAGTCTGACGATAGTTTCAGGAAAACCGCTTATTCTTTCTTTAGCTTGTTCATTTAGCTCAGCACTTAGCTCATAAACGAACGGACTTAATACATCGGTTATACGGGAAACCCCAGGATGTAATTGCTGGCTGTCAATCTTTCGCAGTATGTTTGGATCATTTGATGCCCAAACTTGATCCCCAAAAACGAGTGTTTCAGGGTTATAGCCGGTGATAGTAACATAAAGAGCTTCCGGGATGGAAACCATCTGAGAAGGGAGGAAAATCATTGATTCAATGTTTTCTTGAGAAAGGTATGCCCTTGAATTTGCTGCAAGTCCTTCCAAAAGTACCGTAGAGCGGTCAAGCAGCCCTTTAATTAGGGTTCGCCTTTGACTTTGAGTCATAATTATATAAAGAGGAACGGAAACCATGAGATCTACAGCTAAAGCTAATGCAATTGTAAAGGATACGAGTTTAAGACGCAGTCCGCTAACCCGTTTCTTAATTCGAACTATTCGTTTTTTCTTTTCTAAGGGCATAAGATCTCCTGTGACTAAGGCAGCTGCATCGAGTTTAATCGCGGAACTTTCTTTAATGGCTCCAATTATTCCACGAATAGAGTAAAAAAGTACCAGTGCGCAGAGTAAAAATACTAATATAAGGATTATATCCCCGATTTCAAATCTGAAGAGGCGTATTGCTTCATTAAACCCCAAAGAAAAACCGGCTTGAATCATCTTTTAAGTATACCTATCCAATATCTATGTGTATACTTAAATATCGGTCTACACCAAGAAGCTCTGTAGGTACCAGGTGCTAATCCTCAATTGACTACGGCAGAAAAGAATCGTATATTTTAACGAATGGGTATACTAACCAGCCAGAAAATCAGCAGTTACTATGAACTTTTTAAGGCGATTGATGTAACCTACAGCAAGGAAATAATTAAAGTAACAGGGCTCGTTGCAAATCAAGTTTTCTTAAAATGTGTTGGAGACTTCTGGCCTTGTGTAATCTACTCTTCTTCATTCCAGGGAGCAAAAGTTGTCGCTAATGTAAAATCCGGTATTTTACAGAAGCTGGAGCGGGCAAATAATATGGCAAGCCTCCGGTTTTGTTTTAAAAACGCAGATACCGGAAACCCTGTAGCCTTTTTTGTGAACGCCAAAGTTGCAGGGCAGTCTCCCTATGGGGGCTCTGAAGACATGGCTCTTTTTAACCTTCAATTCACCCAAAGGCCGCCGGACGATCTTATTGAGATAATGGGGCGTATTCTGGACGCAAACGTCGGCTCGGCTAAGCGCCGGGAAGAACGCATTATCATCTCACCTGATTCCATTAGGAAGCTGCACATCTCAAAGGAGAGTTCAGTTTTCATTCAAGGTGTTCCAAGGCACTGTATTTTAAGAGACATTTCTTTTTCCGGCGTCAAGATTATAATGATGGGTGTAGCCAAATTCCTTGTAGATAAGGATGCAATTCTGCGGCTGGATTTCAATGAGCCGAAGGAGAGTTTCCTGATAAAGGGGAAATTCCTGCGCTCAGAAACAGTTGAAGGCCGAAAAGAGCTTGTGTCATTGGTTATTCTTTTCGATGAAAGCTTAGTGCCAATGAGTTATAAGATTCGGATTAACGATTACGTGGCACAGATCCGGCCAGAAGCCAAAGGCCCTGAAAAAACAGTCGACTTGCCGGAATCAAGGCCCTCTCCCATTCCACCAAAACCAGAGATAACCCCTGCTAAAAACGAGTGGCCCTCCCCCGAAGAAGCAGCATCCGGCACACCTACTACACAGGCTAGTAAGCCTGAAGCTGGATTTTCCAATGAATCTAATGAATCAATAGACGACAACTTCGATCTTAAGCTTCCCACTTGAGTTCAAGCAGATATTTCAATTAATTGAGCCCTTTTCAAAAACTGAAGTTTTGAAAAAAAAACCTTATGCTTTTTCATAGAAGGCGATGGCACGGTGTTTTAAAAATGTATCTAACACTCTTGAAGCACTGAGCTTTTCTTTTGGAATAAATCCTCCAGCCATATTATCGTGGCCGCCTCCCACTCCGCATCCTTCTGTCAGGCACCTGACAAGGTCGTTTGCTTTAACTTTATTGTTTATGCTTCTGACCGAAAGTTTTATTCCACTTTCCCTGATTGCATAAGAGACTACAATGTTAACCCCGGCAACACTTACCACAACATCCCCTGCAGCGCCAAGAAGGGAATCGTTCACGTTCCTAAGGCGCAGAAAAGCAAGCTCGTCATAGATTTCCACGGTTTTAAAAGCTTCCGCATATAATTCTAAATCGTTAACAGAAATCTCATTTCCCTTTAAGTCTACAATCATATCAATGTCAGAAAGGGCATAAAGTTTATAAAACATATCAATATCAAGAATCGAAGCGCCCCGTGTTAGGTTATCTGTATCCATGAATATTCCGTAAAGAAGAGCGGTAGCAATAGCTTTGGGCGGCTCTATATTGTTTTCATAGAACCAGTCTGCAACGATGGCGCTGCAGCTTCCTACATCCGGACGTATATCTTCAAACTTATAACCCATGTTGCCTTTGTATTCGTGATGATCAATTGCCGCTACCTCGTCAGTGGGAAGGTCGGTTATGTTTACGTTTCCTTTCTGCGCGTCCACTAGTACGGCCCAGTCCTCAGTACCGAGGGTATGAGCATCCGAAGCCCTGATTATCGGAACATTGAATATGTCCAGCATCTTAAGCGAGTTTGCTTTTTCAATTTCCTGATCGTAAACGATGGCCAGTTTTTGAATTCCCCGCTGGGAAAGAAGGTAATAAATCCCCAAGCTTGCTGCAATAGCATCGGGATCCGGTACATTGTGCGGCTGGATGAATACCTCATCAGGCGCTTCTTTTAATATGTCTACTAATCTATCAAGTCTCGTTTGGCTCATAAATTATTCTAGCATAAATAAATTCTATGTGATACTATTCATATTAAAGAGGTACTCATGTTATACAGAGAATTTGGTCAAACCGGAAAAAAGGTCTCACTTTTAGGCTTTGGGGGAATGCGTTTCGCCCACATTGACAATCATGACGAATGTGTAAAAACAATGCTTGCCGCCGCAGAAGGCGGGGTAAATTATTTTGATACAGCGCCGGGGTATTTTGAAACAAAAAGCGAAACAGTGTTTGGGAAAGGCTTTGCGGAATTTAAAAAGCGAAACCTGCCTTTCTTTTCTGCTACAAAAACCTTCGCTTATACAGAATCCGCAATTAGAAAAGAAATTGACGCTCAGCTAAAGCGCATGGATTTAAACGCCATAGATTTTTATCATATTTGGTGCATCAAAAACCTTGACGAATGGCAGGAGCGTAAAAAAAACGGTATTCTGCAAACTTTTTTGAAACTTAAAGAAGAGGGGCTTATACGCCACATTTGCATATCAAGCCACCTTATAAGTGACGAAATAAAAGAACTGCTTTTAGATGGAGTTTTTGAAGGCGTGCTTTTCGGTTATTCGGCATACAACTTCCTCACCCGGCAGCCTGCATTTGACGCAATCAGAGAAAAAAAACTGGGCGCGGTGGTAATGAACCCGCTTGGCGGCGGAATTATTCCAAACTACCCGGAACGGTTTAATTTTATTAAACAGTCAAATGAAAGCGCTGTCAGCGCTGCTCTGCGCTTCCTTTGGGATCACCGCGATATTAGCGTTACTCTGGTCGGGTTCGAAACCGAAGAGCATGTAAAAGAAGCCCTTTCAGCAATGGAAGGCTACAAACCCAGAACGGAAGAGGAGCTGGCTGCAATTAAGAACAGCGTCAATTCTTCGTTTGAAGGGATCTGCACAGGATGCGGATACTGTGATGATTGTCCTGAGGGAATTCCCATTCCTCAATTCATGGACGCCTATAACCATAAATTATTAAGTCCTCCTAACCAAAAGAACCCCATAGGCGAAAGGTTATATTGGCATTGGGGTTTGGAGCCTAAAGCCGCAGGAAAGTGCACCGAATGTGGTCAATGCGAAAAAGCCTGCACCCAGCACCTTAACATTATTACCAGGCTTAAGGAAATTACAGGAATAACGCCATTTTCGCCAGCCGGTTAGTATTGTTTTTTTAAGGTGTAGAGTTTTGCGCTGCAAAACTCCCAAGCTAAGCGGCGAAGCCGTTTAGCATTAATCCGGCAATGCTAAGGCCAGGACTTCTTCAAAACGCTCCACCGGGTGAAATTCCATGCCCTTTTTCACATTATCAGGGATTTCATCCAGGTCACGGAGATTTTGCTTAGGGATAATGATATGTTTCGCTTTATTCCGCTGAGCCGCTATGGTTTTTTCCTTGAGCCCGCCTATTGGAAGCACCTTCCCGGTCAGGCTGAGTTCTCCGGTCATTACAAGGCGGTCTGTAACAGTCTTACCCCGTATTAATGACAAGAGTGCAGTTGCCATAGTTATCCCCGCAGAAGGCCCGTCTTTTGGGGTTGCGCCTTCGGGGATATGAAGATGAATGTGGTTTTTATTAAACCATGAAGAATCAATCCCATAGCGCTCTGTCCCAAGCTTTTGCGCAAGCGTCATGGCGATGGCAGCGCTTTCCTTCATCGTATCTCCCATTTTGCCGGTTAGCGTAAGGCCCTCTTTCCCCGGCACCGAGGTAGCTTCTATTACAAGCGTATCTCCTCCCATGCTTGTCCAGGCAAGACCCAAAGATATGCCCGGACGGTCCGGGCGCTTCACATCGCCTTCAGGAAAAATCGGCTTCCCAAGATGCTCCTCGATAAGCTTTTTTTCTATTGCAAATTTCATAAGAGAATATTTCATTTCTTTGTTGTTGCTGATTCCAGTTGGTGCTTCAACAACAGTTTTATTAACAGGCGGCGTTTTTGCTGCTGATTTACCGGCGGAAACCGGCACGGCGTCTGACTCTTCCGCCGCATCAACAATTCTTTTGGCAAGTTTTCTGTGGATTTTATCAAGATTTTTCTCAAAGTTACGAACCCCTGCTTCCCTTGCATAACAATTGGCAATGTATAACAGGGAATCTTGAGTATACTTTACCTGGGTTTTTTTAAGCCCGTTCTTTTCAAGGCTCTTTGGGACAAGGTAGTGTTTGGCAATCTCAAGTTTTTCCGTGTCAATGTAACCGGGAAGCTGGATAATTTCCATGCGATCGATAAGCGGGCTGGGAATGGTGTCTAAAGTATTGGCGGTTACAATAAAAAATACGTGGGAAATATCAAAGGGAATATCAAGGTAGTGATCTCTAAAATTGGGATTCTGCTCCGGATCTAAAACCTCCAAAAGCGCGCTGGCTGGATCACCCTGGAAACTCTGACCCATCTTGTCGATTTCGTCGATCATAAAGACAGGATCTTTTGTTTTTACGATTTTTAACCCCTGGATGATCTTACCCGGAAGGGCGCCAATATAGGTCCGGCGATGGCCTTTAATCTCGGCTTCGTCTCTCATGCCTCCAACGGAAAAACGAAAAAACGTTTTTCCCAGGGAACGGGCAATTGAGCGGCCCAAAGAAGTTTTTCCTACTCCGGGCGGCCCTACAAGACAGATAATCGAGCCCTTTGTATCACGCCGCAGTTTTCTGACCGCAAGGTATTCCACGATTCTGGTTTTTACATCCTTTAGACCGTAATGATCCCCCTCAAGAATATCTTCAGCCTTTTTTAAATCCAGGTTTTCAGGCGCCGGATCTCCCCAGGGAAGACTGGAAATAACATCCAGATAATTCCGGCTAACAATGAATTCCGCTGAGTTTGGATCCATTAGGCTGAATTTTTCCAGCTCCTGCTCAACTGTTTCTTTGATTTCCCCTTCAAACTTAAACGCATCGAGCTTTTCCTTAAATCTCTGGTATTCCGAGCTCTTAGCGTCGGTTGTCATACCAAGCTCACTCTTAATGGCTTTAAGCTCTTCCTTAAGAAAATAATCCCTTTGAGATTTTTCGATTTTTTCGTTGATCTCCTTCTGTATTTTCTTTTGGATTCGAAGCAGCTCCTGTTCTTTTTTTATAAAAACCAGAACCTGCTCCATTCTCCTTCTGACATTGAGGATTTCTAATATCTTCTGCTGCTCCGCCTTATCTATGTTAAGTATGCTTGCAATAAAGTCTGCTATCTTCCCCGGATGATCAATATTGATCATATTAAGGCGCATCTCCTCCGAAAAAAGCGGGTTGTTTTCGGAAATCTGCTTCATCTCGCTTACCAGAGCACGGGTCAAAGCCTTCACTTCGGCTGTGCCATCCTCTTCGTCTTCAAGATATTCCACAGCAGCGATGATGGGATTTTCTGCATGAAGAGTTTTCTTTATCTGGAAACGCTTTAAGGTTGAAATGAAAATATTCACTCCACCATCAGGAAGATTGATCTTTTTAACGATCTTTGCCACTGTCCCCACTTTGTACAGATCGCCGATGGAGGGGGTTTCTGTTTCGTTATGAAGCATCACAAGGCCAATAAGGGCATCTCCTGAAACCGCCTGGTCTATTACATTAACATCATTTGGATTCCCAATCATGATGGGAGTAAAGATACCAGGAAAAATGGGTCTGCCCATAAGCGCCACCAGGGGCAATTTATTGGGAAGAATTTGATCGATGGGTACAACACTATGCTCTGCCATAATATAAATATGGCAAAAAACCAACTAAAAAACAACGGGAAAAACGCCGGATTGACAGTATGCTGATATTTTCTACAGAATTATTAGCAATGGACTCTATTTTGCCTATTTTTATTCCTCTGTTTTACTTAAATTATGCCTCTATTTTATATATTTTTTACCTCTATTTTGCCTTAAAAAGCACTCTATTTTATTGACAAGAACCCTCTATTTTGTATAATTAAGTCATGGCATTGCAGAACCCTAAATATAAAAACCGGCTGCTTGATAAACAGCTTGAAAGACATCTTAGTACTTTTGGCGCGGTCGAAATCATAGGGAGCATGTGGTGCGGAAAAACCTGGATGGCAGAGGCTCATGCTGAAAGTAAAATCAATCTTTCAAACCCGGGGACAAGAACCTTAATCGAGGCAGATCACAGCCTGGCCTTTGATGGCGGCAAACCTCATGTAATCGATGAATGGCAGGAAATTCCTGCGTTGTGGGATGAAACGCGCCTGGCAGTTGATGCAAAGGCGGGAGAGAAAGGGTTGTTTATTCTAACCGGCTCTTCAACGCCCAAAAAGGAAGAAATCTCACACAGCGGAACAGGACGTATATCCCGAATCCGCCTTAGGCCGATGAGTCTTTTTGAAACAGGTGATTCTGATGGCACAGTATCGCTCTCCGGATTGTTCGATGGCAAGTTTAAGAAAGCGCGCGTACAAACAGACCTCCGCAAGTTAGCCGGTTTGATATGCAAAGGCGGGTGGCCGGCGTCTTTGCACATCAAACCAAATGCCGCGCAGCTAATACCGAACCAATACCTTGACACATTGATTTCATTCATTGGGAAAAAGAACGGGGCAAACGAATACAGGCTTCGCCGCTTTCTTGCCTCATTGGCTAGAAACTCCGGGCAAGCTGTTACATACGATACAATCGCAAGTGACATTATCGAAGGA
>Ga0099364_10011236_pt1 | contig 12248 bp, 8 predicted proteins | sample TergutTh196P3_FD_73070 | JGI IMG/M metagenome (GOLD analysis project Ga0099364, IMG submission 73070) | Microcerotermes parvus P3 segment gut microbial communities from Pointe-Noire, Republic of the Congo - Th196 P3 | ecosystem: Host-associated > Arthropoda: Insects > Digestive system > Gut ...
GCGAGGGGAGAAGAGAAAAGGCCAAGGGGCAGAAAACTTCCCCGCCGCACCTTTGCATCGAAGTTGAATCCGCCCGTCGTGAAACCGCCGTACTTCATGAGAATCAGCATGATATGCGTCGTTTCATAAACGTTCGTCGGAAATTGGTCGGTATCCCAGCCGAGAATCGAATCGCCGGTGTTCGCATCAATCGACCCCAAGAATCCCTGACTGCCGGCGTATTCTAATTCATGCTCAATCGAGTGCCCCGCCAGGGTTGCGTGATTCGTTTCGATGTTCATCTTGACGTACTTCTCCAAGCCGTAAGTCCGAAGGAAATTGATGCACGTCGCCGAGTCGAAATCGTACTGGTGTTTCGTCGGCTCTTTCGGCTTCGGTTCAAAGTAGAACTGCCCTTTGAAGCCGATCTCCTTTGCATAGGCAACCGCCATGTGCATGAACTTCGCCAAGTGATCGACCTCGCGTTTCATGTCGGTGTTCCAGAGACATTGGTATCCTTCACGTCCTCCCCAGAAGACGTAACCGGCACCGCCGAGTTCCTTCGTAACTTCCAATGCTTTCTTGACTTGTGCCGCCGCATAGGCAAACGCATCGGCATTGCAACTGGTCGCAGCACCGTGCATATAGCGGGGATTGCTGAAAAGATTCGCGGTTCCCCAAAGCAGTTTCACACCGGTGCGCTTTTGCTCTTCCTTGAATACTTTGACGACTGCGTCGAGGTTGTCGTTGGACTCGGCAAGGGTTTTGCCTTCGGGAGCGATGTCGCGGTCGTGGAAAGTATAGAAGGGCATTTGGAGTTTTTCGAGGAACTCGAAAAAGACTTTGGTGCGTTTTTGGGCATTGGCGACGGTGTCTTTACCTTCCCATGGACGGAGTGCTGTACCGGGTCCGAAGGGATCGGCACCGGTACCCCGCATCGTGTGCCAATAGGCGGCACTAAATCGGAAATGGTCTTTCATGGTTTTGCCTTCGACTTTTTCGTCGGGATTATAGAATCGGAAGGCGAGCGGGTTTGTGGAATCGGGACCTTCGTATTGGACGGTCTTTTTGATTTCGGGAAATGCAGCCATGGCGTGTTTCTATGGAGTAACTCCAGAAGGGTGAATGATAAGTAACAAGTACAAGAGGATAATTCTAATCTGAAGTGAGACGATTTGCAAGGGTGGAAACGCACCCTTTTACAAACACTGTGCGATAGACTTTCTCGCCGTGCAATCGGGTGCGGCGTTCAAAGTGGGTGTGGTAATCCTTTTCGTCTTCGACTTCTCGTTCCGGCACGTCGAAGGGACCTTGCAGTGTTGTCGTCTTTGCCAGCAGTTTAAGCGTCGAAGTGAAATACTCTTCAACGTCTGTCCAGAAGTGCAACTTGCCGCCCGGCATGAGCCGGCTTTCGATCAGCGGTAACACATCGGAACGCAAAACACGGCGTTTGCGATGCGCCCGCTTCCACCAAGGGTCAGGAAAATAAACATGAATGGCAGCAAGAGTGTCGGGCGGAATGATATCTCGAAGAATCAAAACGGCATCGCCGCAAACTACAAGGGCGTTGGTACAGTGTTGCCGAATCATTTGAGCGGCGGAAAACCGGGCATATTTCACGCCGATTTCTATGCCGAGAAAATCGTGTTGAGGAAATTGACCGGCGGCTTTACTGATGAACATTCCCTTACCGGAACCGATTTCGAGTTCTAAAGGTGCCGTGCGACCGAAAAGTTTTTCGCTATCCCAGGGCGTAGGCAAATCCTCCGGTATTCTGAAGGCGGCGGAGAGATCAGCATTGGCGGCAATAGTCTTAACAGGGCGGCGAGGCACTATCGGCTTGATGAAAGTGTATTAAAGGCGAAAATTCTAGCCGCTAACATTGGAAAAAGAAAGGGGTTGTCCCCCCGATTTTTTTTCTTTTTGGGAGCCTCTAAAATCAAATCTTTATACTGATTTGTGCCGAAAGCGCAACGAATAGACTCTTTGTGCAATTTGCGCAACTCTTTGCGTGCTTTGCGGTTAAGCCTTTTTAGCCGCAAAGGGCATTTTATAGTGTTTCAAGCCATTGTGCAAGATTGCACACGCCGGAATACGCCATAAAATAAGTGTTTTGTAAAAATCCAGGCTATCTAGTTCAAAGCCATTCCTCGCCAGTTCGCATGGGATTTCGCATGGCTATTCCTCGGCAACCTTTTGGAAATCCTCATCCGTTAGCATTGCCATTGCATCAGAAAGGAACCCCAATCATGCGGTAAATGTTTTGTTCGGCATGACACTAAAAAGAAATAACTAATCCGCAACCGCCAGTAGCCCGACTCCTTCGAGTCCCTTCTGCAAACGGCGTACCGGTGCCTTTGAACCAGTCGTATCTAATCTCCGGCTTGATACTCACATTTTTGCAAGGCTTCCAGTTTAGCCCCAAAGTTACTTGATAATAGTCGCCTAGACACTTGTCAACATAATCACCGTTATTCCGAAGCCACTCAAACCTTAATCCAGTGCTCCACCGTTCGTTCCATTTGTAGAGCAAGTGATTGTTGAGTCCATATGCACTGAACCACATATTCCCGTGTTGATCCTTTGTATCGCGTAAGTCATATTGGATGATATGTGTCAGCCTGTTTGCCGGTTTCCATTCCAAACACAGTGATTGAACAAAATAACTGTCTTTCACGTTCTTTTTTGTACCTCCATTGAATCCGTAGTGTATGGCGGCATCTTTCGGCAGTTCATAAACGAAGCCGGTCAACAGACTGCTGCTTTTTTGGGTATTCTTAAAACTGGAATTCTCTCCCGTTGTCCACCCTGCCTTGAGAGACAAACGTTTCGTCAAATCGTATGTTGTCAATATACCGGTATGCGTTGTCGGTTTTATCAAATGACTGTTTGAATAACTGTAAAAAAAGTTATCTTTTGAAGCCGCCGTTTCCAAGCCGATGGGCGCGCCAAATTTTCCGATCTTGACGCTCAAATCCTTGTATCCGAGAGTTCCGAAGAGTTGATACGCCGCCAGTCCGTAGCCATGCTCATTGGTTCCCCAGTCAAAGTCGAAGGATTCGTCCCCATAGCATTGCATTCCAGGCGCATCGGATCCATAGACGAAATCGGCGCGTGCTCCCCAGTCGAATCCGTGCTTGGTGTTCATCGCACGTTCTCCGAAGAGGTATAACTGATTCATCAGGAAATCGTTGCGTCTGTGGTTTTGGGCGTAGATCGGACCATTGTCCCTGTTGTTGTCCCCATCGGTATAGATTCCCATCTCGATCCAGCCGCCGAAAAGGAGGGACGAATCGAAGAGTCCTCGCGTGCTGGACATTGGACTGCACGGCGCAACCCAACCATTGCCCTGACCGACGGCTACGGAGGTACCCCACAGAAGGACGATGATTCCAACAAACAGATGAACCGACTTCATACCGCCCCTTCTGAGTTTCAACAGGAACCAGACGGCTTGCTTATCACACCAAAGTAACTGCATAAATTAGCAAACTTACGCAATATGCACATTTTTACATCTGCGTAAACGTCCGATTGTCTTTTAGTACTCGCACGGAATGCTTCTTCTATCGGCATTTTTGCGTCGGCAACATTAAGGGAACCTCTAAAAATCAATTTTTTATATTGTTGTGTGCCGAAAGCGCAACGAATCGACTCTTTGTACCGTGTTGCAGTATAACTACTCCTTCGGCAACTTAAACTGTTCCGGGCGTTCCTCCACCACGCCGCGCAGCCACCCATCAGGATAGGGATCACCCTCACGAGGATACGTCCCATCGTCCGCTCGAATGTAACCATCGTTAAACTTCGTAAATATCTCAATAGCAAGACGCTGCCAACGGGCGGCAACCCTCTCTCCCATCATGTTGCTGTAAACCGTTATATGTTCCCGCATGCGTTCTTCAAGCGTTCTCGGTCTTCGAAATGGATCAGTCTCCTGTCCCATTGGTCTTTCGCCTTCCAGTAGTGCAACCCATGATGTTTCGAGACCTTTCTGGCGTTCAAGAAACCGTGTCTCCAATTCCTGCTGCACCTTAACAATCTCCGGGGCGATGCGGTCGAACTTCAAGTTCGCATAATTGGCGACAAGATTGAACACCCACCAAGCACTGTCCCACGAAAACTCCTCGATAGAACCCGTCGCAAACGGCTTCGGCACCTCCGTAATCTGACAATACAATGGAAAATAACACGTCGTATAGGTATCATCAACGCTGTACCAGCACACGCCGCCGACCATATCCGGCAAGTGAGAACGAGACTGCGTCACCACCGAAAAGCCCGTCTGCATCGTCGAAATCGGACGCTCCCAAGCGTACTCGGTATCAACATCATCCTCAACGGGGGGGTTATCCCCCCCGCTCTTTAGGTGCCAGTAGAGCGGTCGCCAACGCAACGGCAAACCAAACGGTCCCGCATCCATTCCCTTCGTCATGTCAAAGTCCGTCCCTTCGTAATGATCCCGCTTTAATGCCATGACATCGGCAACCGAAAGTTTTTTATCCGGCTTGATCGACCACGGATAAGGCTCCGCTCCTGCCACTCCTCGATGATAATCCGATGAAAACTCCTGCGAGGGAGCCGCCCGGCGGAACATGCTCCACACTCTGGCTTCGCACACCCGCTTCGACTTCGCCGTGATTTCATCGTAAATGTAATTGAACCGGAACGGCTCACCCGATGCCGGATCGTACCAACCCTTTTCAATGGCAAAACTGCGGATGTTGTCGGAATAGAAAAAATTGTCCCTGTCAGGCTCGTCGGGAATGATGCCGATTCTCGCCTGATTGGCATGAGCGGAGATTTCGCCGTCAGGGACTTTTTTGGCAACCCAGACTACAGACGGCAGACGGCGGACGGCAGACGGCAGCAGAGGAGAGTCTGAAACGCCGCTTGCGTCTGCTGCTATCTGCTCTGCCGTCTCGGCGGGGCCCGTACCGATGAGTTCCAGCACCCAGGCTTCCTCTTTGTCGGCAATCGAAAAGGATTCGCCGGTGTCGTGATAGCCGTATTCTTCGGCAAGTGAAGTGATGACATCAATCGCTTCTCGGGCGGTCTTGGCACGTTGCAGGGCGAGCGTGATGAGCATGGAATAACTGGTCAGACCTTGCGGATTGCGTAGTTCCGGGCGACCGCCGAAGGTCGATTCGGTAATCGCCAGTTGATGTTCGTTGATGAGTCCCTGTCTGAGCCATTCGCCTCGTCGGAAGCCGGGTTCGGGATCCCAGGTCACACCGATGACGTGATAGGTTTTGGCGGCTTGTTTGATGGCACCGGCGGGTCGGTCATCGGTTTCGGGGATTTCGATGACGGCTCCTTCGGGATGTTCTTCGGCAGGCATGATGATGAGTCGTGGATAGAATCCGGCGGCATCGGCAGTGTAGGTAATCATGACCGATCCGTCTTCGGACGCTCCTTTGGTAACGAGCAGACTGGTGCAAGCGTTCACAGAGCCCGGCACAGAGCCCGTGGTATAAGCAAGGCACAAAATCGAAACGGCAAGGCGGTGATACATGAACGATTCTCCTTTTGCGGCGAAGAGTGATTGTATGAGTCAATCTAACACACAGGGCAGCGAGATACAAGGGCTTTGGGAGTCACCGAGGCAGCTTCGCCATTCCGTTGTCACGTTTGCTTAATGAGATAGGTAGGTTGCCGACCCTTCCGCTCCAAACTGAAACATGTCAACGGGCTGGCGGACTGCCTCACACAAGCCCCGATGTCATTTCTTGCTTTTTTCTGTACACTAAATGGCGATGTTCACGCAGACTCTCCTACAAGACACATCATTTTCTGCGGCAGCGACCGCTCTTTGGAATGGTCAGTCAATTTCGACGGAAGGCATCGTCGGCGGCTCCTGCGCTCTTGCCGTTGCCGCCCTGTTTCAACAAGGCAATGGCACAATGCTGCTCATCACGCCAAGTGCAGATTTCGCTGAACGGATCGCCGAAGATGTTGCGCTGTTTTTAGAAGAGCCGAAAAGAGAACCGGAACACCGGCTAAACGAGAATAGGGTTTTATTGTTTCCGCCAATGACGCAACGCGAAGACATGTCGGAATCTGCACTGGCAATTGCCGACGAGCCGTTCGGTGAACGCATTAACGTCTTGAAGCGATTAGCAAACTGTGCCGAAGGTCAATTTATCGTTGCCGCTTCCATGTCCGCACTATTGCAGCCTGTTCCGCCGCCGAAACTATTGAATGAACGGACGCAAACGCTCACAGTGAACAGCCGGGTGGATTTGGAATTGCTGCGCCGTTTTTTGGTTGAAGGCGGTTATCATTCGACATCGGCAATCGATTTACCCGGCGAGTTTGCCGTGCGGGGCTACATTCTCGATCTTTTCGCGCCAGATTGGGAACAACCGGTGCGAATCGAATTTTTCAATGACGAAATCGAATCTATCCGCCGGTTCGACCTGACAACGCAGCGGTCTTTGGAAAAAATTACAGAGATCGACCTGACTCGATTACAGCCGTATGAATGTGCCGGTGCCTCTCTTCTCGATTATTTTTCGCCTTCTACTCCGATTATACTGGTCGAACCCGCCGATCTTACAATGTCTTGCCTAACGCGCTGTTGATTGTTATAATGCCTTTCAGTTGACTACTTTTGCCCTCATTCATGACAGACACCAAATTTACAGCCTTGGCGGTAAAAAAGTTCACAGAGCCCGGAGCGGCAGCTCCGGTGCTACCGCACCGGGCTCTGTTTGTTTTTTGATAATTTTTACCGCCAACCCTGTATGTTCCACTGGCTTCAACCCAATTTGATTCTCGATTCCGTGCAGGACATCACGCCGGAATTGTTACAGAAACATGGTCTCCGCTTCCTGTTGCTCGATGTCGATTCGACTCTCAAACGTTATCGGGCTGCCGAGATACCAATGGAGATCGTCCAGTGGCTAGAATCGCTTAAAAAAGCCGGTGTTCAATTTTGTATCCTTTCCAATGGTAGGGAACCGCGAATTCGTCCGATAGCAGAACAACTGAACGTTTCATTCATTGCACAAGCGATGAAGCCGCTGCCCGTCGGTTGCCGGACAGCAATCAAAAACTTGGACTTCGATCCGAAGGCAACGGCAATGGTCGGCGATCAGGTTTTTGCCGATATTCTTGCCGGTAAGTTTGCCAAGATTTTCACGATTCTCATAACGCCGATTCATCCCGAAGAGGAACGCTGGTACACACGGATAAAACGTCCCATCGAAAAATGGGTGCTTTCCAAAAGTACCTCGTGAAACATTTCGGGCTTGTGACTCGCCGGGCGACAGGTTTAGCCATTCAAGAGCCGGAAGTGTAACGCGACGGAACTGTAGAATTGGGAACCTCTAAAAATCAATTTTTTACATTATTATACTGTCAACGGTATCAAATTGGTCGTTTTTTCTTTGCGCTCTTCCTTGCGCTCCTTGCGTCCTTTGCGGTTAAAAAAGGATTTAACCGCAAAGGACGCAAAGGGCGCAAAGTCCAACTTCATGCCGTTCCGAGTATAACTCACTCACACAAGCCAACAGTTATCTACATACCACTGCGTTGTTTGATTGATTCGTTCTTCCAGCGATTGCGGAGAGAAGTCCAACTGCGTCTTGGCTTTTTCCGGCGAACATGTCCAATGATGGAGCGATTCCCACGTTTTTTCCCAATCAATCGGTTGCCCCTCGCCCGTCCACCACTTTTTTACTTCGTAATAGGTTGATATTGTCCAAAGGACTATCGGACCGCAACGCACAAATCGGATTTGATTTTTGCCCATCGATTGAGCGATCAACCGACCAATCTCCGAAAATTTTCGTCCCTTGTCAGAGGTTGCAAAGTAGATGCCGGTTCCCGCCGGTTGATTCAAACCGAGCCGCTCCCCTTTTTGAGCCGCCACAACGAGTAGATCGCACAAGTCGGCAGCGTGAATCCATGCATAAACTTTTTCTCTGAAGCCGGGGATGGGACAGATTCCCAATTTCTTGATAGCCTTGAAGAGTTCAAGATTCATTTTATCTGCTTCGCCGAAAACGATGCCGGGGCGGACAATCGTGCAAGGCATTTGTTCTGCAAGAGAGAGCAGAGCGGTCTCGCCTGCCAATTTGCTTTTGCCATATTTAGAAATCGGCACCGCCGGGTCTGCTTCCCGCTTGGGCTGTTCCGGTTTGGAATGTCCGGCGGCGGAAAGGGACGAAACATAGACGAACACCGGCGGAGTGGAACATTCCGCAGCCGCTTTGGCGACATTTTCTGTTCCTAGCCGATTGACAGTTTCAAATTCATGATCGTACCTTGCTCGGACGAGAGCGGCGGCGTGGAACACGGCATCGCAACCATTCACGGCTTTACGGAGGCTCTCCATGTCGTTGAGATCGCCGAGACAGTACTCGACATCGAACGTTTGCAGCAAGGATCGGGAGGACGATTGCCGGTCAAGACATCGGACGGCAACATTATTTTGGCAAAGTCGGCGGACGAGATGATAACCGATGAATCCGCTTCCGCCGGTGATCAATACTTTTTTCATTAGTTCACGCTTCGAAAAAAATACCCGCCCATTTTACCAAAATTGTGGGGAAAGGGAAAAGGGGATCTATCCAGTAGATGTGCAAGATTGATGAAAGCCGGGAGCGCAATGCAATGGAGCGACCGGATCATCCGTCTAATCCGGTCACTGCGCTGTGCTCCGTTCCCGGCTTTCATGGCAAAAACGCAATCTTGCACGCCTACTGACGGACTGATGTCAAGCCTTGACAAAACCAACGTTTTCCCTCAAAATGGTGTTCTTATTTTCCCCCGTAACAAATCAATGGGCAAAGCATCGGTAAAGCCTTACAAAGTCGGCATCGTCGGAGCAGGACACATCGCCGAATTTCACATCCGCGGTATCAAACGATTCTCTAATGCTGCCGTCGCCATCAGCATAGCAGACACGAATATCGAATCGGCAAAGTTCCTCGCCGCTAAACATAAAATCGCCGAAAACCACGTCTACGCCAGCCTCACCGAACTACTTGCAAAAGAACAGCCCGACATCATCCACATCTGCACGCCGCCCAGCGTGCATCTTGCCAATGCTCTCGAAGCATTAGAGGCGGACTGCCATATCTATCTCGAAAAGCCGCTCACCATCGCTCACGCTGATTGCGATAAAATCGAAGCCGCCGCACAAAAAGCAGGCAAACTTGTTTGTGCTGGTCATTCCATGCTCCGCGATCCCTTCGTAGCGAAGGCACTCAAAATGGTCGAGGCTGGCAAAATCGGTAAAGTCCTTGCGGTTCATCATTTTCGGAGTCAAGAGTTTCCCCCTTACGAAGGCGGGACGCTGCCGGAGCGTTGCCGATCCGGCGGGTTTCCTTTTTGGGACATCGGCGTACATTCTCTCTATCTGATTGTTGCACTGCTCGGTGAAATCCGAAGCGAACAAACGTTGCTCGGTGCGCCCGGCGAAAATAACAATCCGCGAATAAAAGATTGGTACACCACGCTCCAATGCGAGCGAGGCGTTGCTCACGTCTATCTGACTTGGAACGCCAAGTCGCTGCAAAATGCTCTCTACATTCACGGTACACACGGCACCATTAGGGCAGATATTTTCGGCATGTCGGTAACGTGCCGACCGAAGCGGAACCGCATCCCCGGTATTATCGAGCGTCTGCTCAATGCCAAATTGGAAGGATTAAGTACGATGTGGCAGATCGATTGCAACTTCTGCCGTATCCTTACGAAGAGGTTGTTGCAAAATCATGGTATCCAAGTGTTAATCGGCGATTTTTACCGGGCGATTGAGGAGGGAGAACCGTCGCCCGTCAGCATTGCCGATGCAAAGAACGTCATCCAATGGACGGAAACGATTGCCCAGCATGGGGATAAAGCGAATGACGAGTTCGTTGCGAGGTTTCCGCACAACGTTGGCGATTCATCAGAACCGCAATCAGAGCCCGGAGCGGTAGCTCCGGCACCCCGCAACCTTCCGGTTGCGGCTCTGACTGCAACAACATTGGTAACAGGAGCGACCGGTTTTATCGGCAAGCATTTACTCAATCGTCTCCTTCAAGAGCGGGATAAAGTCCGTATTCTCGTCCGCAAGGAACCTTCGAAAGAAATCATGACCCATCCGAAGGTCGAAGTTTTTCTCGGCGACATCGGGAATCGGGAGTCGGTCTTTGAAGCGATGAAAGGCATCAAAGAGGTGTTTCATCTGGGAGCGATCATCAGCGGTTGGCGGGAGGAATTTCAATGCGGCACCATTCACGGTACACAAAACATGATTGATGCCGCCCTTGAGAACAACGTCGAACAGTTCGTCTATATGAGTTCCTTGAGCGTGTTGCAAACGGCGGCGGCAAAACGGGGCGTACTGATTCGGGAGGATTGGCAGTACGAACCTTTCCCGGAACGGCGAGGCGGATACACGGAATCAAAATTGACTGCCGAAAAAATGATTCTCGATGCCGTAGAGAATCGAAAATTACCGGCGGTATTGCTCCGACCGGGCGAGGTGGTCGGACCAGATCGAACGTTTCTTTCGGGAGCGGCGGCGATCAATGCCGGGGGACGGTTCATCGTTTTCGGTAACGGCAAGGCGGATATACCGGTCGTGTGGATGTCCGATTTGATTGACGCAACGATGTCGGCAGCGGACAAGAAAATTACGGACGGTTCGATTTACAATTTGGTCGATCCGCAAAAAATGACGCAAGACGACGTGGTTCGGACGTACTGTGCGGCGACGGGCAAGAAAGTCAAGTTCCTGCATGTGCCGATGTGGTTTGTCAAAGTTGCCTCGTGGTTTTTAGAAAAGGCACTGGGCTTCTTGGGCAAAAATTCGCCGCTCACCCCCTATCGTTTGGACAGCGCAATCGGACCAAGAGACTTCGATTGTTCCAAAGCGAAAGAAGAACTCGATTGGGAAGTCAAGGTCGGCGTGTTCGCGGGACTCAAATCAATGGCTAACAATGGAGAACACAAACAATGACCCAGCCTGCTCGCGACTACATTTTTTTTGCCGATGATCGTTCGAGTATTCCCACTTCGACGATGCACATTGCCGATCAAATTGCGAAGAATCATCGCGTTTTTTGGGTCAACATTTACACGCGGTTGCCCAAGTTAACCGAATTCACAAAAGCATTTCGTATTTTACCCCGCCGCAAAGCGCAGCCTGCCGTCAATCAACAGGTTGCCGGCTCGCCAATCATTTCCGCCACGCCGATCCAATTTCCTTGGTTTGGTTTGCCAGCCAGAAAGTTCAACGGTTACTTTGCCGGTCGCTTTTTCCAGAAACTTGTCAAGCAATATGACATTCGGAATCCCGTCTTGGCAACCAATTTTCCCTGTGTGGTCGATGCGTTTCGAGCAATCCGGCAATTGGTTCCTCAAGCACCGCAGATTTACTATTGTTTCGATGATTTCGTCACATATCCCGGCTTCAATCCGCAGCACTGGAAAACGATGGAACAAGAACTGCTTGCCAGCGTTGACGGCGCAATTTTTACCAGCAGGGATTTGCAGCAGAAAAAAAATCGTCGGGAAAACTTGCCCGCTCTCTATCTGCCGCATGGGGTGGATTGCGAACATTTTGCATGCGAAAAAACCGAAAAGAGACCGATTGAACCATTAGAAAAAATCAAAAAGCCCATCGTGGGATATTTCGGTACGATGAACACTTGGGCTGATCTGCCGGCGATTGCGTACTTGGCAAAACGTTTTCCTCAATGTTCTTTTGTGGTCATCGGTCGTCCAATGATACCGATGACTCCTTTGGAGGGACTCGATAATGTGTATCGTTTTGGACAGGTTTCTTACTCGGAACTGCCGCTCTATGCCCGGTATTTTGATGTCGGGTTGATTCCCTACGTGCAGAACGTTTACATTAAGGCGGTCAATCCGCTCAAGTTGAGAGAGTATTATGCTGTTGGAATGCCGGTGATTGCGTCGCGTGTGCCGGATATTGAGGATGCGCCCGGTCCACTCTATATTGCCGACACGCATGAAGAATTTGGAAATCATTTAGACGAAATTTTACGTTCCGATTTGCCGGAACTTCGCCGTCAGGCGAGAGAAGTTGCCCGGCAAAACTCGTGGTTGGTGCGTGCGGAAAGTTTTGTGCAGTTTGCCGAACGTTGTAAAACTGCGTAACACGTACCCTGCCCGTCGACAAGTTTTCGTCATTCCCGCGCAGGCGGCCATGTCTAATAAACAGGGCTAGATGTAAAGGGTTAACCCTGTTTCTCTAGATTCCTGCCTACGCAGGAATGACGGCTTTTTGGAAAACTTGTTATCGGACT
>Ga0099364_10011237_pt1 | contig 12247 bp, 8 predicted proteins | sample TergutTh196P3_FD_73070 | JGI IMG/M metagenome (GOLD analysis project Ga0099364, IMG submission 73070) | Microcerotermes parvus P3 segment gut microbial communities from Pointe-Noire, Republic of the Congo - Th196 P3 | ecosystem: Host-associated > Arthropoda: Insects > Digestive system > Gut ...
AAGAAAAAAAATAAAAAAAAGAAAATCCAGAACGACAAACCCCCCCCCCCCCCCCCCCCCCCGCTCGCAAGCGCACGGGGGGGGCAGATCGAACCCCCCCCCTCCCCCCTTTCAAGCCGAACAGAGTTCGGCACTACGATGGGTGGGGTAGAGCGACAGAATAATGAATTATTGTGTTATGAAAAATCAGAGCTTGACCATCGCTGGATAGTCTTTGATTTTTTATTTAAAACAAAGCCAGAATATATAGAAAAATTGTTTCTCGAAAATGTAGAGGAGCTGCAAAAAGCAGTATTTAAGGAGAAATAAGAAATGAGAGATAAGAATGCAGAAATAAGAGTTCGGAATTCGGAATTCGGAGTTCGGAACTCCGAATTCCAAACTCCGAACTCATCACGGGTGGGGCAGAACGAGTCCCCACCATCCCCCCTTACAAGCCGAACGGAGTTCTGCACTACAAGCCGAACGGAGTTCGGCACTACGATAGGGGGTGCAGCTGGACTTCCGATGTATAGAGGTAAGGTTCGCGATATATACGATTTAGGTGAGACTTTATTGATAGTAACTTCAGATAGAGTATCAGCTTTTGATGTTGTATTTCCTGATGAAATAGTTGGTAAAGGGAAAATATTAAACCAAATATCAGCATATTTTTTTAAAAAAACGAAACATATCATTCAAAATCATTTTATCACAGATAAGATAGAAGAAATGCCTGTTGAATTGCAAGAATATAAAGAATATTTAGATGGTCGTAGTATGCTTGTGAAAAAGACAAGAGTGATACCTTTTGAGTTCATTTGTAGAGGTTATCTCGCAGGTTCGGCATGGGAAGAATACAAAAAAACAGGAAAAGTAGCAGAAATACCAATTCAAGAAATGTTAGGTCAAAGTGAAAAAATCCAAGATACATTGTTTTCACCATCAATTAAATCAAAAACAGGGCACGATGTAAATATTTCTTACAAAAAAATGTGTGAAAGAATGGATATTCACATAGCAGAAAAGTTAAAACAAGTCTCAATAGAGCTTTATAATTTTGGACATGAGTTATTTTTTGATAAAGGAATAATTCTTGCAGACACAAAATTTGAGTTTGGCACAGCAGATGGCGAGCTTTTTTTGATAGATGAGCTGTTCACACCAGATTCTTCAAGATTTTGGGATAAAACACATTATGAAAAAGGTGTCTCTCCATTGAGCTATGACAAGCAGTTCATCCGTGATTATGTCCTTAAAATAGGCTGGGATAAAAAAGAGCCTGCACCTAGATTACCTGAAGATATAATCAAAAAGACAATAGAGAAATATGAGAAACTTTATAAGATAATTAGTAATTAGTAATTAGTAATTACTAATTTATTTAGGTGTGTTATGAATAAAGCAGAAATAAGCCCCCCCCCTACCCCCCCCCGCTCGCAAGCTCACGGGGGGGGCAGAACGAGTCCCCCCCAAAAGAAAAAACTTCATATACTTATCACGGATGATGAGGAGGAAATTCGTGAAATATTGCTGAATGGATTAAAAATATATGACGATAAGTTTATATTATCAAGTGCAACGACAGGTTGTGAGGCACTTCATTTTATCGAAAATAATCCTGTCGATATCCTTGTAACCGATGTAGCAATGCCTGATATGGATGGATTTGAGCTTTTTACGAAAGTAAAAGAGATACGACCAGATTTGCCTATCATCATGATGACAGGGTTTGGCTATGATCCAAGTCATACATTGGTAAAGGCAAAGAAATCAGGAATGATAGACATATTATATAAACCTTTTAATGTGGAAAATCTATATATAAAAATAAAGCATTATGAATTGGGAATTCGGAATTCGGAATTAGGATAATAAAATGAAAATAAAGAAAACCTTAGAAATACAACGAAGTTGTTATCTTTTAATAGAAACAAGAAAATCCCCCCCCTTTTTAATGGATAATGGACAATGGATAATGGATAATTATCCATTATCCATTGTCCATTATCCATTAATTAAAAAAATAGCCTTAGTTTTTTGTTTATTTTTTATTTTTGGATTATTATCAAGTCAAATAACTGCGGAATATGAAGAATATCTTCATTTTGAGCTTTATAGTGAGCGTGAGGAGAGGGTTGTCCCATTTATACAGAGGGAACTTGCCAAGGGAATAGTAAATTTTCAATATGAGATGAGAAGTTTTCCTGATATTGATGTTACAATTCATATAGCTCCCAATAGAGAAATGTATCAAGACTGGGTTACTGAGCGTAATATAAAATTACCAAATACAATGGGGTTTGCTGATTTAAACAACAATAACATTTATATCCAAAATCCACGCTATATTCGTGGAAATAGACAGCTGATAGACCTACTTTTACATGAATATATCCATATATTTGTTCATCATCATTTCAATGATGCTCCTTTGTGGTTTCATGAGGGAATGGCATGGTATTATTCAACAAGTATCTCATTGAATCAGACATTTCAATTTATGAGCAATAATGCTTTCAATTCAAACTATTTATTGATTAGATATTCTTATAATTACCCTGAAAATACCGCAAATATAGAGCCTTTTTATTTTCAATCAGCTATGCTTTTGCGAAAAATAAATGAAGAATACAGAAATCAATTATTTTCACTTATTGATTTTGGTGCGCAAGGACAAAGTTTTACAGAGGCTTTTATGAATTCTTTTTTTATGACAGATATTGAATTTCTGAATATTTTTGAAAGCGATTTACAAGTCTTTTTTAAAATGAATGTTTATAAAGGTCTGATACTTTTGACCTGGCTAAGTTTTCCTATATTTTTGATAATAGCAAGGATAAAAAAGAATCGCAGAACAAAGGAAATATTGGCTCAATGGGAGATAGAAGAGGCGAATGGAATTCAGAATTCGGAATTCGGAGTTCGGAATTTGGAGTGAAAATGAGGAAACAGAGGATTTTTAACACAGAGATTGAGAGAAAAGATGAGAAAGCAGAGGATTTTTAACACAGAATTTTTAGATCGTAATTCTGTGAGCAAGCTCTTGAACCGACAGAGCACACAGAGATTTTTTAACACAGAGGATTAAAGAGAGGACACAGAGTTCACAGAGTATGAATGATAATTATTTTATTAACTAATATACATTCTCTGTGCTCTCTGTGAACTCTCAAAAACTCTGTGTTAAAAGAAAAAAAAACTCAAAACTCTGTGTTAAAAAAGAACAAAACTCAAAATCACAGAGAAGTCACAGAGAACACAGAGAGAATGGAAAATAGAGAATGGATTATGGAGTGAGGAGTTGTCAACCTAGAGGATTGACGAAACAGAGATAATGGTAATTAAAAATTAGTAATTACTAATTACTAATTACTAATTTAACAAAAGGAGTATAGAAAATGACAAAGTCAAAAAAGAAAAAGGAAGCTGTTGTAACTTCCGCAGTAAAAAGTGTAGGAAAAGAAAAAAAGGACATATTTGAAAGTCCTTTGACACATATATTGATGATAGTGCTGATAATAGCAGTCATATCCATATTATTTTATGAGGTAGGTTTTCAAGGTTTGGCACCTCAAGCTCACGACACATATCAATGGAGATGGGCATCTGAGGAATTGATAGAATACAACAATGACCCTGACACAAAAGGTCGTGCTTTGTGGACAGATAATATGTTTTCTGGGATGCCATCTTATTTATTGTCTTTTCCGCCTCGGATACCATTCTTTCACCAGATACCAGCTTTAATAAATCATTTAATCAGTTGGCGTGTCGTGTATTTAATCTTTGGTGCTATAGGTATGTATCTTTTGCTTGTATATCTGAAGTTTAGCCCACTCATAGCTCTCTTTTCATCGCTTGCTTTTGCTTTGAGTCCTCATTTTATCGGATTGATAGAGATAGGACATAACACAAAGTTTAGAACAATTATGTATTTGCCTTGGATACTACTTGCTTTTGAGGATTTAAGACAGAGACGAAGGCTTTTGTCTCTGGGTCTTTTCTGTATATTTTTTATTGACCAGCTACGAGTCAATCATTTCCAAATATCTTATTATACCTTTATGATGCTATTTATTTATTGGCTGGTATATTTTATCGAAAGCATAAGAGAAAAAACCTTGAAAAACTACAACCAATTTACCTTGATGGCAATAGCGGGTCTTTTGATAATCGCAATCGGAGTGGCAAACCCCTATTTATCTACTTATGAATATAGTTTTCACACTATCAGAGGTGGTCTGACAGGTGGTTTGGCAGCCGACTATGCAACGAGCTGGTCTTTTGGTATCCCAGAGACATTATCGCTAATAATCCCCCATTTCTTTGGGGGAATCATGCAGTATTATTGGGGCTATATGCCTTTTACGCAGACCTTTCATTATATGGGTATCATTGTTCTTTATCTCGCTTTGATGGGAGGTATCTTTTATTTCAAGGAAACAAGAGTAAAAGCATTAGTCATTATAAGTATAGTGTCTCTGCTTATTAGTTATGGTAAATATTTACCTTTTTTGTCAAATCTGTTATTACGATTTCTTCCTCTTTTCAATCAATTTCGAGTTCCAGCGATGATATTAGTTCTTTTACAATTTGCTTTTCCTATTTTAGCAGCTTATGGTATCAAGCTTTTTGTAGAAAAGATAAAGATGAAGGATGTAGTATTCAATAGGACAATCATCATCAGTATGATTTTATCAATTGGACTTTTGCTAATCTTTTTGCGTGGTGCTGAGTCTCTTTCCAATCTCAGTTTTGCACATCCTGAGCGTCAAGAAGATTTACGCTTTACAGCTGATCAGTTCAGATATCTTAGAGCAGAAAGGTTTGCTTTGTTGGTGGATAGTGGAATTATATCTTTTGCTTTGCTTTCAGGTGCTTTAGTTTTGCTATTTTTGATGTATAAAGGGTGGTTAAAGAAAAACATTGTATTGGTTCTTTTAGTAGGATTGTCGGTCTATGATTTGACCCGTATAAATGACAATCATTTAAAAATCAATACATTGGTGCAGGAGGCAAGCGTTTTATCAGATTTTCAAATTCGTGAGACAGATTTATTTTTACTTGAAGACCTAGAAATACATCGTATTTATCCTGTAGAGGATTTTGGAAATGCGAGATGGTCGTATTTTCATCAAACAATAGGTGGTTATCATGGTGCAAAGCTGAGCAGGTATTCAGATATCATCGACCCTCCAAGACGGATATTGAACTCTACTATCACAGCAGGAGTGCCGATAAATTGGAACATTATCAATATGCTCAATGTGAAATACCTCATTTTTAATAGCCATGTAGATTTACTCAACAACGATATGGAATACATTTTTCTCGATAGTGAAGCTCGCCATGTTGTGTATAGAAACAACGCTGTTTTACCACGGGCTTGGTTTGTGCAGAATCAAGAAATTTATACAGATGTCAATAGACGATTTCTGAGGCTCATCGACCCTAATTTTAATCCTGCAAAAACAGTATTGGTAGAAGAAGTGGTTCCAAGCTTTTCTTTTGATGAGGACTCTACCATCAAAATGATTGAAAGAGATATTCACCATACTACATGGGAAACATCCAGCACAGAGGACTCTTTTATGGTCATTTCAGAGGTATACTACCCTGCTGGCTGGAAAGTCTATGTCAATGGAGAGGCGTCAGAGATATATCCTGTGAATCATTTTTTGAGAGGCGTATTTGTTCCTAAAGGAAATAATGTAGTAGAAATGAAATTTCAACCAACTTCATATAAAGTCGGAGTGATTTTGTCAGCAATTGGAATACTTCTCGCTATCGGAATGGCTGTCTACGGTGTAGTAGATTATTATAGGATAAATTATGGGAGCGGGATAGTGTTTAAGATAGATAATTAAGAGGGGGTAGGGGATAGGGGGTAGGGGGTAGGGGATAGATAGTCCCCACTTATACACTATCCTGCTTACTATACCCTACACCTCTAAAAAATAGAAAATGTAAAATAGAGAATGTAATATGAGGGGTGGGAGTGATTATTGGGCGGGGATTATCTATCCCCTACCTCCTATCCCCTACTCCCTAAATAAAGAGGTATTTTTATGAAAAAGCAGAGTGTAGCAGATCGTTTGATAGACAGCAAAATCAAACCTGAGGAGTTAGTCAAAGTATCTGATGAGCTAACAGAGGAAAAGGATAAGGTTAGATTTTTCAGGTTTTATGACAAAGTGCGTAAAAAAGTCAGTAAAAAAACACCTGATTTAGAAAAGATAGAGACTTTGAATATCAAAGACCTTTTGTTTTTTTTACCTGATTTTATGATACTATTTTCAAGGGTATTGACCGACAAAAGAGTATCACGAAAACAAAAATTCGTTTTAGCTTGTATTTTAGGATACATAGTCATGCCGCTTGACTTGATACCTGATTTTATACCTGGTTTAGGATTTATGGACGACTTGATAATTGCAATCTATGGAGTTCATTATCTTTTGTCTGAAATAGACAGAGAAATAATCAAGGAATTGTGGCCTGGTAAAGAAAATCTACTCGATAAAATCAATCTTTTGATTTACAGAATAAACACTACAATTTACTCACCTCTACTAAGTAAAATTAAGTATATCCTTGTCAAATTTGGTATCGATGTATGAGGGTAGTTACAAATCACAAATCACAAATCACAAATCATCACATAAGCACAGAGGCAAGTTCTGGCATTACTTTGGGGGAGCATATCGTGATAGCTACTCGTAATAGGCACAAATTTGAGGAGATAGTAGAGATATTGGAAGAGGAATGCGGAGAGTTCTTAATTCCGAACTCCGAACTCCGAACTCCGAATTCTTATTTTATCTTCGCAGGTGATATAGCGGACTTACCTGAGGTGGAAGAAGATGGCGATAGCCTTTATGAAAATGCTCTGAAAAAAGCAAAAGAAGTTGCAGAATACACAGGGGTGGCTTGTCTTGCAGATGATACAGGTTTTTTTGTCAGAGCATTAAATGGTGAGCCTGGTATCAATGCTGCTATTTATGCAGGTAAAGGCTGCACTTATGATGACAATGTAAATAAACTTTTATCTATGATGCAGGGAAAAGAAGATAATTACGCATATTTTCAGACTGTATGTGTATATTATGACCCTACAGCTAAAACAATCATTGCTACAGAAGGAATCTTGGAAGGTCATATCATATCAGATAAAAGAGGGAAAAACGGTTTTGGATATGACCCTGTATTTGTCCCTCTCGGAAGCGAAAAAACACTTTCTGAGATGTCTGAAGTGGAAAAAAATAAGATTAGTCATAGAAGGAAAGCGATTAGTCAATTTTTGAGGGGGTAGGGGATAGGGGATAGGGAGTAGGGGATAGGGGATAGGGAATAGGGGATAGGGGATAGGGGATAGGGAATAGGGGAAAGGGAATAGGGGATAGATCGTCTCCACCTATACACTATTTTGCTTACTATACCCAACACCTAAAAAAAATGGAGAATGGAGAATGGAAAATGAGGGGTGGGAGTGAGTATAGGGCGGGGATTATCTACCCCCTACTCCCTATCCCCTCAAAAAATAAGGAGATATTTATGGTAAACGCACAAATTTTTAGACAATATGACATAAGAGGCATAGTAGATATTGACCTCAATGTCGAAGTATTAACCTTGATAGGAAAAGCCTTTGGAACTTATGTTCGCAGAAAAGGCAAAAAAAGTGTGGTAATTGCTGGTGATGCGAGACTAACTACACCAGCTTATAAAACAGCCTTTACAGAGGGTTTACTCTCAACAGGTTGTGATGTTACGGATGTAGGTATCTGTGCAAGCCCTGTGCTTTATTTTGCAATCTGGAAACTTGGGACAGATGCAGGTGTCATGATCACGGCAAGCCACAACCCCAAAGAATACAATGGTATCAAGCTCAATCTTGGTATGTCAAGTGTTTTTGGAGAGCAAATACAAGAGATTTTGAGACTCATTCAAAATAATGATTTCATCCAAATTACAAATCACAAATCACAAATCACAAATCATCCAACAAGCCCAGAGGTGATTGCTCCGTCCCTCGCAACTGGCACTACGATGGGGGTGAAGAAAGAGTTCTCTGGTATTATTGATATTTACTCCGACTACATCGTGGACAATATCAAGCTGGATAGACCTGTCAAATGTATTGTAGATGCAGGAAATGGAGTAGGTGGTCCTATATTACCCAACATCCTTAGACGACTCGGTTGTGAAGTCAAAGAAATGTATTGTGATTTAGACGGAACCTTTCCCAATCACCATCCCGACCCAACAATAGAAGCATACATGACCGACCTCATCAATGAAATGAAAAAAGGTGAATATGAAGTAGGTCTTGGTCTTGACGGCGATGCTGACAGGATAGGTGTCATAGATAACAAAGGAAAAATGCTCTTTGGAGACCAGATACTCAATATCCTTGCTCGTGATTATCTCAAAAAAAATCAAGGTAAGACTGTTCTCGCCGATGTAAAATGTTCCAAGACGCTCTTTGATGACATCAAAAAAAAAGGTGGAGTTCCTCTGATGTATAAAACAGGACATTCCAATATCAAGGGAAAAATGAAAGAAGATGGAATAGAATTTGGTGGTGAAATGTCTGGACATATCTTTCTCGGAGATAGATATTTAGGTTATGACGATGCTATTTATGCCAGTGCGAGATTTGTAGAAATACTCTCTCATACTGATACTAAATGCTCAGATTTACTTTCTGATTTACCCAAAATGTATAATACCCCTGAAATCCGTTTTGATACAGTAGAAGAGACAAAATTTCAAGTAGTGGATAAAGTGAGAGACTATTTTGTAAAAGAGGGTTATGAGGTCAATGATATAGATGGCATGCGGGTTACATTCGATGATGGCTGGGGACTTATCAGAGCTTCTAATACTCAGCCTGCACTCGTGATGAGATTTGAGGCAACGACAGAGGAAAGGTTAAAAGAGATAAAGGAGATGATAGAGGAGCAGCTGGAAAAGAATAAATAGAGGGGATAGGGGATAGGGGTGTAAAGATATACAAAAGGAGTAAAAAATGTATAAGCGAAAGATTTTTAAAGCGATTTTAATTATCGCAGTGATTATGTTTTGTGTTAGCTCTTTGTATCCTATACAAATAGAGCAAATCACCGACATTTCAAATGAACAATTGCTTTTTGAGTATAATTATTATTCTGGAGCAATTACAGGCATTGATGACAGAGTGTTTGCTCAAAATGATTCAGCATTGGAAGAGTTCATAGTTTTAGAAGATGGGTCTCTCAGCAGGATTTCAATGTTTGAATCCAAGCATGCCTATTTTGCTCAGCTCTATATCTACGAAAATAAACTTTATGTGTTCAACCTTGTATATCCACCATATAGCAATGAAATCTATTTTCGAGTATTTGATATATCTGTCCAACCTATGATAGAAATACCAGACATAGACCTTTTTATACAATGTGATGGACCGCCCAATTTCAATTTTTATGATGGCTGGATATTAGTTCGTGATACAAGGAGGACATATAAAATATGTTCAGAGACTATGGTAGTAATGGATATTCTCCCTAAAATAGGAGACTTTTTTACACCAAATTTTGGGTCTCTATTTGCTACTGTGTTTTATGAGGAAGATAGTTTTTTACTCAGATTCTACGAAATGATAGATTTTCAACTCGTTTTTCGCAGTGAATTATCTTTTGCGCATGAACCTAGAATACCATCGATGTATTTTTCAGAGACAACCTTAATTGTTACTCATCACTTCGGTGTTTATATTATCGATGTTTCTGATGTATACAATCCTGTCATCCTTTATGACATTTCTTCGGAGAATACTGACATACTCTTAAGTTTTTCTATTTATACTGGTGACTATGTAATAAGTTCTGATTACCTGGGAGGTTTGAATTTTTTTGAATTGTATGGAGATGGAAACTATTCTTTGATATCAACCAAACCTTTCCATAATGCAGTTTTAGGATCTGGTGGAAATAGAAATAGTTTATACCAAAAGGATAATTTCATCATTCACCAAAATATCATAAACATAAATGTCTATGACATGGATAGTTCTGACTTTGAAAAGGTCTTTCTCTATGGAAATTACAATTATTTTGAGACATATCCTGTTTATGCTCACAAAGATAATTTGTTTTATCTAAGGCTTAATACAGAATCATACTCTTATGATATTTTTTCAGTTTTGGATAACGAGTTTGTCGCAAGAGTTGAAAATAATGATTTTGTAAGGCAATCTATTAGGCAGTTTCAAATAGATAGAGATAGGTTATATGTTTATACCTTTAGCTCTGGGCAGGGTTATTTTGAAATCTATCAATTGGTTGATACTCAAGCAACACTGCAAAGTAGGACTGCAACTTCATTTTTTACACAATTTGTTGTATATGAGGACACTGTGTTTATTGATACGCAGATTGGGGTAGATGTCTATAAAATTCAAGATAATACATTAGAGCATTCTGGCTATTTTTCAGGAAACATCCAGGTGCAATATGGAAACCAACCTGAGAATTATATCATCAATTCGCAAAACAACAATTCCATCATCTTTCGAGATATAAATGACTTTAACAATATTCTTTATCAGCAGACTATTGAAGGTGAAACACAAAATATATGGTATTTGAGTGATAATTACCTGTTTTTTCAAAATTTATCTACTTCATTTCTTCGCTTGATGAAATATGACATTGAAATCAGATATATTTTTGAGCTGAGACAATACATTGGAAACAATTTTAGACCATTTTATGGGTTTAATAATGTTATCACAGAAAATGCACACCGTAGAGATTACTCAGAATACTTTTCTATCATAGAAGAAGTGTTAACACCTATTGGCAGTAAATCAAACAAAGATAGAGACATTTATTTAACCTATTTTTATCCACAAAAGAAAAAAATGGTCGAAGTAGCCCAAAATGGAATATATGTCTTTGATATAGAGTTCGATGAATATTTGTCTAGTGAAGATATTGTGATAAATCCTTTGCAAAATGAACTTTTAGGAAATTTCCCCAATCCCTTTAATCCTGAGACGACGATATCTTTTACTGTAGGGAACGCATTTATCCGTTCCGAATCAGTTCATGTCTCTATTGACATCTACAATATCAGGGGACAAAAGGTGAGAAGTCTTTTAGATGGGCTTTTTGAAAGTGGCTCACACACTGTGGTCTGGAATGGAAGCGATGATAATGGTCGAGAGCTTGGCAGTGGGGTGTATTTTTATCGGATGGTAGCAGGTGATGTAGTAGAGACAAAGAGAATGGTCTTGTTGAAATGAGAAATGATAATGCAGAATGCAGAAATGTCAAGAAAGCAGAAATAAGAATGCAGAATGCAGAAATATTTCTGCATTCTGCATTCTGCATTATTATTTAATAAAAAGGAGTAAATTATGAAATTTTTTAATACTGAGGGTCCTGTAAATCAACCAATGCACTACAAACTTGACCCATTAAATCGCTGGGATTTAGAAGAAATAATGGATTTGATAAATAAATATAAATACTTTATTCTCCATGCCCCACGACAGACTGGGAAGACGAGTTGTCTGCTTGCCTTGAGAGATAAACTCAATAAAGAGGGTGAGTATTTTGCTATTTATACAAATTTTGAGGTCGGACAAGCATTTCGTGAGGACATGCATGGGGCATTGATGGCTATTGTTGGAAGTCTTGCAATAAATATTGATAATTTATATGATTCTACTTATGAAATGAAAAGATTTTTCAATGAAATGAAAATCAATTTCAATTCAGGTTCAGCATTAAAAGAATTTTTAAGTTATCTATGTAAAAAAGTTCAAAAACCTGTCGTCCTCATGATAGACGAGATAGATGCTTTAGTTGGCGATACTCTCATATCTGTTTTAAGGCAATTACGGGAGGGTTATAATGACCGACCCGATTATTTCCCTGCTAGTGTGGTGTTATGCGGACTACGAGACATAAAAGACTACCGTATTCATCTTGGAAAGGACATAATAACAGGTGGAAGTCCCTTTAATATCATAGCCAAATCTTTGAGGCTGGGAAATTTTACTCGAGATGATGTTGTTAATCTTTATGGTCAGCTAAAAGAGGACACAGGTCAGTATTTTACAGAGGAATGCTTTGATCTGGTCATGGAATACACTGATGGTCAGCCTTGGCTGGTGAATGCACTGGCGAGAGATGTGGTGGAGAAATTGAAAAAGGATTTCACCCCCCCCGTAGTGCAGAAATCCGTTCGGCTTTGTGGGGGGGGGAGGGGGGGG
>Ga0099364_10011238_pt1 | contig 12246 bp, 14 predicted proteins | sample TergutTh196P3_FD_73070 | JGI IMG/M metagenome (GOLD analysis project Ga0099364, IMG submission 73070) | Microcerotermes parvus P3 segment gut microbial communities from Pointe-Noire, Republic of the Congo - Th196 P3 | ecosystem: Host-associated > Arthropoda: Insects > Digestive system > Gut ...
ATCAGTGATGTTTATATCGAGGAAGATATTGGCATGTATGGTAGCGATGCTGCTCTTGCTATATCTGAAATCGGCTTTTTGCGATGGGATTCGCTTCCGCCGTATATGCAACGGCAACTTGAGGCTGATCCGCTTGCAAAGTTTGACTGGGATGCGCCGGGCGGTTGGAAATCAATGTATGAACAGTACAAGGATAAAACCGATAAATATCCGATTGCCGAACCGACAAATGTGAACGAAATTGCACTCTGTTTACGTAAAGGGTTGCCTGTTTTATTTATCTCATCTGCCCGATGGCGACCTGTTAGGATACGAGATGTGGACGATAAAGGCGGTACACGGTTGGAGTTTGGTACGACGCAGTTCAATACACATGAATTTCACGTAGTGTGCTTGCGTGATTATTTTACCCTGCCCGTTTATAAGGATGGACAGGAATATCCAGTTGAATACTGTAATTTGATTAACAGTCATGGCGAGCCGCCGTTGCCGTTGAAGATGGTTTGGCTAGACTGGATTCAACAAGACCATGTGTTCAGTTGTTTTGTTATACTGCCCAAAGACTATAAAAAGGAGAATTGACATGATTTTTTCAAATATACCGCCAGAGGTTGCTGAAGTTGCTACGGGATTATCCGATACTGCAATCATTGCTATTGCAGTATGTGTGACTGTTATCGTGGTTACGTGGATACTACGTGTTCCGGCTTTCAAAGTGCGGAAGTGTCGTGATGGGATTACGTTCAAGGTGGGTGATATAGCCCAGCACACTCCAGAGACTTCCGACACGTTGAAGGAGGATGCAATGCCGAACAACAGAGATAGCATTGCTTAAAAGGCTACGCCTAACCGCAATAAAATGACGATAAACTTTCCTGAAGACTTTGCGGTTGTAATAATGCATTTGGGCGGTCGGACAGACCGGCAGCCGCTCATCGAGCATATTCTAACGACGTTGGGTAAAGGCGATATTATTGAGGGATACTCCCCTAAGACGATGCCGCCCAAAATACATCCTAACGCCAACGATAAAAGATGGTCAGTTACTGCCTCGAAAATTAAGGCATTACAACACGGATTAGACACCGGTAAAGAGTACATCTTTTTGCTAGAAGATGACTGTTGTTTTGTGCACGAAAAAGATACAGCGGCACAATTCAGGGCTGCGATTGAAGCGGCACCTGACTTTGATATTATGTACGGCGGATGGAAAATTTATCACGACAACGCTGTAAGTCATTCCTCCCCGTGTTTTCGATATAAGGGGAAAGGGTGTGTACTTTTTAATCACTGTGTTCTTTTACACTGCCATGTTGCCGAGACAATTATCAAGAACTTACTTGATTACGAGTTTACCGATATCGCCTTCCAAAAAAGGGATGACAGTAAAAATAGCGTCGGTCCCGGCAGTGATGTGTTGATTTCTGATATGATAGGTATTCATAATTGGAAGTGTTACCTATGCCAGCCTCAATTAGCCGAGCAGAAGGGCGGCGCAAGTAATAATCTCTATTCGCCGTATCGGGAGTATCCTACGTGGTATCCGCACTCCAGTATTACGCCGCAGGATACACCAAGTACGGCAGTTGTTGTGCCGCAAACTTTGTTCATACCTGCAACGCTTAGTAATACTCTTTTTACGACGATTTGCGATTATCCCAACACGGAAGAGAGGAGCGAAATGATTCGTAAAACAGCGGAGCATTGCGGCGTACCGCTCATATTTGCGTCTTGGGGGCGGCAGTTTACACATCTGTATGAGAAACTCCCCAAGATGCTGTCTTTTTTGAAGAGCCAGCCCAAGACGGTTAAGTACGTGTTTTTTACGGATTGCCGGGATACTGTTTTTGCGAAAAGCGTAGATGACATCCTTGCTGCTTTTAATACTACGTATACTGGCGGGGTACTTGTCCAATGCGGCAGTGCTAGGTTGGTGCGGGACTATGCGTCTAACCTGCTTACGAATAGAATAGCCGCAAAATATGGAAACAACGGCTTTGCTTGCGGCGGGTGCTATTGCGGCGAAATCGGTGATGTCATCCTATTGCTTGAACGGGCGGTTAAATTATATGGAGCCATTCATAATCGTGATTACAGCAATCCGCTTGCGGCATTGTATCTGAACGACCCAAATAGTAAAAACAGCATCCACAGACTGCATGAGCATGATGAATTCATGTTTCATTTGATACAGTGGGCGGATGACAGTACTATCAAGGCGGATACTGGGAAAAAAGTATCTGCCCTATTTGCAAATGACCGTCCTAATCAAGGGCATGTGCCGTTAAACGTGCGTCGCGAGGCGGACGCAGCAAGTATACTAAGCGTCGGCAGCGCAGGTATCCTTCATTCGCCGAGATTGAGTAAGAACGTACCGATGTGGCGGGCGTGGGTGGAAAACAACATACTGAAAGGCACAGTATCAGAGTAGATGCTTCCACGCCGTGGAAGCATTGAAGGTATAATAGACGCTGACTTTGTGTCTTTTTCAACAGATAAAATGACTATTCCGCAATACACTCACCGGGACAGGGTTAAATTCGCTTGCTACAATTACGCACTGGAGCAGGGACTCAACGAAGAGGAAATGGTGGAGTATTTCACTAAAGCCGCAGAAAAAGTGCGGGCGGCAGAGAAAACCGCAAACCTTATGAGCATGGTGGGGTTGGATGCGCAACAGCAAAAAAACCTGGGCATGGGACTGGGACTTGCCGGCGGTCTTTTTCTAGGTCCGCTTGCGATGTCCGCAGCAGGGCATCTCGGCTACGCGGGCGGACAAGGTGTTCGCCGACTGGCGGAGGGGCGGGTTGCTTCGCCGGAGGAAGTCCATTTGACGGATGAGTCTGCGGAATACGAAGGTGCTGTGGAGGAAATACGCCGCCGTATGATTTTGAACCGTTTGAAAGAATTACAAAGCCAAGCCCCCTCTAACCGTAGATTATTCTGAAGTTATGCTGCCGACTCTTGACGTTCTTCCCCGCTCGCTCCATCAGGTGTTTAACACAACGGGGCTTTTGTATTTGTCCCATCTCGGAGGGCAGACTATTGCTCTGCCCGTAGCCTGCCGGAAATTGCCGCTTTACAAAGATCCGATAGCAGCGGTTGATAATCTGCCTGTGCAGATGAATTTTACCCGTGAAGTGCTTGATATGGACAAGCAAGAGGACAGGGAAGAGTATAATCGTATCATGACTTATTACAAATCGGGTTACGGGATGCAAATCCTTTACCTGGAACGCCGGTTTGTAAAAAAGATGAAAATGGCGGATGGGCAAAAAAGGCAGAAGACCATCCAACGTATTTACATCGAATATTACGCCCCTTACAGATTATTGAACCATGTCGATCAGTGATTTCTTAAACGCAGCAAAGGATAAGACGACCGGGGTACTCGGTAAATTGGATCGCGGATATGACAGGTACGTCCATCCGGCAGTGATGCGGGCAGCGAATGCTATGGGGCTGGGGGATAGTACCGAATCCTCGACCGCATGGGACGTTGTTAAACATCCTGATGGACATGTTACTCGAACGCAGATGCGGGTGTCGCCGCCGCAGGATAATGACGCTTATTTTAAGGCGTTGGGGAAGACCTCTTTGGGTGTGTTAGGGGCAGGGGGATTAGGTGCTTTGCTTGTAGCCGCAAGACAGCAGCCGACGGTGCCTTTGGCTTCCCGAACAAATCTGACAGTACCGCTGACTGCTGCAGAGCAGAAGTTGTTGTTATCGCAACATGATTTGGATAAGAAGCGAAAGCAGCGAAAATTGGGCGAAGTCAGTGCGAAGAGGGAGGTTAGTAGAGATCCTAATGCCGCTATTATTCGTAACTTTAGTGGACAGTCCAAGGCTGTCGGTCCGTCAAATATGCCTGGTAAGGATAGATTACTTGACGTAGGCGATTCAATTGCCGGCGGGATAGGTGACGCACTGAAAGCGGGTAAGGATGTCTGGGAGGGTACTGGGCCGACGTATAGCGTACTGGCTGACGGCAGGGTAATCGAACGTCCCGGTGCTGGATTTGGGCACAACCTTCGACACAACAACCCTATCACCCGTAATTTCTTTCGGGACGGCAAGAAGATTGCCCCCGCAGCAAAAGATTTAGGGCAGTTTGGCGATCTGCCGGAAGACCTACAGAAGAGGATATATCCTAATGGGATGCCTGCTACGGACAGACCATCGGCACCGCCTGATGCGTCAAGAACCTTGTTCGGCGGCACCCCTTGGGCGCTGCCGCTCGCTGTCGCTGCGATTGTTGGCGCAGGCGGACTGGGTTACATGGGTGTGAAAAGTTACGTTGACAGGGCAAGAAAGAAGAAACTGCTTGCTCAGCGGGAGCGGGCAAGAGAGCGGTTTTTGGACGCTCTTGCTGCGGAGAGGGAGACAAAGGTCAGTTCAGCGATTGATCAGTTTGTTTCGGCTTGCGAAGAAAAATTCACGGTTAAAGAAGCGAGCGGATTGGATGCTTTTTTAGCCACGTTAGGTACGTTTGGGGTACTTGGCGGCGGGTTAGGGTTTTATAACGGATTGAATTCAGAACCAGGTGATTTGCGTAAGTTGCGGGCGTTGCGAAAGGCACGGGAGCGGCAGTTGGCGATGCAGCAAGAGTTTGAACTGCAAGTTGCTCCCGATATCGCATTTTTGCCGGCGTTGCCGCAGAAGAGACTGGGGCAGGAAGTGATTGACGTTTAGCGGGAATTTGCTTTTGATCGCCTGTGCGGATAGACTGCCTTGATTAACAAAGTGGGGGAAAAGATTAGAATCAGGGCTGTTACTCGCTCTTTTAACTTCTCCTCTATGCGATTCCCCTTTTTCTCCTTCAAACGTATGTCTTACCGTCAATATGAAACAAAGCGGTTTCATTGGTTGTTGTTTACCCTCGCATTCGGTTTATTGCCGATATTGCTTCGGTTAACGATGGCTTTGTCGGTTGACGAGGGTGCACCATTGATTCTGCCCTCTGATGTTATTTTTTTGGGTCTGATGTTTAATGCAGCGTCCATCGCCAATGTTGTGAGTGAAAAGTTTGCGCCAAAGGTGTATGTCTTGGTTATTGCGGCTACTTCGGTGCTTTCGGTGTCGTTGATAGGTGCTTACTCGCTGTCTTTGCACGAAAACGCGTTGCAGTGTTTTTTGTGGGGGTGGATACTGCTAACGCTTTTTCTGTCCGTTCTTTTATCGTTTTACGCTTCTGATTCTGGTGCTATTTTTGAAGTGCAACGGGTGTTAGACAGGTCGTCGCAAATTTCTGCTTTGCCTCCGTATATTAGGGACAAGGCTCATGCGGTACTCGAGGTGATAACCAGTGATGAGGCTTTAGACGCATTTGAGACGGTGTTCAGCCGATACGACTGGCGATTGGCAAACAAAGGCTCTGCGCTTGTCGTCGGGCAGGACGAACAGGGAAAGCCGGTACTCAAACTGAATGAAGAACCGAGCCCGGATGAAGAGTTGTATCAGTTGCTTGATATCTTACTTGAGCGGTTTGACGGGAAGGGACAGTTACGCTGATGCCCCCCTTATTTTCTGGAATCGTTTATGGTAGATTTGCGGACATTATGAAAAGAGCGAGTATAAAACGAACACGGAGAAGGATGGATTCGCCTATGAATGTCAATCCGCTTATTGCCAGAAAAATACTCAAAAAGATTTACGATTCGCCTAATGGAATAGCGGAGTTCAGTGCGGATGATTTTGAGATGGATTATAAGGTTTTTGGGGCACAGTTAGAAGCAATGTCGCAAGAGGGGCTTATATCGCCTTATACCGCCGCAACCATACATTCTTTTCGAGACGAGGTAAAATCAGCAGATATGAAGGTAAAAATGATGGTCGGTGTCTGGGGCGAAACTTTTTTACTGGCGGCGGGACAAATCGGACCATAGGCGGATATTTTCTTGAATATCTCCTGTCTCTTGGGTATCTTCGACGAGCGTAAACCGCTCTAATCGGAAGCAGGCATCGTTGTCGTCAGCAAAGTCAGGTTTTTGTCGGGCGAATTGCGCTGTTTGAAGTTTCAGACCCGTTGTTTGTAGAATCTCCTCCAATACATCGAGGTCATTCAGGAGACTTTCGGGTAGCGACGTTTCCTCGCTTTCGTGGTCAGTGCTTTCGTGGGTTGCGGTATCGGTGGGTTGCGTATTTTCCATTGTTTTTCAGAACGGCGTTTTGTAAAACGGAATTCTACCTCACCCCTTTTTCCCTGACAAATTCTTTTCACGCCCCCCTATTTCTTTCAAAACCGTTTATGGTAGACTCTCACCGTCGGGGTGCTTCCCGGAGCCAACGGGCGGTTCCCCGCAAAATAATGTAAACAAGCGTTCCCTTTGGTGTTCTTGGGTGTTCTTGAGAAATTTAACCCTTTTTGGGAGGATATATCATGGCGTTTTTGAGGAAAATCGTATTGATGTTCTTATTCTCGTCGTTGTTGTTTTTGGTGGGATGTGGGACTGAGTTTGATACTCGTCCGAAATGCCATCATTGCGACGGGACGGGGGACGGCATGCTTTGGGGCAAATGTTCTCGGTGCGATGGTACTGGTCGGCTTTCATACGGTACGGGAAAGTAAAGGAGATTAGTAATGGGTAGAAAAATTGTTGCGACGATTTTTTGTTGTTTTTTGTTTGGTTGTTTTGCAGCGACAGTGGGGTGTGTCGGCGGTAAAAAAACACCCGAAGCGGTATTGCCGAATCCTCAACAGATATCAGTTGACGTGGATGGCGTACTTTTACGTCATACGGACGCGGTACGGAATGGAGAGATGGACCTTGCGTTTGATTACTTGTCTGCTGCAATGCGGTTGTTCCCCGAATCGGAAAAGGTGTTTGATCAATCAATTCGATTCGTAGAAATTTCGATAAATCATTCAGATGATGAGGCGGTTTTTTTAGGTGAGATCGTACTGGGACGTATTGAAGGGCTTATTCCCTTCCAGGAAATAGGTAAAATCGCTAACGCTAGAAGACGATTTAACCAAATAATGGACGAAATAGATAGTCTTTTCGGTGTGGAAGAAGTTTTGGAAGATACTGTGTCTGTGGGGCAGTCAGTAGACGATGGATTGAGTGATTTATTCACCGATCCTCTGGAGCGGTTTCAACTATGGCTGGGCGATAAGCAACTCGAAGAGTGGTTATTTTTGGCAGATGATCTTATTCGACAGACGATTCAACTCGATATGGAACCTCCGAGAGGAGAAAGCCCTGCTACTAGGCTAGGGCAGTCGATACGAGATCACATATTGTCTGGGGAGGATATTTTTAGACGCGTTTTTGTTTTTTCGGACGAGATGCCAGGTAATGAATCTGTTAGAGACTGTAGGCGACAAATCGAGAGCCGTTTGACAAACTTATCGCGGGCGGGAGAGTGGTTGTATAATGTGTGGGCGTATCAACGGATGGTGCAAGTTAAGGAACGCCAGTCCACGGACGCTTCGCTTGATTTACTTATTAGGCTGGCGGCTATTGACGAGGGTAGGCTGACTCCTTGGTTTTTTGAGATATATATAGACCTTTGGAAAAGATTGTTTGACAGACTTACGACGGATGAGGAAAGGGTATCGGCAACGAAAGCAAGGATGCTGAAGCAAGCAACGGTAGGTGTTCAGTAAAGGAGATAAACATGAGACGAACAGTGATAGGTATTGTGTTGTTGTGCGTGCTACAGCCAGTATCTGCGTATGCCGTAATTACAGCTTTAATCGCGTCACCAGTAGATCACCCGATTGTATCGAGACCGGGCATATCTCGGACGAGTTACATCTGGCGAAATAGTGTGGGTGCTTGGGGGGAGTCCTTTGCGGAAGAGCATTTGAAGCTGCGTGGATATAAAGATGTGCGAGAAATTAAGTTGCACGGCGGACAGGGTATTGATCGAGTTGCGTTTAGACGAGATAGTTTAGGCCGGGTTACAGGGATGAAGATTGTAGAAGTTAAGACTACGACGCAAGCAGGGGCGGACGCTAAACTAGGTAAAACAAAAATCGGTCGTCAACTATCAGAACGGTGGACGGCGAATCATGTGACGGCTATGAGAAGGTCAAGCGATCCTGGAACGCGGTCGCTTGCAAAAGAAATTCTGGTTTTTCGTAAATCTTCCGGTGTTTCTCTTAGAAATATGTCGGAAGTGTATCATATTAATGTGGCAGAAGATAGATTTAGGCGATTGGATTATAAGGCAAGATTTGTCTTGTCGGAAGAACGATTAGGTCGGACGTTGACTAACATATCTAAAAGAGCGGAAAGTGTGCTTGTGAGGCGGTGGGCTGTGCGGAATTTGACTAAGTATGCCGATATTCGTGCGGATGCTTTACGCGCTACGACAGGCTACTTACCCGTACAAGCAGCCTCGTTGTCTGCCAGTCGATTGGCAATGGCAAAAGTATTAGGTCGAGCCGCAGGCCCTGCGGCCGCGATATCTATAGGTGGGTGGGAAGTAGGAAAAAACATTTATCTTTACAGTAGAGGCGATGTTACTCGCCGACAGTTTTATACGAGTACCAGTCAGGGGTTGGCAGGCGGCGGAGCAGCTTTAGCGGGCGGATATATTGGGGGGCAACTTGGGACGCTTGGCGGTCCGTTTGCGTGGTTGACGATTCCTGCTGGAGCGATATTGGGGGCGGGGGTAGGTTATTGGGCGGGGTCATCGGCGGCAGGATACGCGAGTAACGCTTGGTTTGACTCTTTGGACGAAACATTAAAAGAAAAGGTCATGGTGGAGATTCTAAAATCGGGTTTTTCGCAAGTTATTGTTCTTTGAGAGGGGCAGTTAGATGAAAAAATATTTGGCTATAGCGATGTGCTTGTTGTTATCTTTTACAGTTGTTGGGTGCGATTGGAAAGGTTGTGGAGCTGGTACAAATGGACTATCGCCGCCTCCTGTCCCTCCCCCGGATGAAGCTCATTGGCACGATCCGCCGCCTTGACCGTTTTGCCTCGATTGAAGGTTCACACGTCTTCCGGATACTGTACCAATTCAGCTTTTTTCCGCTCTTCGATTGTTTTTTGCATTTGGTGCAGATCGATGATGTCACCTGTAACTTTGTCGACGTGCCATCGGGTAAGACGCCCTATGTTTCAGCATAAGGAGTATCACCAAGGGGCGGGTTGGATTATTTGCGTTGAAAGCAACGTTATGCGAAACTATTGCAATGTCTTCAGCATTAGTTTTCATGTATATCGGTCTCGGATTTGCTGGCATCGGCATCGGGTTTGCGGGGTTCGGTTTCTTTCTTGTTGTTCTTGGCAGGAAGAGTGTGATTCGGCAGTGCTTCAATTACATTTACTATCCTGACGGGTATCTCCCGAACCGGCGGGGGCCAGTAGTGCCCACTTGCGACGATCCAGAGGGTTACAGCGGAAAATGCTGTGCTGATTGCCGCCAGCCAGATTGCCAAAAACTCCACCCTTATCATCGTTAACTTACTGCTTTTCTCTTTTTTAGATTCAAGGAGACGGTGTAGTTCGATGAGTCCGGCGTAAGTGAACGCATACATTTTGCCGTAGGAGTCTATTATCCAGTTGTTGGCTGATGCAATATTGTAGCAGTCTTGTTCGTCCTGATTTTCAAGATGAAGCCGGATATGTCTATTATCGCTGGTTTGTGTGCGAGCGGCGACTTCGGCTTTTTGAAGCACTGAAATCATAGCGTCAAGGGTATAGCTCATTCCTTGAATCTCCCATAAACTTACCGTTTATCAAGAGGCGACATTCTTTCGTCTTTGACCTCCGCTAAATTCTCGTTCTTTTTGCGTTATACCTAATTGAAGGGAATTAGCCCTTCCTAACCAAAAGGAGAGAAGTTATGTCTATTGCAAAAACGGCACAACAGAGTAAGATGGTGAAAAATAAAGGAGACACGCCCATGACCGCCCGCTACATCAACCCCTACACGGACTTCGGCTTCAAAAGACTTTTCGGAGAAGAGGCGAGCAAGGACTTGCTCATCGACTTCCTGAACGCTTTCTTGCCGGAAAAGCATCGAGTGAAGACGTTAGATTTCCGCAATCCGGAGCGACGCGACAAAGCTGCTTACCATCGCAAAGCGGTCTATGACGTTTTTTGCGAGGGGGAAAATGGCGAGCATTTCATTGTGGAAATGCAACAATCGAAACAGAATTGGTTCAAAGATCGGGCGTTGTTCCTTTCGACGTTTCCCATTCGGGATCAGGCAGTGCCGGGCAAGGATTGGGATTTTCAACTCAAGGCGGTTTACCTTGTTGCTGTCTTGGGTTTTGAGTACGACAAGGAGGAGGAATGTCGAAAATTACAACGAAACGTCACCTTGAAAGATCAAGATGGCGATTTGTTTTACGACAAGTTGGAGTTTATTTTTCTCCAGATGCCGCTTTTCACCAAAACGGAGTCGGAATTGGATACCCGTCAGGACAAGTGGTACTACTTTTTGAAGAACTTGCCGGACTTTTCGGAGATTCCTGCGATTCTTCGGGAACCTGTTTTTGAGCGTGCTTTTTCGATAGCACGGGTCTCAAACATGACGGAAGATGAATTGCGGCAATATGAGGACAGTCTGATGACCTATTGGGACGATTATGCTGTGATGAAGACGGCGGTCGAAGAAGGCGAAGCCAGGGGCAGAGCCGAAGGCAGAGCCGACGTTGCCCGCAATCTCAAGCAGAAAGGTCAGCCTACTGCTTTGATTGCAGAGGTGACAGGGCTTTCGGAAAAAGAAATCGACAATCTTTGATGTCTGCCGGTTGTTCTACCCAGAAAATCCCGTCGCCATTATTACGGCGACGGGTATTGAGTCGTTTTTTTTTATTTTACTGTTGGCTTGTGCTATCATCATCAGCAGCAATTGTCTGTGTTGGTTCTTGCGGCTGCGATTGATTTGTACCTGGTAGTGATCGTCTGAACAATGGTTTCGGCGTACCCCCGTGTCCGATTCCTTCGCCAAGCTGTTCTCCAAAAGGATATCCAGCCAGATACGCCCTGTCAACCAGTTCTCTAAGCAGTTGATCCGGATACGGCGTACCTTCTCTGACGCTACCGCCTACGTTCTGTCCGGCTTCAAATATCTATGACAGAGCTCGGTTTTGCAGGTCGTCTAGCTTCTTTTTTGCGAGATATTGTTGGATTAACAAAGTGCTGGACAAACATAGCGAAGTGCTGGACAAACATAGCGTTGCATTGTGGATTTGTATATCCGATTGAGATTGATTTCTGCCTTAACGCCAGAAGCAAATCTACTGCAATCTTATGAAATTCCTCGCGAGTGGCAGAGCGAGATGTCTCCAGAACTGTTCCCCAAAACGACCGCTCCAGTGGATGTTCTGGGGCATTTACTCGTTCTGTCGCACTCTGGACTAATCTATCCTCCGTCAGACACGAAGCCGCTGAAGGAGTGGCTGGCGATGATTCCGGTGGAGAAGCCGAATGACCCGGAGTACAATCCGATGTCGGAGTTGTGCTACTCGGTTCTGCCGAAACTTCTGCCGAGTTACTTCTTGACGGTACAAGGCTACGAGTTTCTGGAAAAGCATCAACATTAAGAAAGTCCGGGAGCGTCCACACTCCCGGCCATTCCATATTCTCTGGCACTGATACTGGAATCGAAACGGACGATAAGATTTTTATCGTGGCTTGAAGGATTCGCTCCGAGTCCTTCACAGTCAGGTTTTCGTTTTCAAGTAGTTTTAATACTTTGACGATAATAGCCGTTGCTTCTTTTTCTCTGATTGCTCTGTCCATCTTTCTCCTTTCTGCGTTCACGCAAAAAATCCGCCTTGCCTTTGTATTTGTTTATCAAGACTACACACGGGCAAAAGCGGATTTTTCGGTGTCCGGGATTCGTGTGCAATCTTGATGGGGATATTATTCGTCATTTTGAAAAATAGTCAACAGGGGGGTTCGTCACTTTGGCAAATACTTGAAAATTATGAAACTGGCGGTAGAATGGGGGAATGAAAAGACCCATTATTTTGCACGGAGGAAATTTGCCGCATTTCTGATGTTGCGGCTTTCCTACGAATGAGAGTTACGCAAGCCGAGTGCGAAATGATACGCAACGTTCCGACTGTACGAAGATTTACACTTCGTGAGGTCGAGGACAACTACCAACACTGCCAAGAGACTTGTCCGTACCAAGACGGAGATTGTCCGTTCAAGCCTTTTTTTATTGCGGAGGATACTGTCCATGAGAATTCGGCAGATTCACCTTTTTAACACAGGACGCTCGAATACAAAAAGCGTACCGCAGGAAGGGAAGTAACCGCCCTGATAACCATCG
>Ga0099364_10011239_pt1 | contig 12245 bp, 15 predicted proteins | sample TergutTh196P3_FD_73070 | JGI IMG/M metagenome (GOLD analysis project Ga0099364, IMG submission 73070) | Microcerotermes parvus P3 segment gut microbial communities from Pointe-Noire, Republic of the Congo - Th196 P3 | ecosystem: Host-associated > Arthropoda: Insects > Digestive system > Gut ...
GACAGCACCCTGTCGATACCGACCTGTTTCGCTATGGCGGAGGCAGTTTTTTTGTTGTCGCCCGTAATCATGGCCACCTCCACGCCCATTTTGCGTAAAACCTCTATAGCCGCCTTACTGCTTGGTTTCACCACATCGGCGACTGCGATAATACCCGCCGGTTTGCCGTCCAGCGCAACGTACATAGGAGTTTTGCCTTCGTCGGCCAATCGGTCGGATGCCGCGTTCAGTTCCGTCAAAGGAATGCCGCGCTCATCCATCAGCTTTTTATTGCCGGCTAAAATTGCCGTTCCGTTAATAACCGCCTCGATGCCGCGTCCTGTAATGGACTGAAAGTTATCTTCCGGCAGTATCTCGATCCCCTTTTCCGCCGCGCCGTTTACTATTGCCTGCCCTAGAGGGTGCTCCGAGCCTTTTTCAGCGGAGGCCGTGATTTGCAGTAAATATTCTTCCGAAATACCGTGCGTTGTTATCACATCGGTAACGGTGGGTTTGCCCTCGGTGATCGTGCCGGTTTTGTCAAACACGATAGTTTCGATTTTATGCGCTATTTCGAGGGCTTCGCCGCCTTTTATCAAAATGCCGTTTTCCGCGCCTTTGCCCGTGCCGACCATGATGGCGGTCGGGGTGGCCAGGCCAAGCGCGCAGGGGCAGGCGATGACAAGCACGGCGATAAACGCCGTCAGGGCAAATTCAATATCCCCCTCGGCGAGATACCATCCCACGCCCGCCGTAATCGCGATAAGGCAGGCAATCGGCACGAAATATGCGGCAACCCTGTCCCCTATTTGGGCGATAGGAGCTTTGGAACTTTGCGCGTCCTCGACCAATTTTATTATCTGCGCAAGCGCCGTTTCGCCGCCGACTTTGTCCGCGCGGAAGCGGAACGCGCCGGTTGTGTTAATTGTGGCGGCGTACACGGGCTCGCCTTCTTTTTTATCAACCGGCATACTTTCGCCGGTCAGCATGGATTCATCCACGGAGGAACGCCCCTCTGTCACCGTGCCGTCAACCGGGATTTTCGCGCCGGGCTTCACCGCGATGATATCGCCGATTTCCACTTCGTCGATGGGAATTTCTTTTTCCTCGCCGTCCTGTATGATGACGGCGGTTTTAGGCGCGAGCCCCAGCAATTTTTTTAAGGCTTCGCTTGTTTTGCCTTTTGTAATGGCCTCCAGCGTCTTTCCGAGCAGGATCAGCGTGACGATTACTCCTGCTGTCTCGAAATAAAGCCTGTCAGCCGCGAGAAAATTCCCACGCGCAATAAGGTACGTGTTGTAAAGGCTGAAAACAAAAGCCGCGGACGTGCCTATGGCGATCAGCGAGTCCATGTTCGGGCTGTGACGCCACATTGCCTTAAAGCCGACGGTGTAAAATTTATGACCCGCGATGACAATCGGAACCGTCAGCGCCAACTGAACCAGCGCGAAAACAAGCGGATAATCCATCATGTCCAACGCCCTCGGGAACGGCAATGTCACGAACAAAATCATCGGCGCCATTGCGATGTAAAAAAGCGGCGCGCACAGCACGGCCGATATGATAAATTTTATCAGTAATGTTTCGATTTCTTTTTCCTTCCGCGCTTTGTCCGCGTCCGCCGCGTTTTCTTTGGAAACCGCCGAAGCTTTATAACCAATTTTTTCAATGGTTCCCCTGATTGCCGACGGCCGTATTTTCTGAGAATCATACGTCACGGAAACTTTTTCGGTCGCGAAATTGACCGACGCGCTTTCAACGCCGTCCATTTTACGAACCGCCTTTTCAATTCGCGCGGCACATGCGGCGCACGTCATGCCTTCGATGCTGAGAACCTGATTTTCCATGTGGCTCGCCTCGTTTTTGTCGGCCTTTGCCGAACGCAATGATATTATTATTGTAGCAATTAATAATTTTGCAAGTACGCACTTTATTGTAATATAGTACCTGAAATGATACTAAGGGAGAGAGTAATCATGGATTGTGACGGCTCCAAATACAACTGCCCCGTGGGAGCAACAATTGAATTAATTGGTGGTAAATACAAATCACTGATCCTGTGGCATCTGATCAATTCCACGCTGCGGTTCGGTGAACTCCGCAAACTCATTCCGCGGGCTACGCCAAAAATGCTGACCCAGCAGCTCCGTGAGTTGGAAGAAGATAATTTGATTACCCGCACAGTATATCCCGTTGTGCCGCCAAAAGTGGAGTATTCCCTGACTGACTCGGGGCGCAGTATTCGTCCGATCCTTTCAGCTATGTACAAGTGGGGAGCGGCTTATTTGGAGGAAAACGGGCTTGAAATTAACTGCTCCATGACCGTTTCTTTATTCCCATAATTATGAATAAACCTTTCATAAAGAATATCGCCGACGCACTCCCGCGCATACGCGCATCATTTAATACAGTTTTGCGAATCATTATAAGCAATAAAACCACACTTGCACGGAACATGGATATCTCTTGAAAAATGTCGATTTCTCAATCAAACACCAATACGAATAGACACTCAGTCGCCGAATATATCTCCGACAGTTCGCAATATATAACGAGCGAAACGTCTTTATTTATAATATAATTTGGAAGTCAACTGAATAAAACGAAGGGAGAGATATTGAAAAATTGACCGTATTCATTGATGCCGATGGATGCCCGGTGGTCGATATAACAGACAAGCTGTCAAAACGAGCGGGGGTGGACGTGGTTATAGTGTGCGACACATCCCATGTGTTCGAGTATGACGGAGCCAGAATCGTTACAGTCCCAAAAGGTAACGACAGCGTGGATTTTACGTTAGTCAACATGGTTCAAAAGGGCGATATAGTCATAACGCAGGATTACGGACTCGCGGCGATGTGCCTGGCGAGGGAGGCTGTTCCTGTCAGCCAGAACGGAATGCTATATACGGGCGGAAACATTGACGCGTTGCTTCAAAAGAGGTATTTGGCAAAAAAAATCCGCATGTCGGGCGGACGGCTTAAAGGCCCTTCAAAACGAACGCGGGAACAAAATGTGAAATTTACAAATACGCTTAACAAGTTGCTGGGAGGATGACATGAATATCGCAGTAAAAAAAGCGACCGAAGCCGAAAAATCCGAAATGCAGTCAAAACCCGTATGGGAATGCGGCGTATCGGAGTTTGACTGGCATTACAGTGATGAGGAAAACTGCATTATCGTTGAAGGTGAAGTAACGGTATCCTATGATGGCGGCAGCGTTTCCTTCGGCGTTGGGGATTATGTGGTTTTCCCGAAAGGTCTGTCATGCGTATGGAAAGTTACGAAGCCCGTCAAGAAACATTATATTTTTAAGTAATTAAAGGGATAAACGCCATGATTGCACAGGTTACGGTTCACACGGCGAAACTAAAGGAAACTTTGGGTTTTTATCAATAATGGACTTTCACGGAAAAGCGGCCATCATCACGGGAGAGGCGGGCGTCATATGGTATAGTTCTTTCATTACCACAAAAACAATCAGGAGGTCACGCAATGGCAATCCGAGAAATTAGCTTCGCATCGCACAATGGCAGAGACACAGTCAAAGGTTGGGTTTATTTGCCGCCCGCAAAACCGCAGGCAATTGTGCAGGTAATTCACGGTTTCGGCGAACACTCCCGTCGTTATCTGCGCCTGATTCAACGAATGCTTGACGCAGGATTTATCGTTTGCGCGGACGACCATGTCGGTCACGGCAAAACGGCGCTTGACGGCAACACTTGGGGCGATTACGGTTTTATGGGCTACAAGACAACCACTGAAGATGAAAATACCCTGCACGATTTAGTTTCCAGGGAGTTCCCTGAACTGCCGTATTTTATGTTCGGCCATAGCTGGGGCTCGATGATAACGCGGGATTACATGGCGAGCCACGGCGATAAACTCAAAGGCGCGATCCTGTGCGGCACGATTGACCTGCTTGAAAACACGGCGGAACTTTACAATCAACTCAAACAGCTCGTCGAGAAAGGCGAAGGCAAGGAAGTAAAGGTGGAATATTTGGGCGAACTGCTGAAGGATTTTAACAAGCGCTATGACAATGTGAGAACGGGCAACGATTGGATTGCCACCGACCCCGGTGTTGTTGATGACCATGCGACCGACCCGTTTAATAACTTCACGAACCCGCCAAATATTCAGGCTATGTACGATTTTCTCCATCTGTGGATTGACATAAGCAGTGTGAATTGGGCGGCTAAGGTTCCCGACATGCCCGTCTACGTGATTGCCGGCGATCAAGACCCTGTAGGTAACTTCGGAGAAGGCGTGTATCGAGTTGCAAACTGGCTGTGGGCAACCGGAAAAAAGCGAGTGACAACCAGACTTTACTCCGGTTACCGGCATGAGATTCACAACGAGCCGGATATCCGCGACGAAGTGGAAGCAGGCATCATTAGCTTTATCAACGCGAACCTATAGCGTAATAAGCATCCCTGGCGCAATGTGATATTTTCGCCAATGGTCATCTATTCCATTCGAATCCGAGGAGATTCAAAAACTGTATGATAGTAAAGCATTACAAAATCATAAATCTGTGAGATTATGGTATCAGGCGGGATTTCCTGATATTCATCCGGCGCAAGGGGAAATGAATCGCTTTCCATCGCATTATCGTTTTCATCATAAACGACGTAAGATAAAAATTGCATCTGCCTGAAAATTCGATTCAGAGCGAACAGTGACAACGCGTGTGATACTGTCGTTTCATGTTTTGTTTCCACTTCTATTTTTTGCTCGCCAAGAGGTACGATTTTTATCCAAACAACCATATGGTCATCGCGAGATTCGATGGAATCTATATCGACATACACCTCATGAGATTCGTCTGTCCCGATTTCTACAAATTGTGCCCCGAAAGCCGGAACAGTGAAACATATCATCAATACGATAAGCAAGAGCGTTTTTTTCATAGATTTTCTTTCGGCGTTTCGCATTGCCATACGATCAAAACCTTCCATTCCGTTTTTTTCAATATAAACGTTATGCGCGAAAATAACGATTTCAACACAAAAAAATTTTGGCTTCTAAACAATCTTAGTCTTTGTCAAAGGCGAAGGATTGTCCCAGCCGCCCATTAGATGCAAGTGGAGATGATGCACCATTTGTACCTTCCTGCCCACATTCATAAATAACTTATAATTTTGGCTAATCCCCAACTCCTTCGCTACTTGCTGTGCTGCTTTAATCAGCTTCGCCGGCAAATCGCTCTCGGCCGGCACATCTTCGAGAGTGGGATATGCGTGTTTAGGGATAATCAAAATATGTACCGGCGCCGCCGGATGGATATCCTTAATCGCCATTACGTCATCATCTTCATAGACAAACTCTCCGGGAACTTCCCGGTCGCGAATCTTTTCAAAAATAGTCTTGATCATTCATTCGTCCCCCTCAATAATTTTATCAAATCTCCAAGGTTTATGCGGAGGATTACTTGTAATGGGGCCTCCGTTTTGGAAGCCCCAATGTAACCTTAGTAACTCCTCTCAATTAAGCGCAACAAACACCCGCGCATTGTAGTTATCAACGGCAATCCGCTCACTACCGTATGTTCCCCAATTGTAGCTCCGTTCACCGTCCCGAATGTTGAACTGCCAGCACACGAAAGGACTTACGGCATCGGGATTATGACCGATTGCATAACCCTGTCCGTCGTCAATCATGATAGACCTTTGAATCTTATACCCGTGTACAGACTCGCCTTGTCCCTCCTTACCCGGAAGCGCGAAACGTTCAGCGCCTACGTTTGCGTACAGCTTACGGGCATAGGTGGTAAAGCCATCAATCAGAATGGCGTGAGAATCCAGAAACACAAAGGCTTTATCCGGTAGTATGAAGCCTTTCGCCCACGTTTTATTGGCTCCCGAGTAACGGCCATCATACTCAAGCTTCTGTATCTGGTAAGCCAGCACACCATTCATACGCTCAAAACCATGCCGGTTAATGACAGACATGGCGGCAAGTTCAAGGTTGTAAAAGTTAGACTTGTAACAACTTGAACTAATCGCCTCGTCAATGCTACGGGCACACTTTTGGTTCAGACTGCGATTTTGGTGGAAGAACGACGTTTCCCAACGGTCATTAGCGGTCTCGAAGTCATACGGATAGACGATCTTGGCCGGGACGACATTACGCACCGTAGCTTCATACATGGCCGAGAAGATCTGCCGACAGTATTGGCGTTCATCATCCGAGTGTTCACGTTTCAAGTTCATATCAATGTAGTTGCCGCAGATAACGATGGATTCGTCAATGCCGTATTTTAGAGCGTTATCCCGCCAGAAGTCAGCGCCTGTATCATAGCCGCTAAACGGCTTGTTCCCGGAATTCATTGCTTACGTCCCCTTCCTCGTCTATCGTTATTTTTTCCCCGGCGCCTTCAATATCCAGACTTTTGATGATTTGTACGCAGTCGTACATATCAAAATCCGTGACATCACCCTCAAGACTCTCAATATCGTCGTAGTCTTCTCCAATCCGCTTAAAGACATGAGGGATTTCGCTTATGAAACTTTCGACAAACTCGACGTCCTCATAGTCTTCATACCATTTCACCCACGTGAAATACAGCGTTGTAAATTTATCCGTCCGGTAAATTGACGCACTTTGAATTAACTCAAGAGCGGATTTATTCTCCGCTTTTGCTTTTTCCAGAAGCTCCTTAAACGCCTCGTTTTCGATTACTATCGCTACTTCACTCCTGTAGCCCATTGAATTATGCACCCTCCTTCATTTCTACCGGCGTTACCCAACCTTCATATAGATAGACCTTCTCAGGCGGCACAAAATCATCCGTACCGGGGCCCTTGTTTACCATTATCATGCCTATGCCAATCGAATCATGGCATTTGTCGTACATAACGTCATACAGGCGGTTATACACGTCTTTGGTTGTGCGGATTTTTACAGGGATCAAGGTAATCATCGCCATTCCAACCCAGCGCCCGGAAGAATTTCAACAACGCTTCCCCGGCCTTCTCGTTCTCGGCTAAACTAACATGGGGAGCGTCAACGACGGTTATATTTCGCTTGTTCATCGCTATACCTCCATAATCAAAGATAATGCGGCCGGAGGTTATCACCCCCAGCCGCATAACTAAAGTTTCGTTTCGGTATATTACGCGCTCTCGGCCATGCTGAGAAATTGAGTTTCAGTCAAAACTGTGATACCAAATGCCCGGGCCTTGCCGAGCTTACTGCCGGCCTTATCGCCGCAGATCAGGAAGTCGGTATTTTTGGACACCGCGCTTCCCGCCTTTGCACCAAGTGATTGAATCTTGTCATTGATAGAATCCCGAGTGAAACTAACCAACTTTCCAGTAACGACAACTGTTTTCCCCTCAAAAGGATTGCCCGGTTCCGTGACCCTGGCTGAGTCTTTCTTTTCGATGTTCAGCATTTTTTGTAACTCCTTCCACAATTTTTGATTTTCTTCAATCCTGAACCATTCATAGATGTTCCGATGCAGAACCTCACCGAAGTCATTGAGTATGGTGAAGTCGAAACCATTGTTCACGGCGGATTCAAGAGCGTCCAAATCACCATTAAAGTGTTGGTTCAATTCCCGGCTGGCGGTTCTTCCGATCATGGGAATGTCCATAGAAATGACAAACCGCTCAAATGTCGTATTACGGCTCCGTTGAATGGCGGCCCATAACCGCTCCCAGGATTTTTTCCCGAAACCCTCCATGCTGATGATCTCCCGCTCGTGTTCGCCCAGCCAATAAATGTCTGTGAAGCTTTGGAGCCAACCTCTGTCGATAAACTTCTCCAGTGTCGCTTCCGACAGCCCCTCGATGTTCATAGCCTTTTTACCGACGAAGTGAACAAACTTACGGAGATTTTGCGTACTGCAACCCGGATTATCACAGCGAAGGGTTTCGATTACCCGGTCTTTCTCTTTCCGACTCTCACGTATCCACGTCGGTTGTCCGCAGCAGGGGCACCACTGGGGGACGATCTTCTCATCAAAGTATCCCCGGTCAAGATTTTCCTCAACATGGGGGATTATCATGTTTCTTTTGCTGACGAGTATCCGGCAACCCGGCATGAGTTTCAGTTCCTTGATAAACGTCAAATTGTGCAAACTGGCCCTCGACACATCACAGCCGTCAATCTCAACATTGTCGAATAACCCCACGGGAGATAGTTCACCGGAACGTGACGGATTCCATTCAATACCTCGAAGAATCGTTTCAAACAGATCGTCTTCAAATTTGAAGGCCAGCCCGTCTTTGTAGTGATGCCCCGTTCGTCCGCATGATATTGAGTATGGAATATCGTTATAAGTAACTACGATTCCATCAATGGGAATCCCGTCCTTTTCAGCCAATGATTGAAGTTCGGAGATAGTATTGCTGACCATCTGTTCAGACGGGTTTCTTTGTAGCAGGAAGAACGCGCATGGCGAGAATCCCAGCCGTTCCAAAGCCATCAGTTTCAAGAATTTGCTTGTTGAAACTTGTCTATCTTCGTCAAATCCTTCAAGCACGGCAAACGGGGAGAATATTACACCACGCCCGGCACAAACAGAAGCGTCGTAACAGCGGATAGAACCCGAGGCCATGTTACGAGCGTTCTTATAAGGATTACCCACGCTGTCACGCAGGCTGTTCCTCAATTTGTCAAAGGTTGGCTTTGTAATATAAGCTTCTCCAACGACAACAAGCCTCTGTTGATACGGAATCTTCAACGGAATACCGTCGATAGCCCGGGTGTTGTGGGTGACGATCTCGCCCTCTTCGCCGTTGCCGCGAGTTGATGCCCGGATAAGCGAACCGTTTTCATATTCCAACTTCACCGTGAGACCGTCCAGCTTGTGCATCAATAGCACCTGATGGGAAGCGATGAACCCCATGAGGTCGTTCATCTGCTTGGTCTTATCCAACGACAGCAGCGGTACAGTGTGAACGGTCTTTTCGAGGCCGTCTACTACCGTGTATCCAACCGTCTGCGTGGGTGAATTGCTCATGACGAATCCTGTTTCCCGTTCCAGACGCTTTAATTCGTCGAAGTGACGGTCATATACGGCGTCGGTAATTGTTGGAGCGTTGAGATTGTAGTATTGATGCCGCCATTTATTGAGTTTGGCAGTCAGTTCCCGGATTTTTTCAACGTGTGATTTTTTCATGTCAATTTTCCCACCATTTCTAACCCCTGCTTTCAAATTTTTTTGTCTGGTCTTATCAGCAGCCATTTGAAACGACCAAATGATTCTTTATATAAGCAAACAACTCCCAAATGCCGAACTTGGAAAGTTCAGCGGCACAGCGAACGATTTCACATTTAAACGCCGGCGTCATTATGGCAACAGCGCCGTCAGCTTTATTCGCTTCCCCTTCGGCCATAATCTGACTAAAACTTTCTTCAACATTTTCATCAGTAAGATGCCGAACGCCAACGTCTACCAGATGCGTAAGCCCCATACGGAACAACACAAGACCGTATTTGTTTTCCACAGCGATGATTTCATTCATTTTATTTTCCATGTCCGCTATCCTTCGTTATGCGGCGTCAGAGTTTGAATGTGGTTTCGCTTCCTCGAACTCCACGGTGTAACCCGGTAATAGCTGGCCGTTTACACGAAAGCAATGTAGGAATATCTGTGGAATAGGCGGCGATATTTCAGTAAATAGGTACTCATACGCCTTCATTCGGCGATTTAAGTATTTCTCCATAGCAGTCTTGTCAACAAAGCGCTTTCTTAACTGACCGGCAATCTTCATACCCGGGCAACCGTCAGGGTTATTTGTGAAGACAGACCATGTTGCATACCAAGCGATAGGTATGGATTTTTGTATCGCCCTGTCGTATCTTGTATCCTCGTAAACGGAATAGGTCATCTTGTAAACCATGTTGCTGATCGTATGATTACCATACTCACTTTTCTCCCATTTGTTTGATGTATGCTTGACCGGGAGCTTTCTTACGTATTCAATAGCCTTGTCAAACAATAGGGTTTGTCCAGCCTGTGCTTCCCATGTGGCCGTTGATTTACAGAGGTTTTCAAATATCTTTTGTTCTTCCTTCACGCTTTCCTCGCGCATGGCTTGTAATTTCTCCACGGTTAAAGCTATAAAACGTGAAATATGCGCGCTCTCTGTTTTGAAATAAATTGAGCGTTCGATTTTCAATTTTTCTGCCGGCTGCAAATAGTCATGTTCATGGGTTGAGTAAGACATTTGTTTTGTCACTCCCTTCTCCATACAAAACAGCCCGGTATCCCTGCTAACAGCAAAGACACCGAGCTATTTCGTTAAAATTTAACTGGCTTCCGCTATATCCGGCTCAAGGTCATCGGCTCTCAGGATTTCCATAAACTTCTGACCAAACGCCCGGGCTTTGGCAGTTTCTTCGGGACTTAGGGCACTGACAGCTTCAAAGTTGTACAGGGAATACGGCTGCCCGGTCTTATTCGTCGCCTTTTCCAGCGTGATTTTCGTCACAACGCCGCTAATAGGAATCATCCTCCCGACAAGCCTTGTCATGTAACGCAGGAAGATCGTTTTACTGCTTACCGGGACGCGGATAATTGCAGGCAAGATGTTGTCCGGCCTGAGAAGGAATATCATTACCGATTCTTTGCAAGCCTTGGCGTTTGATTCGCCGCCGTTTTTCGAGCCGAAATCATTGAACTGACAACGGCTGCATGGCTTTCCATCGGGGTACGAAACCAAACTGTCCCGGCTGAAACAGACAGGCGGAGTACCTTCAATCGGATCCGGTGTGTCCCAGTATGCGCGGGGTGTGGTATAATCTACGATTATACCGGCCAGCTCCTTTTCAATCTCATCACCAGATAATCCGGGAACGCTGAAAGCGGTGCTTCCACCGGATGGTGATTTGATGATGTCAAAGAGTTGATAAGACAACGCCTGATTCTTTAAGTTCTCGCTGATGATGTCCAAGGCATTGTTTGTCAGTGCCAAGTAACCGGAGTTATCCGAGGCTAAAGCGGTATTCGGCATGGTGATAATCCTTCCTTCTGCTAACTCCGTATTCGCAGGCTGTAACTTATCGCTCAAGCGGTTTTTTAGTTTTGCGGTATTCATGTTGACCTCCTTCGATTAGGCAGCCGCCTTTATGGAGAAGCGGCGGTGTGATGATTTATTGGCGTATTTCTTGTACAGCGTGGGGTGTTCGACTTTCAATGTCTTGCTGTCCAGCCGTTCCTGTGCTACTGACTTCCATGTGATGACCCGATCTCTGACTGTTCCGACCTCATGCTCGCCGAGCATTTGTTTTAACAGATTCTCTGCTTCCAGTTTATGTTCCGTTATTTGTTCCAACTGTTCGCAGGCGGCGTCGTACTGACGGATGAGTTCAGCAGCCGTGTCGGGTAATTCGATCTTTGATTTTGGTACGCTATTCGGGAATCTTTCCGAAAGGAACGTAGCCGACGCTTCCGAACCGTCAAGTGGCGGGGGAACATTCGACTGAACATGATTCCAAAATTCCGCTTCCAATTGGATCAGCATAGCGATCAGTTCGTCATCACGTTCGATAAATTTCCATTTGAACGTGTTTCCTCCAATTAGCACAGCGACATAGGCACCTTTGTATCCGGTAACAGCCAGATAGTGTTGAAGTTGCAACTGGTACTCGTCGGGAATGGCGTCGTACCACTCAGTTGCGCGGTATGCGCTGGAGGTTTTTGCTTCAAAGACACATGTGCCATAGTTTGGGTGCTGACATACGCCGTCGAGATTGGCGAGCATAAACGGGTGATCTTCACTTTGCAGAAGCTGATTAACAGGGATTACATCAATGCTTGTCCGCTTGGTAAATTCGCTTCTTACCAAAGATTCCAGTTGTGTACCCCAGTAGGCGGCTTCCCCGGCTTCCTGATACGGTAGCTGATTTGTTTTCTCCATCCAGAGTTCGACCGGCGACTTCCAACGGTTGATACCACAGACCACGGAGGCATCACTACCGCCGATTCCCTTCTTTCGCCAGTCAATCCATTCGTCAAAGGGCATATTCTCGGTTGACGCTAAGATAATTGCCATCTTATAACCTCACTTTCCTTGTAAATAGAAACCGGAGAGCATAGCGATTAACTACGCTCCCCGGTTTACTTGTTTTTCGTCAGGTAGTCAGCGTATCTTCTGTATTTCGGTGTTACGCCGCTGCCTGTACGAGTTCATAGGCTTTGTCGATTAACGGATTACCCTCAATGGTTTTTGCGAAGACGTTTTCACGGTAATTGGCCGTCTAACGCAAGGGTTTGGCATGGGTGGCAAAGTCCGACACGGCACAGACGAAAC
>Ga0099364_10011240_pt1 | contig 12245 bp, 9 predicted proteins | sample TergutTh196P3_FD_73070 | JGI IMG/M metagenome (GOLD analysis project Ga0099364, IMG submission 73070) | Microcerotermes parvus P3 segment gut microbial communities from Pointe-Noire, Republic of the Congo - Th196 P3 | ecosystem: Host-associated > Arthropoda: Insects > Digestive system > Gut ...
GTTCTCTCGAAGGAGGGAATTTACGGATTTTTTTGATTTTTTGATGAATTATTTGAAGGCTACTTTTATCCTGCATTATTCATAAGTAGCGCAATCCAGCGCAATCCGTTACCTTGCATCTCTCGGTAGAAACGATAAAGCCGCACACCACCTGGCAATCCGTTACCTTACATTTGCATCTTTTAATGATAGATTAAGCATTCTTTTTCAAAAGACGCAAGGTAACGGATTGCCGAGGCAAATCGTTGTATATCATCTATAATCCATCTATCTTTTGCGACAATTTGAAATGCACCCTTTCAGGTTTTAGATTTCAGGTTTGAAGTTTTTATTTTATTGGTCATATATCAATTCGAGCAACGAGCCGTCGCCATAACTCAAAAACCTGAAATCATGCTCAAGCGCATATTGATAAATATCTTTCCACCTCTCGCCGACAAAAGCGCCAACTAACAGTAACAGCGTGCTTTGCGGCTGATGAAAGTTCGTGATTAGTCTATCGCACATTTTGAATGCATACCCCGGAACAATCATTATTTTTGTAGAAGCCCAAAGCGTATCTTCTCTGTTTGATTCAAGGGTTTCGCATATTTTGCTTAACGATTGTTCAACGCTTATGTTTTTGGGCAAACTATACGACTCCCACTGCGCTAAATGAAGATTTTCCATTTCTGTAGCATTGTTTTGTAACATTTTTACGCCGAGCCAGTAAATACTTTCCAAAGCGCGCAGTGACGTTGTTCCGATGGCTGTCATAACGCCTTTATTTTCAAGTAAATTGCGAATTTTAACCAAAGTTACGGAAAAAGATTCGACATGCATATCATGTTGTTTAACATCGTTTTGCTTGACAGGTAGAAAAGTGCCTGCGCCAACGTGCAGTGTTATTTCGTTTTGTTTCACTCCTTTATCCGACAATCGCTGCAAAAGTTGCGGCGTAAAGTGCAAACCTGCGGTGGGCGCGGCAACCGAACCGCTATGCTTCGAATAGACCGTTTGGTAGCGCGTTTCGTCTATTTCTTCGGTTTTGCGTTTCAGATAGGGTGGGATAGGGGTACTTCCGCAGGCATTCAATACAGAACCAAAGTCCATATCGTTGTTCCATGTAAAACGTATCAGATGATATTTACCGGAAGAGCCAATCCGTTCGGCTTGCAGTTCTGTTGTTGTTTCGTGGCAGATTACCTGTTTTTTCAGTACTCCCGATTTCCATTTTCTAAAATTGCCCGCCATACATTTCCATTGGCATGTGTGGCGTTGCGAAAAAGAAAGTTGGTAATCGTGCGGTTCGTGTGGTTCTATGCAAAAAATCTCGATACGCGCTCCTGTTTCCTTCGTCATTTCAATACGGGCGCGTATTACGCGGGTATTATTGAACGTCAGCATATCGTTTTCGCCGAAATAATCCGGCAAATTCGAAAAAACGTCGGTTGTGATGCATCCGTTTCGATAGACGAGTAATTTTGACTTATCGCGCTCATCCAATGGAAATTTGGCTATTCGCTCATCCGGAAGAGGGTAAGTAAAATCGGAAATCTTCACCTTCTTTTTCTTACCAACTCCTTACAAAGTACCGGATTATCAGTGGTGATAAAGTCTACGCCGGCAGCAATCATTTCAAGCATATCCGCTTCCTCGTTTACCGTCCAGACATTTACCGTCATTTTCAGTTTTTTGGCTTCATCAATCCAGTTTTTGTTTCTTTGCAGAACTCGAAGATTATAATCGATACCTGTAATTTTGAGCGCTTTAAGTTCCTGCGGCGAAAGGTCGCCATTCAGATACGCTACTTCGGCTTTTGGCGAAAGTCGCACAAATTCCTTACAGATGTTCAGGCTAAACGAAATATATTCAGTTTGCCTTTTCACGCCAAGTTGTTCAACCATTTTCACGACGGCTGCTACCGCCCTGTCTTCCTTTTCTTTCGTACTGTGAGGCTTCAGTTCAAGTATCAACTTGGTTCTTCTGTCCTTTTTGCCTTGTTGAAGATATGCTTCCAATGTAGGCAATACTTCTCCGTTATTCAAACGTATATCTTTCAACTGCGCATACGGTACGTCCTCTATTCTTAACCCTTCGATCGTGGGATCGTGGTTGACAACCAATACGCCGTCGGCAGTCATATACACGTCAAATTCCGAACCATATATACGCAATTCCTGAGCTTTTTTTAGCGCGACAATCGAATTTTGCGCGCAACCTTCGCAATCCCAATAACCCCGATGGGCAATGACCTTCGTCTGCGCCGACAGGATATTCAACGGGAGAATGGCTAATATCACTATTTTTCTTATTTTCATGATAAAATTTTATATATATTTTTTTTTATTTTTACGAAGTGCAAAGATAATGCTTTTTTCGGCTCAAGGTAAAAAATAGATGGAATATGTTATTTTTTTATTCATAATTTTTGTATTGTAATAAATTTTTTGTATTTTTGCACCGCCAAATATCATCATATATGAAGAAGTTTTTTGTATATATTTTTCTGATAATCATGGGTTTTGCGTCATGCAGTCAATACGAGAAGTTGCGCAAGAGTACGGATTATCCGTTGAAATACCGTAAGGCGTTCGAGTATTATCACGCGGGCGATTTTATACGTGCCGGTCAGCTTTTCGACGATATCGTATCAGTGTATCGCGCTACAAACAGGGCAGATACAGTGGCGTTCTATCAGGCTATGAGTTACTTAAAGCAAAGAAACTATGAACTTGCCTCGCATTATTTTGGTCGTCTTTTCAGGGAAAGTCGACAATCGCCCTTTGCTGAAGAAAGTGAATTTCTGACGGGCTATTGCTTCTACATGCAAAGTCCGCGCGCGTCATTAGATCAGGAAAACACAAATGCAGCTATAGAAGCCTTCCAAATATTTTTGATGCGGCATCCCGAATCGACTTTTGCAGAAGACGCCACAAAATACCTTGCCGAGATGAAAGACAAGTTGGTAGACAAGTCATACATCACTGCCAAACTTTACTATGACCTTGGTCAATACAAGGCGTCAATCATTGCGCTTAACAACAGTTTGGAAGACTATCCCGAAACAAAGTACAGGGAGGAGTTGATGTACCTTCTGCTGCGTTCGAATTTTCTTTTAGCCGAAAACAGCGTTCCGGCGAGAAGATTGGAACGTTTTCAGGCAACTATGGACGAGTATTACTCATTTGTTGGAGAGTTTCCGGATAGTCAGTATTCAAGAGACGTACAACGAATGTTCAACAGAACCGACCGCTTTTTGCAAGCAAGAGCAACAGGAGAAGAAGAGGACGAATTGAATTAAAAATTAGGAATATAAGACATATCAATCAAAAATCAAAAATCAAAAATGAATATGGATGTTAGAAGAAGCAAAACGCCAAGCACCTCAGTTACACGCAATTTAGATCATTTGTATGCGCCAACGGGTAATATTTACGAAACGATTGTAATTCTTGCCAAGCGCGCTAATCAAATTAATGTAGAGCTGAAGCATGAATTGAACAGTAAATTGGATGATTTTTCGAGCTATCAGGACAATCTTGAAGAAGTGTTTGAGAACAAGGAACAGATAGAGTTGTCGCGTTACTACGAAAAGTTGCCAAAATCGTCGTTAGTTGCATTGCAGGAATTTTTAGATAACAAAATTTATTTCCGCAGTCCGGTAAGCGGCGCCGAGTCAGTAACAAAATGACCCTTGCGGGAAAAAATATCATCGTGGGTATCACGGGAAGCATAGCGGCATACAAGGCTGCTGTGCTTGTTCGTTTTTTGATAAAGGAAGGAGCCAATGTAAAAACGATAATGACGCCTTTATCAAAACAATTTATTTCCCCGCTAACTATGGCTACGCTTTCGCGAAATCATGTGCCGATAGAATTTTTCGATCCCGAAAATGGAGCGTGGAACAGCCACGTAAATCTTGGTCTTTGGGCTGACGCTATGTTGATAGCTCCGGCAACTGCAAATACAATAGCAAAAATGACCGCCGGCATAGCCGATAATCTTTTGCTTACCACTTATTTATCTGCGCGTTGTCCCGTATTCATTGCTCCGGCAATGGATATTGACATGTTTTGCCATCCGGCAACAATGCACAATCTTCAAACGCTTCGCTCGCGTGGCGTTCACATCATCGAACCTGCTGAAGGCGAATTGGCAAGCGGATTAGACGGAAAAGGACGAATGGAAGAGCCTGAAAATATTGTCAAATATCTGACCAATAACTTGAAAACAGGCGACTGTAAAGGAAAAAAAGTATTGATAACCGCCGGACCAACCTACGAACCAATTGACCCCGTACGTTTTCTTGGCAACCATTCATCAGGGCGAATGGGTTATGCTTTGGCTGAAGAATTTGCTCTTCGCGGCGCCGAAGTTGTGTTGATTAGCGGTCCTGCATCTATAAATATCAGACATTCAGCAATACAAAAGATAAATGTAAGTACGGCAAACGAAATGTACAATGCCGCAAAAGAGTTTTTTCCTTCTATGGACGCTGCAATAATGGCTGCCGCTGTTGCCGATTTTACTCCGGAAACAGTGCATACAAATAAAATAAAAGACAAAAAGGGATTAGAGCTGAAGCTCATTCCCACAAAAGACATTGCCGCCGAATTGGGAGCTATGAAACGTCCAAATCAGATATTGGCAGGTTTTGCGCTCGAAACTGAAAACGAAACTGAAAACGCCGTAAAAAAAATGCAGAAAAAGAATTTCGATTTCATCGTGGTAAACTCACTAAACGATGAAGGCGCTGGTTTCGGACACGATACAAACAAAATAACGATTATTGACAAAGACCTGAACAGTACGCAATTCGAATTGAAATCGAAGAGCGAAGTTGCAAGGGATATTGTTGATAAGCTGAATAATGAACTAAGGCTTATAAATTAACCCTTTTTCATTCCATTGAATACCTCACAAATGCTTCAATAGCCTGATATTCTGCCATTCCGAGTTTATCGTATATAACAGCTGTCGCGTGATTTCGTTCTTCGGCGCGTTGCCAGAACTCGCGCGAATCTGAGCCGGGGAAAACAGGACCATTGTTTTGTGATGAGTGTTTGTGAATAGCCTTGCGTTTAATCAAAACTTCTTCGGGGCTAAGCGGAACAGCCATATCAACCTGATCGATATCCCATTCTTGCCATGCTCCGCGATATAGCCATATGCGACAATCTTTCATCCATTTTTCGTTTTTTAACTCGTGTAGCGCAGCCAATATTGCATTTATACATGTACGGTGCGTTCCGTGCGGATCTGAAAGGTCGCCGGCGGCATATACCTGATGTGGCTTAACTTTCTGCAGCAAGTCAATAATTATTTGTACGTCTGCTTCGGTCAGGTCGCCTTTTTTTACAGTGCCAGTTTCATAAAAAGGCATCTCCAAATAATGCACATGGTCTTCCTGTACGCCCAGATATCGTGCCGCAGCCATCGCTTCGCTGCGACGGATAGCTGCCTTTAATTTGCGTACTTCGGGAAGATCGGGGTCGCCCGGATTCTTACCGGCTAAGGCTAATGCTAATTTTTGGTAAATATTTTTTGTATCGGCGCCCGCAAGTTCGAAAATCTTTCCGAACTGATTGCCAAAATCGAGAAAACGAATCACATCATCATCGAATACTGCGATATTTCCCGAAGTTTGATAAGCCACATGCACATCGTGTTTTTGTTCCACTAACCGCGCAAATGTGCCACCCATCGAGATAACGTCATCGTCGGGGTGCGGGCTGAAAATGATTACTTTTTTAGGATACGGCGTAGCGCGTTCGGGACGGGTGCTGTCATCGGCGTTGGGTTTGCCTCCGGGCCATCCTGAAATAGTTCGTTGCAGGTCGTTGAACACAGCGATATTGATTTTGCTTCCCGGTCCATGTTGGGTTATAAGGTCGCTCATTCCGTTGTCGTTATAATCGCGGTCGGTGAGTTTCAGTATTGGCTTGTTCGTTTTTTGGCACAGCCATACTACCGCTTTTCGTATGAGACGGTCGTTCCAGTTGCATACGCCGACGAGCCATGGCGTCTTCACGCGCGTGAGTTCCGAAGCGGCTGCAAGATCAAGCACAACAGTGGCATTTTGATGGTTTTGCAGATAAGACGTAGGCAACAGGTCGGTTACAGGACCTTCTACGGCGCTGCGTATAATACGCGCTTTACCTTCGCCCCATGCCATCAAAATCAGTTTTTTGGCGGCAAGAATTGTGCCGATACCCATTGTTATTGCAAATCGAGGAACATATTCTTCGCCGAAAAAATCGTCGGCTGCCGAGATACGCGTTATCGTATCAAGCGTTATTAAACGCGTAAGCGAGTTTACCATCGACCCCGGCTCGTTGCAACCGATGTGACCGGTGTGACCTATTCCTGATATTTGCAGATCGATACCGCCTAATGCGGCAATTTTACGGTCGTAGGAAGCGCAGAAAGCATCTACTAAATCCGGCGACAGGGAACCATCCGGAAAATTGATATTTTCTTTCGGAATATCGACAAGGTCGAAAAGATGCTCCTTCGTAAACCTGTAGTGGCTTTGCACTGCATCGGGCGACAGCGGATAATATTCGTCTACGTTGAACGTATGAACGTTTTTGAAACTGACGCCCGTCTCCTTGTGCAGACGGGCTAATTCGCTGTACAGGGCTGACGTGGTAGCGCCTGTTGCCAAACCCATCACGTATGGTTCGCCGCGTAATGCCTTTTTCTTAATTGCTTCCAAAATGTTTTGAGCAATCTCAACTACGGCGTCATCGGCATTGGCGTATATCTCAGTCGGTATCTTTTCATACCGCCTGACAACCTCGTATGAATTGACGCCATCTTTCAATACTGACTCAAATTTCTGCTTATATCTGTATATATTCATGGTTTCGATTTTTAAAATAAAATACAAAAGTATAAAAACATTGCATATAATCAAAAAAAAGTATTATCTTTGCAGCAGTTTAATGTAAAATATATGGTACTTACATTGTATAGGAACATGGCGCTTTCTTTTCTGTTATTGCTGCTGTTCGCTTCGTGCAACAGTCTGTTCATGGACGAACAAAAGCCAAACACAGCGCAAAACAATATTGACCTGTTGTGGAAAATTATTGATGAGCGTTACTGTTTTTTTCATGAAAAGGATGTTGAATGGGATAAGATCTACAACGATTATTGTCGTAACTGGGAAAATATTGACCCGACCTCGCCGCATCTTTTTCACAGGATGGCGCAAATGCTGGAAGAATTGCGCGACGGGCATGTATGTTTAGACGGCGAAGACAATATGCGTTGTTTTTCAGGCTGGTATAGCGGCTTTCCCGATAATTTTGACCTGCGACGCATAAATATTTATAGAAATCAAAACAGACAAGGCGGACATGCGTATTATAACAATAGTGAAACTACATTTACTGTTCTGCCCGAATCTATTGGCTATATTCGCTGTCCGTCTTTTTCTGAAAAATTTAACCGCAACGATTTGGATAATTCTCTGGCAGAGTTCAAGGAACTGAGGGGCGTCATTATTGATGTGCGCAATAATGGCGGCGGATTAGTTTCGGAAGCATATTTGCTGGCGTCAAGATTTGCCGGCGAAAAGACGCACGTGGGGTATGTACGCTACAAAACAGGCAAAGGACACGACGATTTCAGCGATTTTTTTGCGCGATACATCGAGCCTGACGGCAAAAGCCAATTTCATGGACCCGTAGTGATACTTACAAACCGGAAAGTATACAGCGCAGCAAATCTGTTTGTTTCCATGATGAGTTGTCTGCCACAAGTCTATATCATGGGCGATAAAACGGGCGGCGGCGGCGGCGTTCCAATCACTGCCGAACTGTATAACGGCTGGACAGTGAAATTTTCGACCAATCCCGTTTTTGATAATGAAAAAAAGAGTATAGAACAAGGCATAGAGCCGAATCGGAGAATAGCATTGAACAATGATACCTTTAGAGACAATATAATTGAAGCGGCAAAAACATGGATAGTAGCGAGATGAAATTACAAAGAGTTGCGCGGAGTAGACACAATAACCGTTTTTCAAACCTTCGATTTGCTTTTGAGTTTTACTCTGTGTCTCTATCTTTCTGTATATCATAATGTAAAACTAAAATGGTACAAATTTGCAATTAAACTGCAAAATTGTACCATTTTTTTGAGATATGCAAATTTTTTAGTTATGAATTGTGCATAATAGATTATAATAGCGCTATTAAATAGCGCTATTAGTCTATTATTCAATTAATCACTCCTCGAAATTGCCTCCACCGGATTTGTCGTTGCCGCCCTTACCGCTTGCCAACCTACGGTTATTATCGTCAATACCACCGTTATTATTCCCGCCAAGGCGAACATCCACCAGCCTATTTCTATGCGGTAAGCGTAATCTTGCAACATCCTTTCCATCCAGTAATACGCCGTCGGAAATGCAATAAGCATAGCGATACAAACCAATAGCAAATATTCCTTCACTAACATATAAAAAATACTGTACTCGCTTGCGCCTAATACCTTGCGAATTCCGATTTCCTTGGTTTTTGTTTCGGCTGCGAAGGTGACTAAACCAAACAATCCAAGGCAAGAAATCAGGATAGCCAGAAATCCGAGTATTGAAATCATTTGATTTGTTTTAATATCGTCTTTATAAAGGTTATTGAATTCATCTTCTGTATAAAGAACTTCAAAAGGAATACCCGGAAAGAAACGACCATATACTTGTTTTGCCGCCTCAACAGCTTCTGGCATTTTTCCTGAATGTGACTTGAATACGACATACAAATTTTCTTCTGTGTTCGACAAGACAATAGGTCCGATTTTTTGGTGCATACTGCTAAAATGAAAATCCTTAATAATGCCGATAATCTCTCCTTGCTGACCCCATACTGAAAACCGTTGTCCGATATATGGCTCTGCAATATTGAGTTCCCGAATGGCTGTTTCGTTTACTACAACATTATTTCTGTCTGCTGCGTTGTTGGGGTCAAACCATCGTCCCTGCATCATCGTTAATCCGAGAGTTTGCCGGTAATCGGCGTCTACGTTGATGTTTCTTATCATGGTTCTGGAATAACTCTCATCGTAGCCATCCCAATTGGCGCCTCCCATTATTCCACGATTAACACGTGCAATTGAAGCGATGGAAGAGAGAGAAACGCTTTGAACGGAGGTATGGGTCTGCAGTTCATTTTTCATGTTCTGCAACATCATGGCTGCTTGAGTTCGGTTTATACGTAGGTGATTGCTGAAAGTAGGCAGGATTGTTGCTACTTCATTTCGGTCGTATCCCGGGTCGCTGTTGCGGATATATCTCATTTGCATCGACAGCGTTAACACGCCCAAAATGAGCCCAGCCGAAACCACATATTGAAAAACGACTAAAATCCTGCGGACTGTTCCCGATTTTGCCCCAAAAATGCTACGTCCACGCATTGAGGTTAATGGTTTTAGCGAAGATAACAGCATTGCCGGATAAACGCCGCTCAATAATGTTGTTATTCCAATTATGGCTGCAAATACTAACCACAGAACAGGTGACTTTAAATAGGCGGAAGAGATGTTGAAAACGGTTTCAACACGAGGAATCAACATCATTATGAATATGAGCGCAACTAACGCCGCTAAAAAAATTGTCGCGAAACTGTCGCACATTAATTGCCAAAACAGCCTTCGGGTGTTAGCGCCAAATATCTTCTTAATATCAATTTCTTTGGTTCTTATATGAAATCTGGCAGTGGTAAGATTTACATAGTTAAGACAGGCTACAACCAACAGCAAAATCGCCAATATAGAGAGCAGATATATAGTTTTGGAATCTCCGCGTGCAAAATCAGGATGAGTGATTTGGTCGTCGAAGTGCATATTTTTAAGTGGTAATAACCATGAAGCCGTCTCCCAGTTTCTCTCCTGTAAATAATATTTATCTATGGATTGTGTAATATTTTCTTTATCAGCATTTTTTGAAAGCATCACAAAAATTGAAGGTCTGTACCAATTGGGGTCGTTCTTATTCAATTCCCAGTTTGGGTCAATCGTTTGCGCCTCTATCGGAAATATCGCGTCATATGAAAAACTCGAATTTTTAGGGGTATCTTTTATTACGGCTTGCACCGTAAACGGTTGTTCTCCAACTATAAATATTTTGCCTACAGCCCGTTCTGTTCCAAAAAGGCGTTGTGCTTCGGAAGACGTAAGAGCTGCGCAAAAAGGATTGTCGCCAAATTTATCCAACGTTCCGTCCAGCAGAGTGTAATCGAATACGTTAAACCAATCAGAACTAACTAATGCACTTTGTAGGCTATAAAACTGGTCGTTGATGCGGACGGAACTGAAAGCGTTAAAAACCCCAACAGAGGCAATATTTCTAACTGCCGGAATTTGTTCAAGAACATGTACAAGCCCATAGGAAGTCGCATCAAATGTGGTTTCTGCGCCGTCGCTACGTTTCATCGTGTAGGCTACTAAATAAGTGTCTTTGGCATTGTTATGAAAAGCATCAAAGGTAAGGACGCCATATAGCCATAAGGCAATAAATCCAATTACCGCCATTCCCACTGCCAACCCAAAGATATTGATAGCGGAATAAAATCTATTGCGGATAAGATTGCGGATAATATGTTTTAAATTGTACAACATAAACTATTATATTTTAAGGGGACTTCAAAAACTAACTTATTATTTCCAATTTGACCTTTACGAAAAGCTGAAGTCCGTTAACCCTCCGAAAAAGTCGTAACAAATTTTTGACAAAGGTAAACTTTCTTTTTGACACTGCCAATTTTTTTTTCAACAAAAGCACAAAAAAACGAAAAAATGTATTAATAGCGCTATTAAATAACGCTATTAATCTATATATCAATCTATTTGACAATTATTCACCACTCATAATTGCCTCCACCGGATTCGCCATCGCCGCTCGTATCGCCTGAATACCCACTGCCGCCATTGCAATCACTATTGTCACCACCGCTGCCGCAACAAAAATCCAAACACCGATTTCAATACGGTAGGCAAAATTTTCTAACCATCTGTTCATTGCCCACCACGAAACAGGCGTAGCAATGACAAAGGCTATAGCCGCTAACGCCAAAAATTCACGCGTAAGCAAGTGTACAACGCTTATTATTGATGCGCCTAATACCTTGCGGATGCCGATTTCTTTTGCGCGACGTTCGATGGCAAATGTAGACAAGCCAAACAATCCAAGCATGGCAATAAACACGGCAATCATACTGAAAATGAGTATTAGTTGCGATGTGCGAATGTCTGATTTATAAAGATGATTAAATGATTCATCTAAAACAGTGTATTCAAACGGGTTATTAGGAAATAATTTACTCCATACGGCTTCTACTTCCCGCACGGCTTCAGTGGTTTTTCCCGCTTGTGTCTTGATGGAAAGAACACAACCTTGAAATATTTGATTACGATGCAGTATTAACGGACTAATTTTTTGGTGCATACTCTGAAAATGAAAATCCTTAACTATACCTATGATTTCGCCTTTTCTATCTAAAAAATCGAATCGCTGTCCTATGTACGGTTCCTGTATATTAAGTTCGCGTATAGCCGTTTCGTTGAGAATCACATTGTTCATATCTCCGGCAGCGCCTTCAAACCAACGCCCTTCAATCAACTCTAATTCAAAAACTTGTTGAAAACCATCATCAACTCTGATAATGCTCAAAGGAGGGTTAAAATCCTCTGCGCGTCCGTTCCAATCAACTGCTCCCGGCAATGGAATTTGACTAATTTGGATATTTTCGATATGCTGGTCGCTCACTGAAACGCTTATTATATTAGGGAAAGATTGCAATTCGCTTTTGAAGGTTTGTACAGTTTCAAGTCCTGCAAAATGCGCTTCTACCTTTAGTATATGTTCTTTGCGAAAACCCGGATTAGTGTTTCGAACGTACTGCATTTGCTTATAAATCGTTATCACACAGATTATCAACGCCGCCGATAAGGTAAACTGTAAAACGACCAACATTCGTCGTAAGGCGCTGTTTTTTATTCTGGGCAGGCTTGCGCCTTTCAAAATATTAACAGGATTGAACGACGAGAGCATCAATGCCGGATAAACACTGTTCAGAATGGTTGCAAACAATAGGGCAATACATGTCATTATCCAAATTACAGGGGATGAGAAAGGCGCCGGAATATTGACAAATGATTGATAATGCGGAGAAATTAACAGTATCATGTTAAGAGCAAGCATAGTAGCGAAACAACTGATTATCAGTGCTTCGGCAACAAACTGCATAAACAGCGACCAA